>Ga0210057_1008312_pt1 | contig 12322 bp, 11 predicted proteins | sample CryGeyCG2114_010_2_FD_183968 | JGI IMG/M metagenome (GOLD analysis project Ga0210057, IMG submission 183968) | Groundwater microbial communities from aquifer - Crystal Geyser CG10_big_fil_rev_8/21/14_0.10 (SPAdes) (version 2) | ecosystem: Environmental > Aquatic > Deep subsurface > Groundwater ...
GGTTTTAAGATTTTGGCGATAAAATCCATCGTTAAAATACCATCCCTCGTAGGATTTAAGGCTAAAATTATTTCTTTTGGTTTTAAACCTTCTACCCTCTTTTTAAGTTCTTCTACTCTTAATTTTCCCAAAGGATTTTCCTTTAAAAAATCAATCTCGCCGCCCAAAATAAAATATAATCCTTGATATTTTTTTGTTTCCTCCATTCGCCAAAGGTCAGTTTCTCTTTCCACCACGCAAAGAGTTTGCTCTCTCTTTTTGTCACGGCAAATTAGACAAATATTTTCATCCTTTAAAGGAGTAAAAGGATTAAAACAGAAAGAACACAATTTAATTTCTTTTTTAAGAGAGACTAAAGAATCGCAAATCTCTTTGACACTTTTTTCATCCAATCCAAGTAAATATAAAGCAAAGCGGGTAGCGGTTCGCTCACCAACTGTTGGAAAATCAGAGAAAATTTTTATAACTTTTTTAATTTGTTTAGGGACCATGAAGTAAACATTTTAACATTTAAACATATTAGCATCAAAACAAAAGAAAAATTGTCTTTTTTAAAATGTTACTATGCTTATATGCTAAAATGTTTATATGAATTAGATGACTTCCTCTCCAGTAATTTCCTCGCCATACTCTTTTTCTAATTCTCTGAAACTTACTGCTTCTTGGTCAAAATAAAGCTCCACTCTTCCCATTGGACCATTGCGATGTTTGGCAATAATAATATCAGCAATATTTTGGCGAGAGCTAGTTGATCTTACTTTATCTTCTCGATAAATAAACATTACGACATCGGCATCTTGCTCTAAACTTCCTGATTCCCTTAAGTCAGAAAGTCGTGGTCTTTGGTCAGGACGATGCTCGACCGCTCTTGACAATTGAGACAAAGCTAATACCGGTACATTTAATTCTTTTGCTAATGATTTTAAAGATCTTGAGATTTCTGTGACTTGCTGAACTACATTCTCGTTAGGATTTCTTGGCTGAATTAATTGTAGGTAATCGATAATTATAAGTCCTAATCCCTTTTCAGCTTGTAATCTTCGAGCCATTGCTCTCATTTGGAGAACAGTAGAGGAGGCAGCATCGTCTATATAAATCGATGCCTCAGAAAGAGTAGAAAGAGCTTTTTGAAGCTTGGCAAAGTCTTCGTCTTCAGAAAGTTTTCCAGTCCTTAATTTCCAGAGAGAAACACCAGCTTCGGCAGCAATTAACCTATCCACAAATTGCTCTTTTCCCATTTCCAAACTGAAGACTCCTACTGGCTGTTTTCCTTTTATAGCTACAGCCCGAGCTATATTTAAGGCAAGAGCTGTTTTCCCAAGAGACGGCCGCGAAGCAAGGAATACCAAGTCGCCTTTTTGAAGACCTGCCAAGATGTCATCGAGCTTTGGAAAGCCGGTAGTAACGCCTCGAAGAATACCTTTTTTAGAATGGATTCTGTCGATTCTCTCAAAAGCTTCATCGAGCTGAGATTCTATTGGTAAAAATGTTTGGGTTAGAGATCTTTGAGCAATGCTAAAAACTTTCTTTTCTGCTTCATCTAAAATTAAATCAATATCTTTGCTTTCATCATAACCTAAAGCCGAAATTTCGTCAGAGGCCTGAATAAGATCGCGAAGGACTTTTTTACCTCTAACAATCTTAGCATAATAGAGAAGGTGAGAAGGGGTAGGGACGGCCTCTAATAGCTCTGATAGATAGCTTGCCCCACCAATTTTTTCTAATTCTCCTTTTTCCTCTAAGCGTTGGGTTAATGTCAAAAGATCGGTGGGTTCCTGTTTCTCAAAAAGGTCTACCATTACCCGATAAATTTTACTATGGGCAGTTTTATAAAAATCCTCTGGTATTAAAAAGTCAACAACTTTTACAATTCCTTCTTTATCCAACATTAAAGAACCCAGAAAAGCTTTTTCTGCTTCGATACTCTGAGGGGGGATTTTTGTTACTTCAGCCATAACTCTACGAATTTATTTACCCTCCGTAGCGGCGAATTCCTACTGCGGAGGACGGGCGAATTAATTACGCCCCAGAAGTATCCGCCTCAGGCGGAACTTCGGGGCTGCCCCGTAGCGAGCCCCGCACCAGAAACTTTGTTTCGGTGCGGGACTGGTCCAGCACCGAGCTTCGCTCTGGTGCTGGGCTTCTCTCTGCTACTGGGGCGAATATACGAATATAATAATAAAAATTTTTAAATAATTCAAACCTGTCATTTTATCATTTTTTTAATCTTTGGTCCTTCTTGGGTATCTTCTAACCACCAACCCATTTTTTTAATCTTTTTTCTAACCTCATCAGCTTTATCCCACTCTTTCTTTTGACGATAGTTCTCTCTTTTTGCTGCCAAAGCCAAAACTTCTCTTGGGGCTATACTTGTTGTCTGCCACTGGTCTTTTAAATTCAGGCCCAAAATCTTATCTATTTCAAAAAGCAGGTTAAGTTTTACTGATTCTTTTAGAGAACTTTTTATCATCTTCCATACTAAAGAGACTAAGAGAGGCGTGTTTAAATCATCATTGATAGCTTCTTTAAATCTTCTTCCCCACGTTTGAGGACTTTCTTTATCCTCTTTTTTATAACCGCTTATAGTTTCATAAATTTTTGTTAGGGCATTCTGGGCAGATTTTAAGCCCTTCCAGGTGAAATTTAAAGATGAACGATAATGGGCTTGAAGGCAAAGATAACGAAATGCTAAAGGAAAAAAATTTCTCTTTCTAAAATCTTCTAAGGTAGTGAAATTTCCGAGAGATTTTGCCATTTTTTCTCCTTCAATTTTTAGAAATCCACAATGGAGCCAGTAATTAACAAAATTCTTTCCATAAGCTCCTTCTGCCTCGGCAATCTCGTTAGTATGATGAATTGAAATGTGGTCAACTCCTCCACAGTGAATATCAAAGGGGACGCCAAGATATTTAATACTCATTGCCGTGCATTCAAGATGCCAACCAGGGAAACCTATGCCCCAGGGGGATTCCCACTCCATTAATCTCTTTTTGTCTTTCGGAGAAAATTTCCAAAGAGCAAAATCAGTAAGGTTCTTTTTTCCTTTTACTATTTTTATTCTTGCACCAGCTTTCAGGCCCTTGATATCTAACCTTGCTAACTTCCCATAGTCGGGCAAGAGGGAAGTATCAAAATAAATTCCATCCTTTGTTTTATAAGTAAACCCCCTCCTTTCCAATTTTTTTATGAGTTCAATCTGTTCTTTAATATGCTCAGTAGCCTTACACCAGAGGTCAGGTTCAAGGACATTTAAATCTTTTAAATTTGATTTAAAAATCTTGGTATAAAATTCAGCAATTTCATAAGGACTTTTTTTCTGCTTTTTAGCACTTTTTTCAATTTTATCCTCGCCGGTGTCGGCATCGGAAGTTAAGTGACCCACATCGGTAATATTCATTACATGCCTTACTTTGTAGCCATTATAAATGAGAGCTCGTTTCAAGATATCTTCAAAAATATAACACCGTAAATTCCCAATGTGGGGGACATCATAAACTGTCGGTCCACAAGTATAAAGACCAACTTTCTTATTTTTAATTGGTCGAAAAATCTCTTTTTTTCGCGAAAGGGTGTTAAAAAGTTTGAACATATATCCAATTATACAACTTTTTTGTTTTTAAAAGAAATAAAATTTTCTGTCGCCTGACTTCCTTTAATTTTTCAGAAAATTGTGGTAATTTATTCTAAATATGTCAGTTCTGTATCGTAAATATCGACCGAAGACCTTTTCGGAAATTGTAGGTCAGGAGAATATAGTAAAAACTCTGGCTAACGCCATTTCTATGGAAATGGTCTCTCATGCTTATTTATTTTATGGTCCGAGAGGAACAGGAAAAACTACTATTGCTAGACTTTTAGCAAAGGCGGTCAATTGTATTGGAAGACAACAGAAAACAAGCGACAAAAGACAAGAATATGAGCCGTGTAATAAATGTAACTCCTGCATCGAAATTAATGAGGGTCGAGCAATTGATTTAATTGAAATAGACGCTGCTTCAAATCGAGGAATTGATGAAATGCGAAATCTAAGGGAGGGAGTAGGAATAGTGCCGACAAAATCAAAATATAAAGTATATGTTATTGACGAAGCCCATCAATTAACCAAAGAAGCTTCCAACGCCCTTCTAAAAACCTTAGAAGAACCTCCGGCACATGCCATATTTATCCTCTGCACTACGGAATTTTCAAAAATTTTGCCCACCGTCTCTTCGCGTTGCCAGCGTTTTGAATTCAGAAAATTGAATCTTGGCCAAATTATAAAGCGACTGGAAGTTATTTCCAATAAAGAAAAAGTTATAGTAGAGAAAGAGGGATTGGGGTTGATTGCCAGAACTGCCGGAGGCTCTATTCGAGACGCCGAGAGTCTTTTAGATGAAGTGATAATTACCACTTCTGAGAAAAAAGGGGAAATTATAAAAAAGGAAGATATCGAAGAAATATTAGGAATTGTTGGGCTTGAGTTAGTTTCGAAATTCGTTGAATTTCTAATCAAAAGAGATAAAAAAGGGGCGCTGGAATACCTGTCACAAATTTTTAATAAAGGCATTGATATCGAAAACTTTTCCAAAAAGTTATCTGCCTACCTTCGGGATTTGCTTTTGGTAAAAATTAACCCTCAGATTTTTAAAAAAGAAATTGTTTTTACGAAAGAGGAGGAGGAAAACCTTAAGGCCCAGGAAAAGGAATTTTCTGAAGAGAACTTAAAAGAAATTATAAGAACATTTCTTGAAGCCCAGAATCAGATTAAATGGTCAGATTTACCACAGCTTCCCCTCGAATTAGCAGCAATAGATAGTATAAAACAACTAACAACTAGCAACTGACAACATGAAACAAGAGATTTTATTGTATGCCAGAGATTAATCTTTCTACAAAAGGCTTTAATGACGTAATTGATATTACAGATAAAGTCGCTAAGATTGTAAAGGATTCAGATATCAAAAATGGTGTAGCAGTTCTTTTTGTTGTTGGTGCTACGGCCGCCATCACTACCATTGAATACGAACCCGGATTAATTAAAGATATCCAAGAAACTTTAGAGAAAATTGCTCCGATAGATAAATACTATCATCATGAAGAAGCTTGGCATGATGGAAACGGATATGCTCATATTAGAGCCAGTTTAATGAAACCTTCCTTTTCTATCCCTTTTGAAAACGGTGAGCTTTCGTTGGGTGCCTGGCAGCAAATTGTTTTGATTGATTTTGACAACAAGCCCAGAAATAGAAAAATCATTGTTAAATTGTTAAAATGTTAAATCAAGATTAAATAAACTAAAGGTCGAGAGATTATTTTGTTATTATAATTTTTTATGAGTCTTGCTCAAAAGATAGTCATTACTATAATAGTAGTTTTACTTGTCGTCACTCTTGGAGGAATGATACTAGGAAGAATGGGGGTGGGTTCACTCCCGACCAATGGTTCAAGATTAGGTACTACTCCCCAAATAGGCGTGACTACTCCTTCTACTGGAAAAGAAGTAACCAATGAAGTACCAGCAACAGGAACAACAGAAACGGCAGGCACTAAAGAAACTGCAACCACTCGCCTTGTAATCAAAACCGGAGAGTTAAATATTGTAGTTAAAAATGTTGTAGAGAGTGCAAAGAAGATTATCCAATATGCTCAAAAGAGAGGGGGATGGGTGATTCAAAGTAATATTCAGGAGATTGAAGAACTTCCTATCGCCACTGTTGTTGTTCGAGTACCAGTAGAAGATTTTGACGAAGCGATAACTTATATTCGGGGTTTGGCAGCAAAAGTGAATTACGAAAAAAGCGAGGGCCAAGATGTAACTGAAGAGTATGTAGACTTGGAATCGCGGTTGCGAAATTTGGAAGCAACTGAAAAGCAATTTTTGGAAATAATGAAAAAAGCTAAGACGATTGAAGAAATCTTAAGGGTTCAAGGCGAGATATCGAAGATTCGCGGAGAAATCGAACAAGCAAAGGGGAGGATGTTATTCCTGGAAAGAAGTGCCAAGATGGCGACAATTACTGTAAATTTAGCTTTATCAGAAGAATTATTACCAATTCCACCAGCAGAAAAATGGCGCCCTGGATATGTAGCCAAGACCGTGTGGAAGAATGTTGTGGCTGCCTGGAGGAATATTTCTTATGCTGTCATTACCTTCTTTGTCTATACAGCATTGTGGGTACCGATAGCTGTAATTGTCTATGCGATAATCTGGCGGATAAGAAAACCTAAAAAAGAAAAGAAATAAGATAAATCTCCTCCTTCAAAAAGGAGGAGAAATTGCGGGGTGGTGTAATGGTTGCACATCTGCCTTTGGAGCAGAAGATCTTGGTTCGAATCCAAGCCCCGCAGTAACCAACCTTTTTTATCGAGAGACCGAAAAGCATACGAAAAACAAAAATAGCCCATTTTTTATCTCTTGGAATTTTCTAAAAACAGGACTAATATAAAAAAATAGATTTGATACAATCCCAGTAGTTAAAGAATGAAATCAAAGGTTGAAAGTTAAAATTGAATATTATTAAATTTAATAAATTTATGGCAAAAACAAAAAAAATAATTCTTTGGCTAATTGTAGCCATTATCGTTATCGGCGGGATTTGGTATGGAGTAACAAAGAAGCCGGTAGAAAAAGGTGCGATTAAGATTGGGTTTATTGGCCCTTTAACAGGCGAAGCAGCTATTTATGGCACAAGCCCAAAAAAGGGAGCTGATTTAGCCATCGAGGAAATAAACGCCAAAGGCGGCATTAACGGCAAAAAGCTGGAACTGATTGTCGAGGACTCAAAATGCGACCCAAAAGAAGCAGTTAATGCCATCAATAAGCTTGTTAATGTTGACAAGATAAAATTTATAATTGGCGGGATGTGTTCTTCCGAAACCTTAGCTGCCGCTCCAACTGCCGAGAGCAGCAAGGTTATCATGATTTCGCCTGTTTCCACTAATTACAAGGTTTCCCAAGCAGGAGATTATATTTTTAGAACCGTGCCCTCGGATGCTCTACAGGGTAAAAAGGCGGCTGAGCTGGCTTATCAAAAAGGGTTCAGAAAAGCGGCTATACTGTATGTCAGCACTAATGATTACGGCCTTGGTTTAGAAAAGGTTTTCAAAGAAGAGTTTTCTAAATTAGGCGGTACGGTGGTGATTTCCGAAGGGTACGCGGCTGGCGATTCTGACTTTAGAACTCAACTCACCAAAATAAAATTTGCCAACCCCGATGTCTTATTTATTCCAAGCCAGATGCCAGGAAACGATTTAATTGTGAAACAAGCCAAAGAATTGGGCATTGGTTGCCAGATTATTGGTACTGAAACAATGCAGGATGAAAATTTTGTTAAAACAGTGGGAAAGGCAGCCGACGGAATAATCTTTACTTCTTTTGCTGAATACAAAGGCGCGCAGGCCGATGCTTTTTCTGCCAGATTTAAAGCGAAATTTAGCGAAGAAAAAACTATTTATTCTGATTATGCTTATGATGCTGTTTACGCTTTAGAAAAGGCAATGACGGCTTGCAAAGACGTGCAGGATTCTGTGTGTGTTAAAACTGAGCTTTATAAGACCGATTTTATCGGCGCCACTGGACCAGTTGGTTTTGATGAAAACGGTGATGTTAAAGGAAAAGATTTTGCAGTGTTTAAAATAGAAAATAGTCAGTTTGTGCCGTACGAAAAGTAGAAGTTTTAAGAAGCAGACGCAAAACCAACCCGCACAGGGCTGGTTTTGATTAGTGGTTAAATCTGTGCTAAATTAAAGAAAATATGATAGTCGTTCAATTACTTATAAACGGTATTATAGCCGGCTCAATTTATGCTTTGGTGGCGGTAGGATTTTCTTTGATTTATGCCACAAATAGGTTTATTCATTTCGCTCACGGCGGTTTTGTTACTGTGAGTGCTTATTTAATTTATTTATTTTTTACTCTAGTTGGTTTAAATTTTTACATTTCAGCCCTGCTAACTATTTTAATTGCTGGGTTTTTGGGTTGGCTGGTTTATAAATTAGTTTATGCTCCTTTAAAAAAGAGAAAGGTTTCTAATGCTGTTCTTTTGATTGCCTCTGTCGGGCTGTTAATTTTATTAGAAAACTTAATGCTTTTAATATTCGGCGCTGACGTAAAATCTGTTGGATATATCCAAATCAGAAAAGGAATTGAAGTTTTTTGGGGAATAATTACACTCTTACAAATTGTGATAGTGATATTAACTGTTATTTTGTTGCTAATACTGTGGTTTTTTATGAAAAAATCTCGACTGGGCAAAATAATGAGAGCTGTAGCTGACAATGCGGAATTGGCTAATATTATTGGGATTGACGCCAATAAATTCTGTTATTTAAGTTTTATTATTGGAACAGCTTTAGCTGGAGTTGCTGGTATCTTGGTGGCTTTAGAGCAGAACATTGAACCAGTTATGGGAACCGGTTTAATAATTAAAGGTTTTACCGGAGCCATTATTGGCGGAGTTGTCTCTGTGCCTGGCTCTATCCTTGGCAGTTATTTGCTTGGATTGGTTGAAAATTTTGGCATTTGGTTTTTGCCATCTGGTTATAAAGACGCCATTGCTTTTGTGTTGTTGTTTGTCTTTTTACTCTTTAAACCCACCGGGATTTTAGGATTAAGAGGGAAAGATAGAGAACAAAAACTATGATTGAGGTCTATCTTATCCATCTTCTAATAATTATTGGCATCTATATTATTTTAGCCACCAGTTTGAATTTAGCCCTCGGCTATACTGGTTTGCTTAATCTTGGTCACATTGCTTTTTTCGGCATTGGGGCTTATGTTTCAACCTTGCTGAGTATAAACACTTCTTTGCCCTTTTTATTGATATTTATAATGGCAGGACTTTTTACCTCTATTTTTGGGTATCTTTTAATGGTCGCCACCAACAAACTAAAAGGCGATTATTTGGCTTTGGCAACCTTGGGTTTTAATTTTGTTATTTACTCCTTGTTTTTAAACTGGACATCGCTTACTCGCGGTCCTTTGGGAATCCCCGACATTCCAAAACCATCTATTTTTGGTTTAATAATTCAATCTAATTTATCTTACTTAATTTTCGTGGCAATAGTTTGTTGTTTATCAATTGGATTTCTGTATTTTTTACTCAAATCACCTTACGGAATTTTACTACAGGCAATCAGAGATAACGAACTGACTTGCAAGGTTTTAGGCAAAAACACCTTTAAAATGAAATGGCAGGCAATGGCTACTTCTGCCTTTTTTGCTGGAATTGCTGGCGTTCTATATGCTCACTATATTACCTTTATTGACCCTTCCAGCTTTTCTTTATATGAGATAATTTTAATTTTAACCATTGTTCTGGTTGGTGGTTTAGCCACCTTGAAAGGTTCAATTTTAGCTACGGTAATTATTTTAATCATCCCTGAAATTTTAAGATTTTTTGCCTTGCCTTCTTCAATCCTCGGGCCCGCCCACCAAATCATTTACGCTTTAATTCTAATTTTAATTTTAATGTATCGTCCAAAAGGACTATTCGGTAAGGTAGATTTAGGGTAAACATTCTAATTTTATTAACCTATTTCTTTCCAACTCTGTCCCGCTGGCGGTGGGGCGGAGAAAAAAGAAACAAAATTTTATAACAAAAACAACAAAAATCATAATTGGAGTAATTATTGCCATTATCATCATCGGAGGGATTTGGTATGGGGTGAGTAGAAAACCTACGCCTAAAGAAGAGGAGATGATTAAGATTGGAGTATTAGCAGATCTTTCCGGCGATTATGTTTCTCTTTTACGAGGCGTGCCCCGTGGAGTAGAACTAGCTAAAGAAGATTTAGAAAAAGAAACTGGCAGAAAAATACAACTAATTATAGAGGATCAAAAGTCATGTGATTCAAAGGAAACTGTTACAATTATGAACAAATTTGTATCAATAGATAAAGTAGATGCTGTTATTGGAGGTACTTGTAGTAATACTACTTTAGCTGCAGCTCCAATAGCTAATCAAAATAAAATAATAATGATTTCTCCAGCTTCTTCAGCTCCAACTATCTCGCAAGCAGGTGAGTATGTATTCAGAACCTATATTTCAGACTTATTACGTGCAAAAGAAGCGGCCAAAATAGCCTATGAATTAGGCAAAAGAAGAATGGCTATTTTTACAGATGTAAGTAATGACGCGATGATTGAGCTAGCCAAAGGAGGAAGAGAAAAATTTACAGAATTGGGCGGAGTAATAGTTGTGGAAGAAGAAATAACTAAAGAGAGCAAGGATTTTAGAACCCAGATTGCAAAGATAAAAAATTCAAGTCCAGATTGTTTATATTTGAGTATTACGGGTCCGAATCAAATTGCTCTTATCGCAAAGCAAGTTAAAGAACTCGGCATGGATGTGCAATTAATAGTGCCGCACGAAACGGTAGAAGATCCTAATGTGATTCAAATTGCAGGAAAAACAATAGAGGGGTTAATTTATGTGATGCCGAGTAATCCTAATGAGACTCCAAACTATCAAGAATTAAAAAGAAGATATAAAGAAAAATATGGCGAGGAGGAAATGCCTTCGTATGTCACGGAAAGTTATGATGCTGTAGTGCTTGCCGTTAAAGCAGTTTTAGCGAGTAATGGGAAAAGAGAGGATATTAAAAATAAATTATTCGAAGTTAGTAAAACCTATCAAGGCGTGTCAGGCAATGTAGTTTTTGATGAAAACGGCGACGTCACAAAACCAGTAATGTTTAAAATAGAAAATAGTCAGTTTGTGCCGTATGGGGAATAACCCAAAATTCGCATAAAAATTAGCATGTTAACCATTCAATCAGTTTACAAAAATTTTGATGGGACACAGGCCTTGAAATCCTGTTCCTTTGAGATTCCTAAAAACAAGATTACTGCTTTGATTGGGCCAAATGGGGCAGGAAAAACTACTCTATTTGATATTATTTCTGGGCTAATTAGAGCTGATAAGGGGAAAATAATATTTCAAGAGACTGATATCACTCATTTACCGCCATATCAGATATCTGATTTTGGTATTGCTAGAACTTTCCAACAAGTACAGTTGTTTAAAAACCTAACGATTCAAAACCACCTTCTGATGGCTCAAGATGATCAAGATAGCAGGATGTTTTTTAATGTTCTTGGCCTGAATAAGATTGAAAAAAAGAAAATAGAAAAAATAGAAAATATTTTAGAAAAATTAGAATTAAATAAACCATTGAAGACCCTCGTTACTGATTTGAGCTATGGCCAAAGAAAACTATTAGATTTAGCCATTGCTTTATTAAAACCCCATCAACTTTTATTGCTCGACGAACCGGTAGAAGGAGTTAGCCCCCAAGTTAGAGAAAAAATTAAAGACATCTTAGAGGACTTAAAGAAGAAAGGTGAAACAGTTTTGATTATTGAACACGATATTGATTTCGTGACCAAGGTTGCTGACTGGGTGATAGTTTTAAACAATGGAGAACTTTTGTGGCAGGGTAAACCAGAAAAAATTAGACAAAGACCGAAAATTATAGAAGCCTATTTAGGAGAATAAAATATTATGCTTCAAATAAAAAACTTAAATGCGGGTTACGAAAAATTGCCGGTGCTAAAAAATGTTAGTATGGAAATTAAAGCCGGAGAAATTGTTGCTCTAATGGGTCCGAATGGCGCTGGGAAATCAACATTATTGAAATCTATTTTTAATCTAACCGAAATTACCGCGGGTGAAATTTTATTTGAGGAGAAAAATATTGTTGGGCTCAAACCATATCAGCTTACTAATATGGGCGTTTATTATCTTCCTCAAGGCAGGATAAACTTTGGTAATATGACAGTAAAAGAGAACTTAGAAATAAGCATAATTAACAAAGGAAAGGAAATAATAAATAAAAACTTAGAACAAGTTTATAAACAATTTCCGATATTAAGAGAAAAGCAAAATAAATACGCGTATACACTAAGCGGTGGGCAACAACAGATGTTGGCTTTTGGTAGAGCTTTAATGCGGGATCCAGAGTTATTGCTTCTTGACGAACCGTCTTTAGGTTTGTCTCCGAAATTAGTTAAAGAAACTTTTGCCAAAATAAAAGAACTAAATCAAAAATTTAATGTCACAATGTTGGTTGTAGAACACAATATTAAAAGCATTTTAGATATTTGTGATCAAGGTTATTTAATGCGAGGTGGTGAAATTGTTGTTTTTGGCGATGCTCAAAAACTAAAAACCTCCGAAATAATGAACGAAGCGTTTTTTGGTAAAAAATAAAACCACCCATCGCTGGGCAATTTTTATGAATTTTAAAATATGAAGAAAATACTTTATAGATTTTTACCATTGGTTACTATACTCATCGTTGCACTCCTACTTAGTTTTTTTTCCATCTCTTGGATAAACTA
>Ga0210057_1008313_pt1 | contig 12321 bp, 14 predicted proteins | sample CryGeyCG2114_010_2_FD_183968 | JGI IMG/M metagenome (GOLD analysis project Ga0210057, IMG submission 183968) | Groundwater microbial communities from aquifer - Crystal Geyser CG10_big_fil_rev_8/21/14_0.10 (SPAdes) (version 2) | ecosystem: Environmental > Aquatic > Deep subsurface > Groundwater ...
GCTTAAAATTCATCATTACATTTCACCTCTTTTTTGACAAAAATACTTTTTAGTCTAATAAAAGGCTAAAACCTTTAAATATTAAAGAATTACGGTTTTTAGATAAACCAAAAACGCAAAAGTCTAGTAAAAGTAAACTTTTTAAACATTTAAATATCCTTATTTTTTACAATGAAATTTATAGTATTCGGAGACCTTCACGGAGTAATTCCTAAAATAAAAATAAAGGAGTTTGATGCAGTTATTTCTACAGGAGATTTTCCAGCAAATCATACTAGGAAATATAAATTTCAAGCAATAAAACAATCAAGAGAAACAAATAAAAGAATTAACTGGCAAGATTACCTTTCAAAAGAAAAAGTTCAAGAACTATTAAAAAAAGAAGATATATCAGGATTAAAAGTATTGAAATTTCTTAACTCAATAAACAAACCAATCTTTTTAGTTCCAGGAAACTACGAACCATATCAAAAAGAATTTAACAAAATAATTAAACCTTATAAAAACTTAATTAATTGTCATATGAAACTAAAAGAATACAAAAATTACAACATAATTGGTTACGGATACAACTCATTCCCTGAAATCCCACAATACGAATTAGATAAAAAAGTTTACAAAAGAAGAATTAAAGGATTAACTAAAGATTATAATAAAACAAAAGAAAAATTAACTAAACTATTCAAAAAAGCAACAAAACCAGTAATTTTCATAACCCATAATCCACCATACAACACCCCATTAGATATAGTCCTATGGGAAGGTTCTCCAAGATATGGAGACCATTTAGGTTCAATAATTACAAAAGAATTAATTGAAGAATTCAAACCTATAGTCTGTTGTAGCGGCCATATGCATGAACATTTTAATTCATATAAACTAAACAAAACATTATGTTTAAATCCCGGAGAAAACACTACAAAAAATGTTACATTAGAAATAAAAAATAATAAAGCTACTTCTTCCCTAAAATTTTCAAAACTCTCTCTTTAAAAATTTCTAAATCTTTTTTCAAGACTCTTCCACCAGCCGCAGGAGCATGTCCACCACCATTAGCTCCATCTAATCCTTCAAGAGCATCCCTAACTAAATCATTAACTTTAACTTTACCATCTTGTCTTCTCAAAGAAATCCTATAAAATTCCTCACCTGCATCTTGTATCACAATAACAGTTTTATCAGGCTCTTTAAATGAAACTCTCGTAGATAATGTAGAACCAATAGAATACTTACATTCAAATTGATAAAATATTAAGTCATCTAATCTTTTAGCATTAATTCTATAATCTTTTACAGCCATATACAAAGCATCACCTATAATCTTCCTATATCTTATTAAAGAAGAGTTTTCAATATCATCCATTGTTTTTGCATCATTAACAACATCAAAACATTCTTGTATAACATCAAATCCAAATTCAGGAGCAGATGCAATTGCCCTCATAGTATGCCCTATTTTTGATTCTAAAACTTTATTTTTATCCAAACCATTCTTCTCACAAACCTTATCAACAAAACTTCTCCATCTTTTCCATGCAGCATCTCCAATTATACCAATTGCTGCTAACCAATCAAAATCACTCAAATCAATATGTCTTGAAAATAAATCATAAACCATTTTTGCTGTAACATATGATGAAGGATTTTCATCACCAAGCATTTGTGGCTTAATATGCAAAATTTTATCTGAATTCATATCCTGATAAACTTTATGATGATCTATGATACAAAGTTCAGCAAACAAAGCAATTTTTTCAATCTTTTCAGGATACTGATCTGCAGCCAAATCCACCATAAAAACTTTATTTATTTCCTTCTCAACCAACTTACCAATATTAACATCAGAAATTTCTAATTCACCATGATTTTGAAATAAAACTAAATCTACCCCCTTACCCCTAATTTTCTTTAAAGATTTAGTTAATAAGACTCCAGCAGATATGCCATCAGGATCAGGATCAAAGAATAAGGCTATTTTATCTTCTTCTTTTAGATTTTTAACAAATTTATCAAATTTTTCAAACATTTTAAGAAAGGAACAAGGAATTAGTTAAAAGGTTTGTGGTTTACAATAATTTTCTTTCACCATTAAAATATTCCTTCATATATTGAGTAATTTGAGAAATATCATTATCATTCCTTTTTACAATCTCCTCATAAAAATTATATGCCATTTCATGACCTTTAGAAGTAAATCTAACAAGATACTCAATTCCAACATTATTAAGCAAATTTAATATTTCTAATTTAATTGGCCTCAATGCCACATCAGAAGAATATATTGCAAAAACCTCAGTATCAAGAAATATATTATAAGCAAATAAACGATTTCCCTTTATAGAATTTTTTTCATTAAATACAACATGACCTGCTTCATGAGTTATTGCCTCTAATGTTAAATTATCAGATACAACCAAAAATTTATCTTTTGAATTAACATGAGATGAAAAATAATCTCCAGTCTTCATTTTAATCTCTTTTAAAGCCCCAGAGAAATAACTCAACAATTTTTCTCGAACATCAGGATTAGATGGTTCCTTCCCCAACTTTTTTAAATTAAATTCTTCCCAAAGATTCTCCAAATAATTACCATAACCATATTTTTCAATAAATTGTTCAAATTCTGGATCAGCAAAAGTTCCCCAAGATATAATTTTAGCAAATGGGCCTTTATAAATATTCCATTCAAATTCATCAATAAAAAAATCAACCCCCATCAATCCAGCCACCTTCTTATAATGCCCAAAAAATACTTTTTCAACATCTTTCTCTAAAACTATTAATTCAGAAGGCAATTGATACCGATTATCCATTTTAAACACCAATTATCACCACAAAACTTATAAATTTTCCCCAAAATCTAAAGATTTTTAAAGAATTCAAGTCTTATTTCTATATTATGGACGATTTAGACCAACATTTCATGATTGACGAAGACTTAATCAAAAGAATTGTAAAATATGCTAAATTAAAAAAAAATGAAATAGTTCTAGAGATTGGTCCAGGCAAAGGAGCCTTAACAAGAGAACTTCTTAAGAAATGTAAAGTAACAGCAGTAGAGAAAGATAAATCACTTAAAAAAGACCTAGAATCTATACCAAACCTAAGATTAAATTTTACAGATGCAATTAACTACTTAAAAAAACACAATGATTTCGATAAGATTGTAGCAAACATACCATACGTCATATCAGAGCCATTATTAAATCAATTGAAGTATAATAACTTTAAAATAGCAATATTAACAGTAGGAAGCACTTTTGCAAAAAAACTAACAGGTAAAAAAGAATCTAAACTCTCAATTACAGCACCATTATTTTTTGACATAAAAATCCTAGAAGAAGTTTCAAAAGATTCATTCACACCAAAACCAAGAACTAAATCAGCAGTAATCCAACTTAAACATAGAACTAAACTAACTAAACAAGAATCTATCTTAAAAGACTTCTTAAAACAAGAAGATAAAAAAGCAAAAAATGCATTAAGAGAAACTTTAACCAGATTAGGATTAACAAAAAAAGAAGCTAAAACTAAAATTTCAAACTTAAAACTTGATATGAATACAAAAAATTTATCAATAACTGAAATAAAAAAAGTAGAAGAACTTATTTCCACTTTAGTTTAAATATAACCTTTTTTAATAAAATAAAAAGATTTATAAATGAAGAATAAACAATAGAAACTAAATGGCGACTATAGTGTAGTGGCTGCACAGGGGACTGTGGATCCCCTAGCCCGGGTTCGAACCCCGGTAGTCGCCCTCATAATTACAAAGAAAATGGCAAGAATATATTGTATCCACCATTAATATTTCTGATTTTGTTAGTATTAACTTTTTACAAAACTATTTAAATTATCAAATCTTAAGAGAAAAAATATGAAAGTTCAGAATCTAAGAGGAACGAGGGATTTTTATCCTGAAAACATGCAAACCTTAAATTATATTTTTAAGGCATGGAAAGAAGTAGCTAAATCATTTGGTTACCAAGAGATAGATGGACCTCTATTAGAACCAATTCAATTATGGACATTAAAATCAGGTGACGAAATCCCTGATCAAATGTACCGCTTTAAAGATAAAGGCGGAAGAGAAGTTGCAATCCGACCAGAACTTACTCCTACAATTGCAAGAATGGTTGCACAAAAACAAAAAGCTCTTACCAAACCAATAAAATGGTTTTCAATCCCAAGATGTTGGAGATATGAAGCACCTCAGTCTGGAAGATTAAGAGAATTCTTTCAATTAAATTTAGACTGTTTAGGCACAACTTCTATGCTTTCCGACGCAGAAGTAATTGCAACTGCAGTAAAAGTCATGACTAACTTTGGTTGCACATCAAAAGAATTCTTTGTAAGATTAAACAACCGTAAATTATTATCCTCATTATTTTTATCAACAAAAATCAAGAAAAAACAACTTCAAGAAATAACAAGGTTAATTGACAAAAAATGTAAATTAAAAAAAGGCGACTTTGAACTTGCAATGAAAGAAATTGGAACTTCAAAAGAACAAATTGAAAAAATTAACAAAATCTTAAAATTCAAATCTCTTAAAGATGTAGATTATAACTCATTGGATGAAACTGGAAAAAAAGGTTATGATGAAGTAAAAGAATTATTAGATTACTTAAAATCAATGAAATTATCAGATTATATTAAATTAGATTTTACTATTATGCGTGGCTTTGACTATTACACATCAACTGTATTTGAAGTATTTGACGCATCATATGAATTTAGAGCAATTGCTGGTGGCGGAAGATATGAAGATTTAGTAAAGGACTTTGGCGGAGAAAGTTGTCCAGGTGTTGGTTATGGTATGGGTGATGTAGTATTAGAATTATTCCTGAAAAAGCTCAAAAAACTTCCTGAAATGAAAAAAGAAGTTGATTATTATATTGCACCTATAAACAAAGAGGTTTTAGGAAAAGCTTTAGAAATTGCAGACACTCTAAGAAACAAATATTCAGTTGAAATAGACCTTATGAATAAAAATTTAAGAAAACAATTCAATTACGCAGACTCAATTGGAGCAAAAAATATAGTAATTATTGGTCCAAAAGATCTAGAAACCAAAAAAGTAACAATTAGAAACATGAATTCTGGTAAAGAAAAAAAGATTGATTTGGTCAAAATCAAGCAAGTTTAAGCATTTTCTACCATTTTAAAATTCAAAACCATAACATTTATATACCACTAGTTACAAACAAATTTTAACATATTCTAAGGAGGTCAAACAATATGTCACAACAAACACAACCAATATATATTATGGCAGAAGGTAGTTCCAGAACAATGGGAAAAGACGCACAAAGGAACAATATTATGGCTGCTAAATTAGTAGCAGAAACCGTTAGAACTACTTTGGGCCCAAAAGGTATGGACAAAATGCTTGTAGACAGCATAGGAGACATTACCGTTACAAATGATGGAGTTACAATTTTAAACGAGATGCAAATTGAACATCCAACAGCTAAAATGATCGTTGAAGTTGCAAAAACTCAAGAAGCACAAGTTGGAGATGGAACCACAACTGCAGTTATACTTGCAGGTGAATTATTAAAAAATGCTGAAAGATTACTAGATCAAGAAATTCATCCAACAGTAATTGTAAAAGGATATAGAATGGCAGCAAAAGAAGCTCATAGAATTCTCTTAGAAATTGCTGAAGACCTTGATCCAAAAGACATTTCAACACTAAAGAAAATTGCAATGACAGCAATGTCAGGTAAAAGTGCAGAAGCTTCAAGTGGAATTCTTGGTGACTTGTTAATAACATCAATCATACAAGTTACAGAAGATGATAATTCAATTGATATCGAGAATATTAAAATTGAAAAGAAAGTTGGTGGAGGAATTGAAGAATCAGAACTTGTTCAAGGAATTGTTCTTGACAAAGAAAGAGTTCTTGACTCAATGCCAAAAAAAATTGAAGAAGTAAAAATTGCATTAATAAATACAGCAATAGAAGTAAAAAGTTCAGAAACTGATGCAAAAATTCAAATTACAGACCCTAGTCAATTACAAGCTTTCGTAGAACAAGAAGAAAGAGTTATCAAAGAAATGTGTGACAAAATAATTGAATCAGGAGCAAAAGCTGTATTCTGTCAAAAAGGTATTGATGACATTGCACAATATTATTTATCCAAAGCTGGAATTTATGCTGTAAGAAGAGTTAAGAAATCAGATATGGAAAAATTAGCTAAGGCAACCAATGCAAAGTTAATAACAAAAATTAACGACCTTTCAAAAGATGATTTAGGATATGCTGGAAATATTGAAGCAATTAAAGAAGGCGATGATGACATGACTTACGTTACAAAATGTATAAATCCAAAAGCAGTTACCTTCTTTATTAGAGGGGGAACGCAACATGTTGTTGATGAAGTTGAAAGAGCAGTTAAAGACGCACTTGGCGACATTATATCCGCACTAAAAGTCGGAAAAGTTGTTGCTGGTGCAGGTGCTGCAGAAATGGAAGTTGCAAAAGGATTAAGAGAATTTGCTAATACTCTTTCAGGAAGAGAACAATTAGCAGTTCAAGCATTCGCAGAAGCAATGGAAATTGTTCCAAGAACTTTATCTGAAAACGCAGGCCTAGATCCTATTGACATGTTAACTGATTTAAAATCAAAACATGATGGAAAAAACAAATGGGCTGGCATCGATGTCTTCAAAGGCAAAGTTGTTGACGCTTGGGAAATGGGAGTAATAGAACCTTTAAAAATTAAAACACAAGCTATTAAATCTGCATCAGAAGTTACAGAATTGATTTTAAGAATTGATGATGTTATTGCAGGTTCAGGTTCTTCACGCCAACAAATGCCACCAGGAATGCCACCAGGCATGGGTGGAATGCCAGGAATGATGTAATTCCTTTTTTATTTTTTATTCTTTTAAAACAAAATATATCCTTCTATTACTCAACCCTTTATTTTCAGCCTTAACAATTTCAATAGGACCAATTTCCTTAGTATTAGAAACATGTGTACCCCCACAAGCCTGCTTATCCACACCCATTATAGTAACTATCCTAATTTTTTCAATTGCAGGAGGCAACAAATCTCTTAATTTAACAACATCAGGAATTTTAAATGCATCATCCCTATCCATATCTTCTATAATTACATCAACACCACTCCCAATAATACCATTAACTTCTCTAAGAAAATCACCAATTTGTTCCCTATCAAATTTTTCAAGATTAAAATCAACTCTCGTTTTATCCAATGCTATCTGATTACCACTAATTTTTGCACCAGTTTTTCTATGTATTACGGCAGCTAAGATATGTGCAGCAGTATGATACCTCATATACCTATAACGCGTATCCCAATTCAATGAACCATGAACAATCTCTCCTTCCCTTAATCCTTCTTTATTCACTTCATGAGAAACATCTGCCCCCATTTTTTTCACAAACAAAACTTCAAATTTTTCCCCACTTTGAGTAACGAATTCCCCAATATCATTTGGTTGTCCACCACCATTAGGATAAAAAGCAGTTTGATCCAAAACTACAAACTTCCCATTAACTTCTTTTACAACTGAATCAAATTCTCTTATATAAGAGTCCTTTAAAAATAATAATTCTGTCATTTTATTTTATAGATGTCAAACATCTATATAAAATTAATCCACATGTTCTTCACGCAATTGCTTCATCTCAGAATCCTTCAACTTTAATTGAGAACAATCATCAACATTTGGCACCATAAAACTATTTAAATAAAATATACAAAATGGATCAAGAAACATTCTTTTATATTCATTGGAAGGCACATGATTCAATCCTAACACATGACCAGTTTCATGTAATGTCAATATAGCATTCCTATGTTTATTTTTAGAAATCCCAATATACATCAAACCCAACTCAGTATAAGCAAATGCAGCAATAGCCTCTAATCGCCCACCATCAAACTCCTTCATCCTAGTATGAGGAGTAAAATACATTACCATCTTTTTTGATGAATTAATCAAACACATTTTAGGTCCATAAATCTCTTTAACCATTTTTTCTTTAGATATTATTTCAATTTTACCAATTTTAAAACCTATCCCTGCACGATTATATTCATTTAAAAATTCAACACTCTCTGCAACATAATCCACCCAATCATCATTATCCCCATAATCTTCTTTATCATCAAAAAACCTTTTCACTTCTTCTGAAACAACAATATCTAAAGTATAATCCACTTTTTTATTATTTTTCATAGCCCCCCTCAATCTATCTTCCAAAACATCTTTCTCATAAAAAATCTCATTATAGAACATTGTATCCTTTTTTCTATTAAAATGCCCATCCCCTTTTTGCTTTTGATAATGAGTTAATCTATAAATACCATAAAAACCTCCACAAGTCACATAAGCACAAGGACCTAGAGTTAAAGCTGCCAAAGAACCAATAACAAATTTTCTTAATTTTCCACCCATCACAAACCAAGTATTTTTTTCACATTTAAAACACTTTCCGAAACAAATGAAAACATTTATAAATTAGTAAAGTCTTATTTCAATAGAATAAAAATGGTTTCTCATACTGATAATGGAACAAGTGATAAATTGGTTAGAAGTTTAATCGATAATAATATTGAAACTCAACACAAATTAAAAGATCTAACTGTTTCAATAAAAGAACTAAGTAAACATGTAAAAGATATGGTTGACTTGTTCACAGAAGCCGGAGAACACATTAAAAAAGGCAAATACGAAGATCCTTTATTAATTAAATTAGATGACCTTTTAGAACAAAACAAAAACTTAGCTAAAGGCCTATTACTTCTAGAAAAGTTTGTTAGAGAAAAACAACAGCAACAAACAGCATTCACACCAAGAATGCAAGCTCCACAATACTAGAAAACTTAATAAATAAACTAATCCTTTTAAAAAGTAATGATAGAAAGAGGTTCAGAACATAAAGATATTAAGTTCATTCTTGATAGAACTTTACAAGAACAACAAAAAGCATTAGAGGAAGTTCTAAGAGTTGTACAAAAAAAACCTTATCCAACAGAAGAATCCCTACATTTAGCAACATTTATTCATGCCTTATATCAAACGGCACCATTTATAAAACACCCTCAACTTAAAAAAATAATAGCAAAACAAGAAAAAGAAGTAGAAAAAATAAAAGAAGTAGAAAAACAAGAAATAAGACGTTCTTCATTCAATCCTTTTAGTAAACCATTACCAATGCCACCAAAACCTCACCATGTAATTGTTAATAAAAAAGAGATTGCTATACCAGTTCCTATGGCACCCCAACAAGTTAATGTTCCAAAAATAGAAACACCAATAAAAGAAGAGCTTCCAACATTAGAACCTAAAAAAAGAGAATATGTTGTAAACTTATTTGGCACACCTGTTGGAATATTAATTGCCCCAGATGAAAAAACATTCAAATTAACTTACAGAGTTATTGAACCAGTCATTGATTCAAATGTTTTGAAACTAACAAAAGATTATATTAAAAAAGATTTTCAAAAAGACTATAAAATTCTAGATCATGAAGAATTACTTAGAGAAAAAGTAGAAAAAGCTTGTAAAAAATCAAAAGTACAATTCACTGAAGATTATCCTAAAAAAATAAAATATTATCTTAAAAGAGATTTAGCAGGGTTTAGAAGAATAGATCCAATGATGCAAGACAACAATGTAAAAGCAGTTTACGTACATGGTATCAATCGGCCTGTAATAATTGAATTTGGTGACAATATTGAAAAAATTCAATCCAATGTATTTTTCACAGATTCAAATGATTTAAATGTACTTATTTCAAAATTAGCAAGGTTAACAGGATCAGAAATAAATGAGTCTAATCCAATTCTTAACACTGTTTTCCAAGGCATAAAAATTCAAGCAACTTTAGGTTTTGGTGGAACTGCATCCAAATTAATAATTAAAAAGGTGATGTATTAATGAAAGTTATGTCCCCTAGACAATTTAATCTATTTCAAAGAAATAAAACAGAAGATTCTAAACAGAAAAAAATAGAAAATCTAAAAAAAGCTAGAGCAGCAAAAGAAGAAAAGAAAGTACCAATTGAAGATTTAATTGAAATGCGATGTTACATCAAATACAACTTATATTATGGTCAACCAAAAGAAAAGATAATACAAGCATTAACTGAACAAGGCTGGAAAAGGGATGAAATTGAAATAGAAGTAAAAAACATTAATGCTCCACCAGATTATATATTAAAAAATGGAATTCAAAGAAAAGTAATGTATAATACACCTATACAACAAAAAGCTAAAACTATAATTCCGCAACCTAAAAAAACAATAGAAGAAGATATAGTTGTACCATTACCACCACAATCTAGAAACTAATTATTTTTTCTCTTTCTTAATAACTTCATTAGTGGTTAATACTGAATTTGGAATTAGCATAGTATCTCCATCTTTTGTCCTAATTTTAGTCTCAATCAAATCAATCTCAACTATTTCCCCTTCAACAGAATTCATTTTTATAAAATCGCCTTTTTTCAAAGCATTTTTACTATGAATAAAAAATCCAGCAGTAATATTTGGAACGAAATCTTTAAATGCTAATATAATAAATGCTACCAATAAAATTAAAATAATTACCAATATAATCTCCAAAATTATTGTAGTCAAACCTAATTCAGCTAAAGCCAAAATAATTCCAACAAAATAAACAAGATATTTTACAATAGTCCCAATAAAATTTTCAAGAGGAAATTTTATACCTTGTTCTGCTAAAACTTTATCTAATTCAAAACTATGCAATATCTTTTTTATCAATCTTCCAAAAATGTTCCCAATGACCAAACCAAACAATACAATTGCTAAAGCAGCGATTACTCTAACTATAAAACTTGACACATCATCTAATCCCAATATTGTATGTATATCGACCATATACTTTAAAGAACAAAAAATAGTATATAAAGCTTACGTGGAAAGGGGCTTTGCCCGATAAGTAGCCCGTGCCCGAATAGTTCCAATCCTGCCCGAAAAGTGACCTAAATGTAATTATATTTAAATAGGAATTTAAAATACTTATTTTGATGAAAAAATACAATCCTATTATTCATACAATGTTAAGCTATTGGCAGGATTTGGCGTAGTAATTCGACTTCCGAAAAGTTAAAGAATGTTGTGTGTATTTCACTCATTAGGATCACCTCTTTTTTATGTCAATAAGAATCAAGGTGATTCTCCCTTTTAAGGGTTATCACTCACTTCTAATACTGTGCCTAAAAAACGAAATATTTATATACTATAGCCAATTATAGTTTACTATGACCTCAACAACTATTCAAATAAGTTCAGATTTACAACAAGAACTAAACAAAATGAAACTTTTTAATAGAGAAACCTATGAAGAAGTAATCTGGAATATAATTGAAGATACTAAAGAATTATCTGAACAAACTAAAAAAGACATTGCTCTTTCTAGAAAAGAAATTTCTGAAGGAAAATTTGTAACATTATCAGATTTGAAAAAGAAGTATAATCTTTAATAGGTTTACTAAATGTATGAAATAATATTATCAAAAAGGGTTGAAAAGTTTCTTGATAAATTAAATTCTCAAGATAGAGAAAGAATTATTTTATCATTGGATAAAATCCGAATTAGACCTGAATCATACTTAAAAAGATTAGTTGGAGATAAATCATATAAATTCAGAGTAGGGGATTATAGATTGATTGTCGATCTTGAAAATGATAAATTACTAGTTCTTGTTGTTGATATAGGTCATAGAAAAAACATATATAAAAGACGGACTTAAAATAAAACTCTGCGGTTTTCGGCTTCACAAAAACCATTGCACTATCCCTCGGTCTCCGCTATGCTCAGACGCGTATAACAGCGGAAGTTGTCACATAATTACATTCCAAAATTAAAGCCTATAATTCTATATGGCTTATGAAATTCCTTAACTATCTTGATTTCCCTGTCCAGTTTGTTGTCACAACTAACAGCCTTAATATTAACAGCTATCTTGAAAGCCTCAAAAAAATAGTCACAGATGAGGCATTGTTCAATGATTTCTCTGAATTCATGAAATCAACCATCCAGAAGAATGAGATGAGAAACAGGAGCTTCTTCTTTCATTGAACACTAAATCTTAACAACCTAGCTGAAAACTTGTTTTCTCCAACCCACAAGAAGCTTATTATAAGAATTAGCGGTTGTTAAGCGTTTTTAGCCTACAAATCGGCGCCGTAGAAATGCTTTAGAAAAACATATAACCCAGTAAGCCATTAGGCTAACTGGGGGTAATCAGTAAAGGTGATTACCAGTGAAAAAGAAGAAGACATTTTTAATAAAGTTTGCTAAAAATAT
>Ga0210057_1008314_pt1 | contig 12321 bp, 13 predicted proteins | sample CryGeyCG2114_010_2_FD_183968 | JGI IMG/M metagenome (GOLD analysis project Ga0210057, IMG submission 183968) | Groundwater microbial communities from aquifer - Crystal Geyser CG10_big_fil_rev_8/21/14_0.10 (SPAdes) (version 2) | ecosystem: Environmental > Aquatic > Deep subsurface > Groundwater ...
TCATTTTTCAACGTAAATTTTGCTCTGGTTTTTTGCAAATAATTTATAGAATCCTGAACTTCTTCGTCTGTCACGGAAATTTCCTGTCCTTTTACAGCTTTGGCAATAATTTTGTAATCAGGCAATTCTACATCCGGTAATACAGTTATAACTGCCTTAAAGATGAAAGGAGAGCCCTTTGCTATTTTTATTATAGAAACTTCCGGACTTCCAACCGGCTCTAATTTATTCTCTAAAATATATTTTGAATAAGTTTCTTTGACAGCAATGTCTCCTGCTTCCATTAACAAGCTTTCTGGCTTTATTTTATCTTCAACCATTGATGCAGGAGCCTTGCCTTCCCTAAATCCATCAATTTTAACGTGGTGCTTTAAATGCTCTACTGCGTGCTCAAAATGCTCGGCAAATTCCTCTGCCGTTAATTCAAACTCCAGCTCCAATTGTGAATTTTTCAGTTTAGTCTGTTTTACATCCATAATAAATAACAAAAGACGCTAAATTCGCGCCTTTGGAAAATTAAAAATAATTAATGTTCTAATTTTATCCCCAGCTTCTCGGCAATTTGCAAAAGCCATTTATCGTGGCGATTAACTTTTTCAGACAGCATAGTCATTTCCTGAAAATATGTATCTGCTTTTACGGCATAAGCATCAACAGATTTTTGAAGATCGCTAAAATCTTTGCGATATTCTTCTCTAAAATTTTCTAAATCGAGCTTTGTAATAAAAACTTCTTCTTGCGCCTTTATTAATTTTTGTATGTCTTCATTGTCCAACATATTTAATTTGATTTAATTTTTTCTTTTTTATTATCTATAAACTTATTTTCTTCAAAAATTTAACAATTGGAAATCCACAATCATTACATAATTCTGTATTAGCAAAAAATCCCACACCAGCAACTATCGACTTATCTTTGATTTCTTTTTTGCATAAGTCGTATTTTGTAACTCTCATATACCTCTATATTATCACCAAAAAACATGCTGTCAAATACTGCCTTTAATTTACTTATTTTTAATAGGAATTTCATTAACGCGCTCAATGAGCTCTTTTTTCTGCATGGGCTGGAGTGCAGAATCCAATTTAGGGTATAAAGTCATTTCCTCAATTTTTCTGTGGTTTTCCAGAAAATTATGGAAGCTTTCCATTTTTTCACCTCCTATGTTCTGAATATCTTTGGCAAAATCTTCAAGGTCTTTTAACATTATAACATGCTCTTTTTTCAACTGGTCAATTACATCCACAACGCCAATAATCTTCAGCGGAGCCGCATTGAATATTGCATTTTCTTCAGAAAAGAAGTGCTTTCTCATTTCCTATGTGAATTCAAAAAGCGCTTCTTCGGTTTTCGGCGACCCTTCCTTCAGCCTGTCCCTAAAAACCGTAAATAATGTCTCCAAAAGCGCATGGTGATATATCATTAAGCTTAATATTGAATTTTCCATAATTTTTTTATTAATTACTATAACTCTATTTTATCAAATTAAAACTAGGATTCAAGCACCCTGGTTCTAAATATCGTCTATCTTGGCACCCAAAATAAAATCGTTTTCCGACAAACCGCCTATTTTATGAGTCCAAATGGTAATATCAACTTTACTATAGCTGATGCTAATATCGGGGTGATGGCCTTCCTGTTCTGCCAAATCAGCAACTTTATTTACAAAAGCCATCGCCTCTTTAAAATCTTCGGATTGAAAATTCGCCGTGAGCCGCGGCGAAGGGTTTCCTATAACTTCCCATCGCTTGTCTAACTCCTTCATAAATTTTTCGATTTCTTCGAGCGTTAAGGTCGGCTCTCCTCCCTCGCACGGCACACATTTTTTGTTGATTAAATCCATCATAAATTTATTTACCAATCTTTAAAAATTGAAAATTGTAAATTTCAAATTTCAAATTATACCAAGAACGCGACTATCAGTAATGCAACTATGTTAAGTACCTTTATCATAGGATTTATCGCGGGACCGGCAGTATCCTTATAGGGATCACCCACGGTGTCGCCGGTGATTGCGGCTTGGTGGGCGAATGAGCCCTTGCCTCCGTATGCTCCGCCTTCAATGTATTTTTTGGCATTGTCCCATGCAGCGCCTCCGGTTGTCATTGAAATTCCAACGAATAATCCTGTAACAATTGAACCGATTAATAATCCGCCCAAAGCTTCGGGTCCCAAAATAAATCCGACTAAAATTGGAGCGGCAATTGGAATTAAAGCAGGAACCATCATTTCTTTGATTGCGGCTTTTGTAACAATATCAACGCATTTGCCGTATTCTGGTTTTGCGGTCCCTTCCATTAAGCCCGCGATATTTTTAAATTGCCTTCTGACTTCTTCAACAACTTTTCCGGCCGTCTTTCCAACAGCTCCCATCAAAAATGACGCGAATAAGTAGGGAAGCAGTCCGCCGATTAAAAGTCCGGCAATAACATAAGAATTAGTTAATGAAAAATCTATTGAGCCGTTTATACCGACTTTTTCAACGTATGCAGAGAATAAAACTAAAGCCGCCAAACCCGCTGATGCAATCGCATAACCTTTCGTGACTGCTTTTGTTGTGTTGCCAACTGCATCTAAAGCGTCTGTAATTTTTCTGACTTCTTCTGGCATTCCGGACATTTCCGCAATTCCGCCGGCGTTATCTGTAATAGGGCCGTATGCATCAACTCCAACGACAATTCCTGAAATTGAAAGCATTGCCATTACAGCCAGCGCAACTCCGTAAATTCCGGCCAACCAGAAGCTTAAAATTGTTCCGAACGCAATTAATAAAACTGGATAAGCCGTTGACTGCATTCCAAGCCCGATTCCTCTGATTATATTTGTGGCATGTCCGGTCTCACTGGCCTTGGCAATTGATTTAACGGGTCCATAGCTTTTTGATGTGTAATATTCTGTAATAATAAACATTCCTGCTGCTATAACCAGTCCAACCAAAGATGCAAAATACAAATTTAAAATTGGAGTTGCCTGGTTTGCCATTAAGCTTGCAATTATGGGGTAAAACGCAATAACCGACAAAATTACTGTTGCCGCAATTCCTTTATACATTGCACCCATAATTGACTGCGATTTACCGAGTTTAACAAAGAAACTTCCGATAATTGAAGTTAAAATTGAGACGCTGCCTAAAACTAATGGCAATAAAACAAACTCTTTGCTCGCTGGATAAAGCAAAGCTCCCAAAATCATTGTGGCAACTGTTGTAACCGCGTAAGTTTCAAAAATGTCAGCTGCCATTCCGGCGCAGTCTCCAACATTATCGCCGACCTGGTCAGCGATAACCGCCGGATTTCTTGGGTCATCTTCTGGAATTCCTTTTTCAACTTTTCCAACCAAGTCGGCTCCCACATCAGCTGCTTTTGTGTAAATTCCTCCGCCAACTCTGGCAAAAACTGAAATTAAGCTGGCTCCAAAACCAAGACCTATTAATCCCTGAATATCTTTTGTGAAGAAATAATATCCTGAAACAGCTAATAATCCCAAGCTGACAACCATTAAACCCGTAATTAACCCGCCTTTAAAAGAAATATCCAAAGCACGCGCCAAACCTTTTTTTGCCGATTCGGCAACTCTTGTGTTTGCTTGAGTTGAAACAATCATTCCAATAAATCCCGAAACTCCCGACAAAACTGCTCCCAACAAAAATCCGATTGCAATTTTCCATCCCATGAAGAAAAGCAAAATAAATATAATAATTCCTACAACGCTTATTATTTTATACTGCCTTTTTAAATAAGATATTGCGCCTTCTTGAATTGCGGCTGTTATTGCCACTGCTTTATCTCCGGCAACTGGAGCTTTTCTGATTTGCGAAATCAGAAACCAGACAAACGCAATCGCGAAGAGCGAAACTATTATCGGAAAATATATGAGACTCATGCTTATAATTATCAATCATCAAACCCCAATTATCAATTAATTTATAAATTATCAATTGAAAATTAAATCATTGATAATTCATTGAAAATTGAAAATTGAAAATTGAAAATTAATTAATATTATTTAAAATTAATATTATTTAATTATAAATTATTTTTCTTCAGATGTTTCTTCTGGAGGTTTTTCTTCCTCAATTTTAGACTCTTCTTTTTCTTTTGTACTTTTTCTTGTTTTCCTTTCTTTTCTTGGTTTTTTGGTATCCTCGCCCGCCTTAGTATCCGCAGAATTTTGGGCGGGTTCCTTTGCTTCACCCTCTTTGGTTGCTTCTGCAAGAACGTCTTTTGTCTTAATATCTATTTTCCAGCCGGTTAAATTGGCGGCCAATCTTACATTTCTACCATCTTTTCCAATAGCTAACGAAAGCTGGTCTTCGGGCACAAAAACAATCGCTGTATTCTTGTCTTCAACCTGCACTTCAATGATTTTGGCTGGAGATAATGAATTTGCAATAAATTTTTCCGGCTTTTCATCCCATTGGATTACATCAATTTTTTCTCCTCCCAACTCATTTATAACCGCCATAATTCTTGTTCCTCTTTGGCCAACCATGGCCCCAATCGGGTCAACGCCTTCTTCTTTTGATTCAACTGCAACTTTTGTGCGAAATCCCGGTTCCCTTGCGATTGATTTTATGACAACTGTTCCAGACGCAACTTCCGGCACTTCCAATTCAAATAATTTTGAAATTAATTTTGGATAAGCTCTTGAAAGCAAAATAACAGAACCTTTTGGAGTGTCTTCTACCTTCATTATATAAAGCTTCAGTCTCTGGCTTGGTCTGTAAAATTCTCCGGGAATCTGCTCTTCGCGGTTTAAAATTCCCAAAGTCTTTCCAATGTCCACAAAAATAATATGTCCCTCAATCCTCTGCACAATGCCTGAAATAATTTCTCCCTCTTTGGATTTATATTCTGTGGAAATAGTTTCTTTTTCAGCTTCCCTAATTTTCTGCAAAATAACCTGCTTTGCTGTCTGGGCTGCGATTCTGCCATAATCCTGTTTTGAGGTCAAAGGAATTTCAATCTCCTCACCGATTTTTATTTTCGGATAATCTTTTTTGGCATCTTCCAGCATTATATGTTTTTCGGGGCTGAAAACATATTTTTTTGGAGCTTCTTCGCCGGCCCTTGCTTCGTCCTGTGGGATTACTTTATTTTCTTTCATTTCCTCGATTTCTTGTTCTGTATAAAGCATCGAGTCATCAACAACCAATTTTACCTGCCAAAACTTAACATCGCCCGACACCGGATTGAATTTGGCTTTAATTTTCTGTCCTTTCTGGCCGTAATCTTTTTTGTAGGCAGTGGCAATCGCAGCCTCAATTGTTTCTATTATCTTTTCAGGAGATATTCCTCTTTCTTCTGCAATTTGCGACAATGCTCCTTTAAATGATTTAATGTCCATGCGAACGAAGTGAGCACCCCCTCACTCAAAGATTTTTTGAAAAAAAATCTTTATACAAAAGTTTTCAAAGAAAACTTTTGAGTGAGGGGGTAAGCTCGTTAATACTCGCTTAAAAAAAGTGCCCGTGGTCAGACGGACAATAAGTCTAAAACATTCATTTCCTTATACTATTAGATTAGCAAAAACTAAATTCTATGTCAACCCTTCACCCAAATTTTCGAAAATTTGGGTAAGGACTCAATAGCGGATTGTGAATCTATTAAAAACTATTTTCCACTAACAGCGTTCTCAAAAAAATCTACCTGCGCTGAGCCCGCAGAAGGGTTTCCCGAAACTGCAACAATATCTATCTGGTATGGATAATTTTGCGGGAATTTATTTTTTTCCAGCCAGATTTCAGCTAATCGTTTGAGTTTATTTTGCTTTTCGTAATTCACATGCTCCTCAGGATAAAAACTGCTGTTTTCTGCCAAAGTTTTCACTTCAACAAAATGAATAGTTTTGTTATCTTTGCCAAATAATCTCCATCTCTTTTTAGCTATAATATCAATTTCTCCAAAGTTTATCCTATAGTTTCTTCCCAAAATCTTATACCCTTTCTTCACAAGATACTCACAAGCCAGATTTTCTCCCTTGTCCCCTAATTCCTTAGTGCTCATTTATTTTATTTTGTTTAACGGCGGATATAATTGCTTGTCAATTGTTCTTTCAAAACAAACTCGGCCGTCACTGTGGCTCCAATTATCATTAGCTGGTATGGGGCTTGGACGAGATACATCTGCATATCCAGTGCCTTGTATATTAAATGTTGCGCACAATTCAAAAGATAAATTTGCCGAGTCTTTTACGATATATTCATAATTAGCTTTTGTCTGTGGGTCAACCGGAATTAAAAATTCAGAAATTGGATCGTTTAAATAAAATAGGGAATTGGGCAGAATTTCTTTCCTCTGCCAATAGTTTACTATTTGAGATTGAATATTTTGCAAATCTAAAATTTTCTGCTGGTCAAATTGAACCAAGCGGGCGGTTGCCGGAGAGCCGACTATAAAAAATGCGCCTACAACAGAAACTAAAATTATGGCTGCGGAAATCAAAGCAAAATATTTTGCCAGATTTGTCGGGGTTTCCCTCCTCACATCATCCAAATAATACCAAAAAACAATGACAGCGACTAAAAGCACCAACAAGGCTTTCAAAAAAAATCTTATTGTTATCTCTCCTCCTAAAAACATATTAATTACGCTTACAAGGTCGCCTATGATAACCAGCGAGGCAATGAACAAAGTAAGATATAAAAGCCATTTTCTTATCTTGGATTCCCTGACAACTGCTTCTTTTCTGTAAATTCGGTTTAAATACCACGAGACTAAAATAAAAACTGGGAATACGATTATCAAAGACGAAACCGCAAATCTTATCGGTTCTGAAAAACCGTCGTAATAATAATTGTTTAGAGCATCAGGAAAAAAATAATTTATGAATTGCCACAACAATGTTATAAAACTTACCGCCGACCAGTAAAGCGTAACAATTGCCAAAAGATGTAAAAATAAATCTCTTGGTATATTTCGTTTGATTTCTTCCATATTTTTATTTGTTACGTAACATGTTACGTAACAAAATTAATAATGATTTTTATTTAAAAATTTGCTAATCTTATTTCATCTTTCTCATCATTTAAGTCTTCATCTTCTATTATATCAGATTCTTCTTCGTCTTCATCATCTTCTTCTTCAGCTTCTTCTGATTTAAAAAACCCGCCTGCCTGCAATTCCCAAAGCTTTTTGTATAAACTGTTTTCATTTTCCAACAATCCCTGATGGCTTCCCTGTTCAATAATTCTGCCGCCGTCAATAACAATAATCCTATCCATTTTTTGAATTGTTGATAATCTGTGAGCAATAACAATTGTTGTTTTGCCTGACATCAGATTATTCAAAGCGTCTTGGATTAACATTTCAGAATGAGAATCTAAACTTGAAGTCGCCTCGTCTAAAACTAAAATCGGCGCATTCTTTAATATGGCTCTGGCAATGGCAACGCGCTGGCGCTCGCCTCCGGATAATTTGATTCCTCTTTCTCCGACATAAGTTTCCAGCCCATAAGGTAAATCTTTTATAAACTCGTCGCAGTGAGCAAGCTCGGCTGCCTTTTCAATTTCTTCCTTTAGAGCCCCGCGCTTTCCATAAGCAATATTTTCTGCCAAAGTCCTGTGAAATAAAATCGGGTCCTGCGGAACCATTGAAATATTTTTCCTCAAACTTTCCTGCGCTACTTGGCCGATATCCTGACCGTCAATTAAAATTTTTCCCGAAGTAGGAGAATACAACCTTAAAAGCAATCTTACAAAAGTTGTCTTGCCAGCCCCAGAGGGACCTACCAAAGCGACTTTTTCTCCCTGCTTGATAATCAAATTAATGTTATTTAAAACTTTTCTTGATTGGCTCGCCGAAGCGGGATACTCCGCTGGTCTAAAGGCAGTTTCCTTAAAAAAACTGAATGTTAAATCCTTAAATTCTATCTCTCCGTTTTTTACGGCCAGCTCTTTGGCGCATGGCACATCTTTAATCTCATGGGGCAAAAGCAAAATTTCAACCATTTCTTTTGCATCGGCATAACCTTGATAAACGTTCCTGACTAATCTGGTAAATCCCCATAATTGATTGATTATATTCAAAACATAGGCCTGAAGAAGGACAAACACGCCGATTGTTATTAGACCCTGCTCCCAGTATTTTATTGCGTAAAAAAACAGAGCAAATTCAATGGCAAAACTCAAAAATGCCTGTCCTCCCTCTATAATAGCATCCAGATTCCATGCAAGTTGAGTTATTTTTGACTGCTCATCTGTAACTTTTTTATAGCCTTTTGATTCAAAATTAAAACCGTTGAAAAATTGTATTGTATTCTGGTTTGCAATCGTGTCGGACAAATATCCTGTGGCCCGCGAATCCATTTCTGCCGCTTTAATGTCGTATTTTAATTTCCACCTTGAAAAAGTAATATTAAACGACAAAAAAATTATTGTCCAAATTAAAATGACCAGGTCAATCCATTTATTAATGAAAAAAACAACAACCAATATCGCTATAATCCTGACAAACAAAGGAAGCAAATTCCAAATTAAATCATCTGTTATTCTCTCAAATGCTCTGGCAAACCTATTTACCTTCTGCACCAACGACCCCGCAAAATTATTTACGAAAAAAGAATAAGAGTGCCCCATCAAATGGTCGTATGATTGCTGTTTTAGATTTGCCATAACTTTCGGCTCATAGGCATTGTTCGCCCAAGTCGCAACTCGGTATAAAATCCAGAATAACCCATTGAAACCTGCAACATAAAAGATAAGCGCAAAAAGCTTCCACGCAACGATTAATTTGTCTCCCTCGCCGGCAATAATGTCAAAAAATTGCTTGTAAAAAAGCGGTGTTATTATTGCAACAATATTCCCTAAAACCATTGCGCCAATCATGGTAAAAAGCATCCATTTCTGCGGCCCTATCCCATCCCAAAAAGCTCTCAAAACATCTTTGAGTCTCACTTCCGGATATTTAATGCTGATTTGCGCTTTTTCTAATGGCATAATTATTTTTTTATTTTATAACGTAACGACAATAAAATTGATGAATTTTTAACTTTGACGAGATGTATTATCTGCAGAAAATATGCAGATAAAAAAAGGACTGTGCCGATAAAACCGAAACTTTGAAAAATAAAAGCAACATAATTTTTGCTTGCGCTGAGCGAACGAAGCGAGTCGAAGTGTGGACCTGGGCGGAATCGGACCGCCACCTCTACAATGCGAATGTAGCGTAATACCACTTTACTACAGGCCCAAGCCGCCTTACAGCGGATTTTAAATTTTCAATTTTAAATTTTAAATGAGTCGGGCTACTCGGATTTGCACCGAGACTAAATCTTCCCGAAAGACTCGTGCTACTGTTACACTATAGCCCGTTGTTTTAAAAATTAAAATATACTCTAATTTTCGCACGTGCTAAATCTATAGTATATTTATATTTTACGTTACCCAATATTTTTGTTTTGTCATTTTATCTTCTTTTGTTTCAATTTCCGATTTTTCTTCTTTTGATTTTTCAGCTAATTTCTCTAATTCTTTATCGGACAGTTTTCCCAATTTTATGGCTTCTTTTTGTAAAAATTCCTTAGTGTTCTTTTTTGGGTCATCTAAAACATATCCTAAAAGAACATCTAAAATCTGACCTATTTTCGGACCTGGTTTTATATCCAAAACAGACATTAAATCATTTCCATTAATTTTCAGCATTTTAGCAGAAATAGGGTCTTTGGAAACTTTCTCAATTAAATATTTCAAATGCCTCAATTTATAAGGCTCGGCCTTAGGCACGCCAGAGCCAATTCTGTCTGCTTGGCGTACCTGTAAAAGTTCTTCCATATTTTCTAGTCCCACATTTTTCACTAATCTTCTTACAGATGATTCTCCAACTTCATCAACATTATAATAAAACAAATGGTATCTTACCAGCTTTGTTATTTTTTCAACTTCTTTTTTGGAAAATTTCAAGCGGTTTAAAATTTGAAAAGTTATTTTGGCTCCGACAATTTCATGATTGTAAAAAGTTGCATTTTCCCCTTCGCCAGCTTTTACTTTTGGTTTTGCTATATCGTGAAATAAAGCCGCCAATCTTACATACATATTAAATTTTTTCTTAGCAGTATATTCCAAAGATTTAACTGCGTGCTGATAACAGTCATAAATATGATGTTTATTTTGCGGCACGCCATAATTTTCCAAAAGCTCTGGCACAATATATTTTAACAATCCGAGCTCTCTTAAAAGTTCAATCCCGAATGCCGGGCTTTCGGACAAAATTATTTTTATAAATTCATCTCTGATTCTTTCTTGCGAGATTGCTGCCAGCCAAACGCTATTTTTTTTAATGGCTGCAGCGGTTTTTTCTTCAATTTTAAAGTTTAAAGTAGTTGCAAATCTTACGGCTCTCAACATCCTTAAAGCATCTTCATTAAATCTTTCTTCTGGGTTGCCGACTGTTCTGATTATTTTATTTTTCAAATCTTCCTGTCCCCCAAAAAGATCTATAATTTCGTATTTTTGAACTTTGGATTTTGGATTTGATTTGGATTTTGAACTTTGGATTTTGGATTTTTGCCCTATAGCAATTGCATTTATCGTGAAGTCTCTGCGTTGTAGGTCATCTTGCAAATTATCAGCGTATTGTATGCTGTTAGGGTGCCTTTTGTCGGAATATTTTGCCTCCAATCTGTAAGTTGTAATTTCAATTTCAGATAATTCCGGTTTTTTACTGCCGGTGCGCGCAGTAACTGTTAAAAAATTATTCTCATAAAAGCTGTCAGGAAATACTTTTTGGATTTCTTCTGGTTCAGCGTTTGTAGTTACATCCCAATCTGCAGGTTCAACCCCACGTAAAAAATCGCGCACGCATCCGCCCACGATATATGCCTCAAAGCCCGCTTTTTGCAGACTTTGAATAATAGATTTTACTTCTTTGGGTATTACCATACCTTTGGTGCCCCCGGCAGGACTCGGACCTGCAGACTTTTGGTTCGAAGCCAAATGTGATATCCAGTTTCACCACGGGGGCAATTTATAATATAAATTTTACCATAAAATCTTAAAAAATCAATCGCTCTTTTATTATCCTAATTTCTGTGTTATAATTATCAAAAAATAGTTTTTAAATATCTATGAAAAAAATATTTTTGCCAATTGCCGTATTTTGTCTATTAACAATAATCTCTGTTCCATTTTTAACGAAAGCTCAGGGAATTGTGCCATGCGACACAAATTGCGGAATATCTGACTTTTTTACTTTACTTGTAAATATTTATAACTTCATTGTTTTGCAAATTGCCACGCCTTTAGCTGTTATAGCAATAGTAATCGGAGCAATTCTTATGATGATTTCAGCCGGCAATCCTGGTGAATTCGCCAAGGGAAAAGAAATTATTATATGGTCGTTAGTAGGATTAGTCTTGGTTTTCTGCTCGTGGCTGATAATTGATTTTATAATGAAATCGCTCGGATACACTGGAAACTGGTCAAGCCTATAACAAATTAGCCCCATTAACTCAATTGGTAGAGTAGCACCCTCTTAAGGTGATTGTTACAGGTTCGAGTCCTGTATGGGGCACCACAATTAAACTTTCCGATTTTTGCCCGACCTATTCAGCCGCGCTTCGCGCGGCAAAATCCGTTGGCAAAATTTCTGAAAGTTTAATTGTGGTGCCCTTTGTTTGAAAATGCGCGAACCTTCTTTGAACGAAACTGACGCTCCGCCCCGCCGCCGCTCGCTCCGCTCGCGTGCCTCGCAGAAAAATTTCCTTTGCTTTTTTGAATTTGAGCGCGCCGATTTTTTTTTCTTCTAAAAGGAAAAGGAAATTTTTCTGCTTGGCTCTGCTCTCAACCCCAGTAGTAGAGCGAAGCTCACTACGGGGCAGGCGAGCAGGGCCGCTGGGGCTTCGCTTCAGCAGGCGGGCAAAAATTCCTTCCCCCCAACCCCCTTCCTTTTTGCCCGCCTGCTGAATTGCCCGCTTTGCGGGCGCGGCGGCTTTAAGAAAAAGAAAGAAGGTAAAAACGCTTGCCCCACCCTCCCGTGCGCGCGTTTTTGAAATCCTACTCCCTTTCTTTTTGACTTTTATTGATTTTCGTAATATCATTGAAATAGTTAGAGTGGGATAAAGTTCCTCAAAGGTAATGTTTACTTTAATCATATTACTACGATAAACATATGTCAAGCAATAAAGACTTATCAACATTAGCAAAAAACATCAGGAAATTAAGAGAGAAAAAAAATATCTCTCAAGACAAACTCTCCAAGTTGGCAGGCATAGCCCACAATACTATAATTAAGATAGAAACGGGGTTAATTAAAAATCCAAAAATTGAGACCGTCCAAAACATCGCAGACGCTTTTGGCGTTTCGTTGGACGAGTTGACAAAGTAGT
>Ga0210057_1008316_pt1 | contig 12318 bp, 11 predicted proteins | sample CryGeyCG2114_010_2_FD_183968 | JGI IMG/M metagenome (GOLD analysis project Ga0210057, IMG submission 183968) | Groundwater microbial communities from aquifer - Crystal Geyser CG10_big_fil_rev_8/21/14_0.10 (SPAdes) (version 2) | ecosystem: Environmental > Aquatic > Deep subsurface > Groundwater ...
AGAAGTCCTTGTCCTCAATTGCAATCGTTGCTTGGGCAACCGAGGAGGGGAGATCTTTCAGTTTCACCGGGGTGCGGTTCTGGTCCCGGTAGATCTCATAGAGGAGGTTACCGGAACGGTCAAAAATGTGCGTTGACAACGAATAGTTCACTTTACCAATCGTATTGGGAGAAGGTAAATTGGTCACAAATGCATACGATTGATACGAAAAAAAGCCCGTCAACGTCAAGAGGCATCCGAGAAAGAAAAACCGAAGCTTTAATGAGATATGTTCCAGCGGTCTCACTCTCTTTCCTACGCGGACTTTTCTCGTCTTCCTTTTTCTTTTCGGAAGATACCCATTTTTTAATTTCGTGAGAACAATACTGACACGGGAAACTGCTTGTTTCTTCCACAAGGAAAAATTATTTTTGGCAGCAAGAAGATATTTGAGAAATGATTTTTTTCCGTGGGAAAAAATTTTGGTTATCTTTGGAAAACATTTAAAGATTCCTCTTTCTACCTTTGATAGGACCCGAAGGGGAACGAGCACTAACCGTAGGATGGAGATGATAATTTTTTTTGTTAACTCTCCTATCCCGATGAAGAACGTGACAAAAAAATATAGTTCTTTAAAAAGTAAATTATATAAAGATTTTAATACCGGTCTATTATCACGTCGACTGCCTCGCTCCATGCGCAACATTTTAACATATATTATAGGATTACACAATCATAATTTTTCCGGCAGTTCGGTTAGTTTGGCTCTTACTACCAATCTTTTCCAATATGTTCCCGGTGGAACGCAGGTAATGAGAGAAATATAAGGCGCATCGGTTTTTTGTTCCAGTACAGAAACTTTATCAGGGTTCACTACGAACATATCGTATACCTCATATTCATACTGGACATCACGAACCTTCACGAGAATTTTATCGCCCTTCTCCAGGGAGGGGAGATAGGTAAAAATGGTTTTATAGTCTTTTGTATTATACAACTGCGGTAGCGTTGAGTGACCGAAAATAACAACGTTCCCATACTCTCCCGGTAACGATTGGGGCAAGTAATGGACTAAACTTTTCGCCAGATCCTCTCCCCCTACGATCACTTCAGCGTCATTGATATTCAATCTTGGTATGGACAAGGTATAGGTTTTTAGCTGGAAGGATCTCACGGATTGGTGGCTTACCTTCGATGGGAACCATAGGTGGGCTTGCGTGAAGTCTCGAAGATTATTGGAAAAAACATTATTGCTACCGAGGACCGAATTCGCCTTTTCCAACGAAGAAGCAGTATCTGAACGGGGAAGGGGAGTGAAAAGGTTGTTCTGTATGAAGAGTCTTGAATATATCTCGAATGATATGATCGGATAGAATGACCAAAATAACAATAATGATCCGATAATCAGCGAGATATAGGAAAGATAACTAATGAGGGTTCGCTTTGAGGATGTATTTTCCTTCAGATACAAGTACAACGCCATACCTTATAACGTAGAAATTGTTAAGAATAAGTTTTTCTGGAAAAGCGGGGTCAAGTTTTGGAAAAAAGGCAACGGTTGCTTAACGGTCAAATCAAACTTCTGAATTCCATACATATTTTTTAAAAGAACTCCTATGTTTTCTCTCGTGTTTCTGAGAACCGTGTTTTTCAATTCTGTTTCATTAATGTTCTTCATGGATTTCGTACGAACCGCAATAGTCAAAAAAGTTTTTTGGTTTTTTGTTTGCACCTTATCAATTGTATAGGAAATTTTCTCTTTTTCTACTTTGAATCCTTTTTCAAGATCATCCTGTAGTTGATCATATAGATAATCTACCAATTCTTTTTTACTATAAAAATAGAACGTTGAGGTAACCTTTCCTTTTAGAGTAACACTATCTGCTTCCTCACCGAGCTCCTTTGAAAACGAAGAGTCAACAAGGACGCTTTCCGTAAGGTCTTTCAAAATAACATTGTCATTGTTGACAGAATTCTGATTCAATTCTGCCAACCTTTGAGATTTTGCTTTTTCCAATATCTCATCTTTCAAATCGTCCATGTCTTGCTTTGATACGGTCCTCACGTCTTTTTTTGAGCCTCCAGAGAATGACTTTTCATTTTTTGCAAAATAGACATCCGAGGGATTGTCTGCGATGGTGAAAATTTTGCCTTCACCGATGTTTCCCTCGTTTCCAATCAATACCGCGGAAAGACTCCCCTTTGCAGTACCGGGGAGTTTTGCGCTAAAATCACTCTTTAATGACGCAGAGGCTACTTTGATATCTTCGTCCAGTTCAAAGGAAAGTCCTCCGGTGGAAAATACGGTTCCTTTGGAAAATGTTTTTTCAGCACTGTTAAAATTGTATGCGGTCACCTCTCCCCTAGCTTCCTCTCCAACCTCCCGTTTTCCAGTAGTTATTTTTGACTGGGAAAAACTCGCAGACACAGAAGCCGCAGTGATTTTTAAATCACCTAGGTCCCTACTTTTCTCGTAGGTTTGTATATCTATTGTTGTCTCTATGGGCACGGATGGAACATATACGGTAACCGTTGCCTGATGGAGGAAGTATTCATTTAGGAATAAACCAAAACCTATCAAGAAGAATCCGAACAACCCTAAAAGTAAGGGCATCCTTTTACGGGAGGGTAACGCAAGGCTATCTTTCTTTGGCAGAAGGTGTAATATCCGGTGAAAAAAAGTTGAAAGGTTGGGAACAGTCGGGCTTATTTTTTTCGTGGGAGGATGACCATCTGCAGGAAGATCTTCCCCGATTATGAATCCCATCACCTCTTTATGGAGATATTCATCCTGAGGCTCATGGAACTTACGACTTGAGGATTTCACCTGCTCTTCGAAAATACCAACAAGTTCTTTTGAGATATCATTTTCTCTGATAACCTCAACCCTTGGCAATTGGATAAACAACTCGTCGCTCCATCGGTGCGTGATGATTTTAGTGGATTCTTGCGTAAGGGCATGCGAATCATATAAAATAATGCGAGCGGGAAGAAGAACTTTTCCTTTTATTTCATCAAGGCACGCGGATAGATCGGAAACTAAGTCTTCTGTGCGTGATATACCTTTGGAAAAAACGATTTTTCCTCCCTTGTAGACGATCATCGTCAACTGCGTTTTATCCAATTCGACAATGATACCAGTGAGAGGTAGTTCCTCCCGATGTTCCAAGAAACGGACTACCCCCTCATAACACTCTATATACCCTAGTGCCTTTAGCTCCAGGTTTTTAACGAGATTTTTAATCTTGTCAAAATAGAGCTTCTTTATTTCTTCGCCTTTGGAATCAATGAGATGGGAATATAGGAAAAAGATGGTTTCGTTAAACTGTATCTTCCGCGAGTTTTCCAATTTGAAAAGAATCTCATCGATGTCTTCTGCAATATGTTCCCATCCATCCGTATAGCTAAAATGTTCATTATCAAGGATGGAAAAATGCCCCATTTCCTCGTGGATGGCAAATATAATGCCGTCATTCTCTTTTAAAAGAAGACCTAGGAAAGGCTTTCGATTCTTTTCTTTTTTTTTGAAAAAGGGAAGATTCATCATGGTTATTCTTGTGTGTATTTTTGAAAAACCTGATCTATTCCGTTCTTCGCAGTCCGCAAAGCTTCTTCATAGGAAACTCCTTGGATTGTCGAATTGACGGCATTCGTCAAATACAGGATGATCTCATCATTTAACCCGTTGTCAAATGTTCTCGCAACGAGTGGCAGTGAAACATAGGCGTCGTCTTGAGCCTGTTTGATCACGGGTCCAATATATTCATTTTGTATCAAAAGCGAAGCTAAGTCAACCCGAGAATAGGGTTCCCCGAATATGCGGATCTTGCTTTGAACTTCATACATTTTTGTCAGGTTTTCCTTTTCTGTCAAGAATTTTAGAAATTTCCATGCTTCGATTTGGTTTTTACTTGTTTTGGAAACGCCCTCAACCCAATAGTTTGCGAGTGAGAGAGATTTTGATTCGGGGATGGAAGGCACGGGGACTACTTTTAATTTAATATCTGGGTTCGCGCTCTTTATTGTAAGGATTTCCCACGATGGCACCAGAATCATTGCTACTTTTTCCTGAATGAATGCTGTCATCGAATTTGGCATCTGGTCATTCCAAACCTCCATTGGCGGTTCGGCAAATTTTCTAAAAAATTCCAAGGCGGTGGATGCCGCAGGTTGGTCTAGTTGTTTGATATCTGCTCCATTTTGTGCGATGAGCAAACCGAGTATATCGGAAAAGTGTTCAATGTTGGAGGCCGTTCCAAGAGCAATACCTGAGTTTATAAGTGTCCCGCTCTTATCCTTCACGCTTATTCTCGATACAGCGGTAATGATGTCATCCCATGTACTAGGACTGCTTTGTATTCCGGCCTGTTTAAATAAATTCTCATTATATACAAGAACCAGACCATCTACTTCCAATGGAAGCCCATAATAATAATCTCCACTTTTCAGATCCTTTTGGTGAATTTTGTAAAACGTCTGCTCGAACTCTGCATTGCTCATAATCTGGGAAGGGATGGGGGAAGCTATTTGTTTAATCTGAGGAAGCCACGTATTGTGGAATCTGAAAATATCTGGCCCCTGTCCGTTCTTACTTCGAGCCAGTAGTTTTTCACGGTACTCTAGGGGAGTCTTTTTTTCGTACGTTATGGTGATGTTGGGATTTTTTTGCTGATATTGTTGAATGAGTGGCGTAAACACTTCTTTTTCCTCCCATAAACCCCAATAGGTTAATGTTATTTTTTTGGAAGTTGACCGCGAAGAAAAAATGAGTCTGAAGATCACTATGAGAAGGAGGAAAAACACAACCGCAGCGGCTATAACGATCACGTATTTGGATTTTTCTTCCTCATGCATAGGAGGAGGGGGAGGGGGAATCGTAGGCGGTGGACCGCCTAATTCCTCGGGGGACGGTGTCTCGACATTCGGTGCAACTTCCTCAGGCTGTAAGTTCTCAACCGGAACACTTTCAAAAATGGGTTTTTGCACGGAATCATTTGATACAAAAACCGGTGTGGAGTTGGATTGATTTTCAATGGAATTTGTTTTATCATCCATAGTATTCATGATATCAAAAAAAAAGAGGTTTCACACATATTTCCAAAGATTTTTCTTCTTTTTCTTCAGCTTTATAACGATCGTAACCGCTATTTTTATGAATATTCTATACGGTCAGGAACAGGCATTGGAGGGAAAGATTTATCCCGACGTATACGTTAACTCCATGGACTTCGGCCAAAAAACTCCGAACGAACTGATGACGACATTGGAAACAAAGGCGGGTGGATTGGCTAGAATCCAGTTTCGGGTAATTTTTGATGGTGTTCCTATAGCAACGTTCTCAGGAGCGCGACTCGGTATTCGCTATGACAGTAAAGGTACTGCCGATCGAATGTATCTGATCGGACGATCTTCCAACTATCCGACAAGACTTTATCAGAACATAGCCGCACTGTTTCGTCTTCAGAAATATGCATTTACCATTTACCCTGAGTACAATAAAAGCGTCGTAGAAGAATTTGTTTCCATGGTAAGTGAAAAATATAATAAACCCGCAAGAAATGCCCTCTTCACATTTGAACAAGGAAAGGTTCAAAGTTTTCGTCAAGAGGAAAAAGGGATTCGTATTGAGACGGAATCATTTAGTAGTGAGTTCGAAACAAAAGTGAAGGCGACTAGGTCAAACCAACCTATTGTAGAGATACGCCTGAACAAGAAAATTTTGGAACCAGAAGTCACGCTCGGCAAAGCGAACAGCTTTGGTATCGAAGAACTCATCGCAGAAGGTAAATCAGACTTCAGCCACTCGATGTTAGAAAGAGTCCACAATATCATCGTTGCCTCTTCGAAATTCAATGGAGTCCTTATCCCGAAAGACCAGATTTTTTCGTTTAACGAAGCGGTCGGCGACATTTCTGTTCTCACGGGTTATAAACCTGCATATATTATTAAGAATGGAAGAACTGTGCTGGGCGACGGTGGGGGAGTTTGTCAGGTCTCGACTACCCTGTTCCGGGCCGCACTCCAAGCCGGTTTGCCCATCATTGAGAGACATGCCCATGCATACAGAGTTTCCTATTATGAGAGTGATGCAAAGCCCGGATTCGACGCTACAGTGTTTGCTCCTTCTGCGGATCTTAGGATGAAGAACGACACTGCGGCATCCATCCTCATCCAAACAGAAGTGGATACGGACAGGAATTTGTTATATTTTCGACTGTATGGTAAAAAGGACGGGAGGGATATCACTATTTCTGACCCGTCCCTTTTTGATGTTTCTGCTCCTCCTCCCGCTCTGAACCAAGATGATCCGACCCTAAAACGGGGAGTTGTTAAGCAAGTTGATTTTCCCGCATGGGGCGGAAAAGCCAGTTTTGATTATACCGTGCAAAAGGAGGATGGGACGGTTACCAAACAAACGTTTTTCTCTGCATATAAAGCATGGCAGGCTGTTTTTCTTGTAGGCACGGCAGACTAACCTCACCTAAACCATCGTGCTCGACCGAGCCGATAGGAAGGATTCTTTAGGGTTCTCTCCCCGATAGTATGAGCAGGGACTCCTCCCACGATGGCAAACGGAGGCACATCTTTGGTGACGACTGCCCCAGCGCCAACCACCGCGCCCTTTCCGACCGTTACCCCAGGAAGAAGGATCGCGCGAGGACCAATAAATGTATAGTCATCTATATGTACCGGCGAATGGGTTGCGGCGAAACTTTCACTATTGATATCGTGCTGAGAATTGTACACCATCACATCACTTGCGATATCCACGTGGTTCCCTATGATTATTTTGTCTCTTCCATCCAAAACCGTGTTTTCGCCAATGATGGAATCCTCACCGATCTTTATATTTCGAGGATCATAGAAGCGTATCCTCATATGAAGAGTCGAGCCTTTCCCTATGCGTATCCCGGCCATCCGGCACAGGAGTCTGCGAATATGGTGGGATGGGATGTGTCCTCCTACATGGAGGATGAATACTTCCAGCTCAAGAATAATACTAAAAATTCTGCTCACAGCCTTGTGAACGAATTCGCTACAGGTCAATGGTTTTCCGTATTTATCCCGGATCAGGCATACCATACCCCAATTATACTAAACTTCCCACGGGGAAGTATCTTCTTGAATGAATCGGGATTTTGCCGTTTCATTCCTTCTGCCGAAAATGAACCTCCTGCGCGCACTGGTAATATACAGTTTTTCTTTTGCGCGGGTAATCCCCACATAGAAGAGTCTGCGCTCCTCTTCGAGTTGAAAAAGATCGTCGATAGACCTGGAATGCGGTAGAATTCCTTCTTCAACCCCGGAGATGAAAACAATGGGGAATTCCAACCCTTTTGCCTGATGAAGAGTCATCATCCTTACCCCATCCATGGATTTGTTTTTCTTTTCCCCTTCCGAATACTCCGATTCAACGAGCGCTACCTGCTCTAGAAACTCACTCAGTACGGGAAACCGCACCGCGACAGACTTTAACTCCTTGATGTTCTCCAACCGCGCATAGTCCTCTTCTGCCTCCAGATCATACAACTGCAGGTATCCCGTCGCATCAAAAATATACTCCATAAGTTCATCCGTCGACAAGTTTCTCAAATCCGATTTCTTTTTTGTATAGAAATCCCTAAAAGCAAACCACCGTTTTTTCCCGATTTTTACGACACGATCCTTCGAGACCGTATCGTTCGGATTGATAAGAAGTCTCAGATAGGAAAGTACGTCTTTTACTTCCTTCCTTTCATAAAATCTTGTGCCTCCCACCAGAACATAGGGAATTCCATAGTTTAGGAATGACTCTTCAATGATACGTGACTGCGCGTTAGTGCGGTAAAGCACTGCTATAGACGAATAGGGAACCGTGTAACTCTTTATCTCAGACGCGATAAAAAAAGCTTCGTATTCTTCATTCTCCAATTCTTTTAGGATTATCTCCTCGCCTCTTTTGTTTTTGGTAAAGAGATTCAAAATCGGATGGGATTGGTTCTTTGAGATTACGGAATATGCGAAGTCAAGAATAGATTGCGTCGAGCGATAGTTTTGTTCAAGGTAGAAAAGTTTTGTATCAGGGAAATCCTCGCTGAATTTTTCAAGGTTTTGGATGTCTGCTCCCCTCCATGAATAAATACTCTGGGAAAAATCTCCAACCACTGTTACGTTTTTGTTTTTTTGGCCCAGTAGTTTTACCAATACATATTGGGAATAATTCGTATCCTGGAACTCATCGACCAAAATATGGACATATTTGTTTTGATACTGCTCTAAAACTTGCGGATCCCTGATAAAAAGTTGTGCAGTTTTCATAATGAGGTCGTCAAAATCTACCGCATGATTTTTTTTCAGCTCGTTTTCATAGGATTCGTACACTTCACACGTCGAGGCCGCCATATGGTCTGAGAAAAGCTTCAAATACCTATCCGGGGTAATCAACTGGTTTTTTGCAGCTGAAATCCTATTGAGAAAATAAAATGGACTGTAACGTTTGATGTCTTTCTCCTGCAGGATGTTTTTCACAAGCTGTATCTGATCATCCTCATCATAGATGATGGAGTTGGGATCCAACCCAATTTTCCTGCCATGCGCCCGCAAGATCATCAAACACAAGGAGTGAAATGTACCGATAAATCCAAGATTGCCTACGTCTGTTGGTAGTTGCCTAAGGATACGCCCTTTCATCTCGGATGCAGCCTTGTTTGTAAACGTAATCATGATGATGGATTTAGGAGAGATTTTATGATTCAAAATAAGATTGAGTACCTTATATACAAGTACGCGGGTCTTCCCCGAACCGGCTCCGGCCAGAATCACCGAGGGTCCGTTGACAAACGTAACCGCCTGCTGCTGTTGAGGGTTCAACTCCTTGAATAATAAATTCGTCATAAACTATGATAGTATAATAGAGTATTCTATGAAATATTTTATTGCAAACTGGAAAGCAAATAAGACAAAAGAGGAAGCGGACCGTTGGGTTGATACTTTTCTGACAGGAATCCAAAGCAATTCAATTCTGAAAAACGCTCTCTTAGAGGATTCTCTACGGATCATCCTTTGTCCCCCATTTCCCCTGCTGTACCCCATTTCTGCGAAAATCAGCGGCTATAAAAATATATATCTCGGCTCTCAAGATGTGTCTGTTTTTGATAAAGGAAGCCTTACCGGAGAAGTCCCGGCGGATTTATTAAAAGGAGTAATCCAATACGTAATTATCGGACATAGTGAACGAAGAAACCTTTTGCATGAAACCGATGCAATGCTTTCAAAAAAAGTAGAAAAGGCGAAAAGCGTAGGAATCGAACCCATTTTCTGCGTGCGGGGTGAACAGGACATGATCCCTCCAGGAGTCCGAATGGTTGCCTATGAACCTGTTTGGGCAATTGGAACAGGGAAAAACGACAGCTTGGATGAAGTTTTAACGACAAAACAAAAACTCCAGAGTTCTCCAACAACTGTTTTCCTCTATGGGGGAAGTGTTAATGAGGATAATGCAAAAATCTATCTCTCATCTGAGCAAATCGATGGACTTCTCGTAGGCACCGCTTCTTTGAACCCTGATCATTTCCTTCGCATCACAACCAAATAACCTCCATTTAGAATAGAAACGAGAAGAAAATAAGCAAGCCCGCAGATATAAACATAATGAGTGCGTTGTTAATGAATCCCGATTCCGGGAGCGAAGTGGTAGCCGAGGAAGTTGACTCAAGAGTCGGAGAACTGGACGCATAGGATTCAGTAACCATCGGAGAATTAAGAGCTAAAAGAATTTCTGTCGGGGTAGGAGTGACGGAAATTTCAGTGGGAGTGGCGGATACGTCGGCCGAGGTTGGCTCGATGATTGAAGGCGAAGGATTGGGCTCTGCTCCCGGATCTTGAACTGGACTTGAACTAGGTGTTGGGGTAGGAGTGTCCTGGATGGTATTCAGGGCAACTAATTTGCTATAGGTACTAGAAGAAGCTTTTGTTGTCTTGGGAGCAACCGGAGAGTTATCTGAGTCTACCGCTTTCTCATTCGAAAGAAGGAATGATACATAAAAAATTGACCCCATGAGGATCACGATGATTATGAAAAGGAGTATGGTTGTTTTGTTTGTTTTGAATCCTTCCATATTAATCTCCCAGCCACCCGTCCTTTAGAGAATGAAGCTGCGCTTCAATTTTTAAAGAGGCAGCTCCACTACTAATACTATACTCTTTATAGTATATACTTTTTTGGGAATCAAAATTCAAGGTAATGTGATTTAGCTTCCATTCCGTCTCGTTCACTCGAATTCTCGCCCTATCAACATCCACATTTTTGATTGTTTCTATCCCGATCAAAATCCTATCCCCTCCTTTTAATTTCGAGACTTCCAGATCAGTAAGTTCTCGCCCTGTTTCAATCTTAAAGATCCGGATTCCTTTTGATGATACAAAGGTAATGGCAGGGGTAGGATTAATGGTCAATCCACTTGTAACGGTCCTTTTAGAATTCAGATAACCAAAAAGCGAAATCAGGCCGAAAATCACCAGGAATAGTATTCCAACATAAAGTGGGATGCTGTTCGGCCTTTTTACCGGTGCCATTTCCTGGGTTTTAGTAACTAAAGTAGGAGATTGAATTGAAGTAACCGTTGATCCTTCTTCGAATTTAGGTATATCTGGACGCTTTGCGCGAATCGTTTCCTTTCGAAAAAGGTAGAGTTCATAGATGATAAATCCCAGCGTTATAAAAAAAGCGACAATGCTTATCTTGTTAAATGAAACCAATACAGTAACGATATCCATATATCCATTCTACTCAAGACAAAGTTCAAAATGCAAGTAGTAAACCCGCACCCAAAATAAGAAGCGAGGTCCCTGTAAGGATGTATCCCTTGAAGGAAGATCCTGATACCGGTTGGGTTGGGGTCACAGAAAGGGGCACTGTTGGAGCAACGGTACTTGTAGGTGACGGTGTAATGATTGTTGGTTCTCCGCTTGCCTCTCCCAGGACCTGCTCGCCGCTTTTAGCGATGGAAAACCTTCTTCGTACTTTAATTTCTTTTTTTTGTTCATCCTGTGCGACCATAGTTACCGTATATGAGCCAGGGGTAAGATTTTCACCAAGAGTAAGTTTCCAGTACCCCTCCGTATCTGTTTTTACCCTATTGGAGATGGTTTTTTTTGAATCCACAAGAACAATGATGTCCGTATTTGGAAGGGCAAGTCCCTTGATCAGAGGGGTTTTTCCGGGAATCACTGCATTTTCTTTTGGATATAAAATGTCGTAGACTTTTTTTTCTTCTTGGTCTTGGGACGTGCTAACGGACAGCACTTCGCTTTCCTGATGTAAAAACTGATAGTCGTTCCCAATGAGAATTGTCTGGGGCAATGGACGGACATTGGCAAGATTTGCCTTGATCGTCGAGATTTTATTGTCTTCGCTGATGATTTGTAGGATGAAAACATCGCTTGAAGTGAGAGTGGGTATTTTTTTTCCTTCGGAATCAAAAATGTCTGTGTTTATTGGGATAAGCCAATCCCCTTTCGTTTTTGTTTGAGTTGAAAGAAGGTATTTGGATTTCACAGAAAGCAAAACAATTGCGTTTTCCAGAGGTTGGCCATCCGACTCCACTACCTTCCCGTATGTCAACTGGAGGTTTTTTGTATTTGTGTCTTTCAATGGGGTTATGAAAGAAAAAGGTTCGCCCGTAGCATCTGTCAATACAGAATTTTCGTCCCTCACGATTTTGAAAAAATAGCGCTTCGATGGCTCTAAATTCTTCAACGTTATATAATGGTTCAAGTAGATTCCCTTTGTCTCTTGCAAATCCCGATCGTCAAAAGCTATCGAGTCCATATCTGTCTTACTCTCCCCATAAACAATCCATCCTTTTTCTTTTGCGTCCGTTTGCCAAAACACCGCTACCTGCGTGGGAAAGTTATTGGTGATTTCGAGCCGTTTTAGCGCAACCTTATTCGCTCTCGAGGGCGTAGAAGAACTGGAGAGCACCCGTATAAAAAAAAGCGAGACGAACAAAACTAGAATGAGAGCTAGGGGGGTTGGAATTCGAGGGTTATTTTTCGCATAAAGTTCAGAATAAGACATGATGTTATTTTTTGTCAAGAAGCATTTTTAAAACATCCTCATCCGTCTGATACTTAACAATCTGAGGAAGACTTATTTTATTTTTGATCTTCTCTTCTGTTGCCGCATGATAGATATCGGCGATCAACCATGCAACAACGGTAAGGAACACTCCGATCGATATAAGCAACAACTCTTTTTTATTCATTGATAATAGCCTAGTAACTCGAGGTTAATTTTTAACCGTGCGCTCTCTGTCCCGATCGCCTCTTTTGAGATAACCATTTTTTGAATTGATTTTA
>Ga0210057_1008317_pt1 | contig 12316 bp, 22 predicted proteins | sample CryGeyCG2114_010_2_FD_183968 | JGI IMG/M metagenome (GOLD analysis project Ga0210057, IMG submission 183968) | Groundwater microbial communities from aquifer - Crystal Geyser CG10_big_fil_rev_8/21/14_0.10 (SPAdes) (version 2) | ecosystem: Environmental > Aquatic > Deep subsurface > Groundwater ...
TTGACAAAGTTTATATCTTTTGCCAACCTATCTGGTTTTAAGTTTAAACAGGTTATAGGATATCACAAAAGACCATCGTACAGAAGAAACTCACGCTCTTAATGCACTTTGTGAATACCTTTATAATCAAAAAGGATGTTTTCCTACTGATGTGTCAAGAGAACCTTTTGGCTACTCCACTGCGCCTGATTTTATAATTAAATTTGGCAAAAAAGAGATTGCTGTTGAAGTTACCCAAACCGGTCATGGATTTCTTTTATTAGAAAATCAAGATTCAACAGATAATCCCCCTCATGAAAGAGTTGATAAAATAAAATATGAATCCTCCGCCGGAAATCTCTTAGAGGAAGTCTTTAACAATGACCTGAAAAAAAATGGGAGCTGGATAAAAAACGGTGACTCTATTGTTATTCTTTACACATCACCAATACCTGTTGAAAAGCGTTCAAAGTTAGCAAAAAAGATTTTAAACGTTATTAAGAATATGTATCTAAACAATCAATTGCTTGCTTATAAAGACATAAAAAATTCTATCAAAACAGAATTAACAATTCTCACCGGGAGAGATGATATAAAAGGAGTCACTTTAGAGGTATTTAAGTCGAATTGGTATAAGTTTGATGAAAATGAAAAATACTACCCAATAATAGAAAACTTTTTTTGCTCATTTTATTCCCCAGACCCAGTACACGACGGCTCTCTTGCAGCCCAAGTTGTACATATTCTATCTAATATTATCAGAAAAAAGCACACAAAGTGTGCAAAGCTAGAAATGTCAAAATGGCTGGTACTCATAAATACACATCCGATTCTGGATTATAATGACTACAAAAAATTCTTTGTGCAAAACACTGATTTTTTAAATACACAAGATTTTAATAAATTTTATTTGATAGAAAACGGAAAATGTTTAGAGCTCTACCCTTAAACGGTCCTAGATTTAAGTGGCAGATTTGAGAAACACTTATGGTAGAGACAGGAGAATTGCATGCCGACTAATTGTAGCACAAAGCTTGCACAACAAGATGTAATAGCCTTATATCGCCTTATTGGTGAGGCCATATGTATGATTCAACATCTGGAAGGGGCTCTCAGTGTTTCAATCACCTTAAAAAAAGATGCGCAATATCCTCGCAGAATACCTAAAGAAGAAGCAGACAGATTTTTAGAAGAACATCGCTCTATCACACTCGGTCGAGCCATTAAGCGAGCAAAGGAAAATACTCTTTACCCTGAGAGGTTGTATGGCGACCTAGAAGCTTTTCTCGAAGAAAGAAACTGGCTAGTTCACAAATTCCTACATGAATACCTAGATAATATGTATACCTCTTCCTCAAGAGAGAAGATTTTTAATAGAATTAAAACCGTTTCGGAAGAAGCCAAACGACTTCGAGGAGCCATAGAGGTTGATATGCTGGAGTTTTCAGAATCACTGGGTATGGATATGTCGAGAATCCATGCTGCAATTAAGCAATATTCTCATGATGCCTGACAGGGCTCTGCATCCCACAAAAGGTAACGCCCTTTTCTGCTGTTATTTTATGCATACACTGGGAATTAACCGGTGGCTAAGAAGGTCATAGGACCAAGTCTTTTCTTCATTCCAGCCCAATCAAAAGTTCTGAACGCGTCTCTCCACCTCCATTTCTGAAAATAAATTTATTCAAGCTAGCTTTCACTTCTTCAAATGAAGTGTATAGAATCCCTTTGATTTTCAGCTTTTTTGCAGCTTCAATATTTTCCAGACGATCATCAATAAAAATACACTGCTCGGGTTCTATACCAAGTTCTTTAAGCAATATTTTATAAGAATTTTCATATGGCTTTCTTGCTTTCTTTTGATAGGAAAGCATTATAAAAGAAAAGTCATTATACAGCCCTAGTTCATCAAAAACTTCAGCTTGCCACTGAGTTACATCAGAAAATAAAACTACTTGGAAGCCCCTTTTTCTAAAATCACTAACTAGAGCATACATGTCTTTCCGAGGGGACACCAACTTCTTAATAAAAATTTTATATCGTTCTTCCCATTTAGAAGGTGGTTGATTCGCAACCAATTGATTCCAAAAAACCTCTTCTTCCATTTCTCCACATGCTAATTTGTCTATATCCTGTTTAATAGCAACCTTAAAATCTCCTAAAGTCATATCAAACTCTTCAGCGCAATATTTAAGCATCTCGCTTAAATCAAAATCAGCCATTACACCTCCAAAATCTAATACTATTACAGGCTTATATATAGCTGTTTCAGTTAAACCAAATGAAGAACAAACCAAAGCCATTAAACAAATTATTTTTTTTATCATAAGCGTACCAATACTGTTACCATTCTAAAATTCTCTGATTGGGTAAAAATTTTAAGATTTCTTCATATTTATCCCAATTAAAAGTTCTGAATGTCTCCAACCACCTCCATTTCGGCTGTATAGCCCTATCGCCGGAGGCAAGCGTATACCCCCATCGTCCGGGACGGCCGTAAAAGCCTTCCGTTAAAGGTGTCACTGTTTTTGTTAAGACAGATGGGCGTACAGCTCTGTCGCCGAGAGCCTGCGTAATACCCTCTCGCAATAGGTAAAACTTGAACTTAACCTCATTAAACAATAGGAGGTGAAAAATGAAACTTCATTTTTCATTCAAGTTCGCACGGCTAGCCATCAAGCTCTTGATAACAAAGAAATAAATTATAAGGCAGAAGATTTCCTCCTAGCCATTTCTTAAAAGTGCTCCATGCGATTTACTTGGTCGGATTCCAATTGCTTTGCCTTTTCTTTGAGAGACTCAAGCTGAGCAATATCTTCTGCATCCGCTAGTTGTCTTTCTTCCTCGCAACGCTTTTTATCGAATTCATTGTAGCGCTCCAAAGCAAGCTGTTCCGCAATCTTTGCCGATACTTTACCTGCATGACCAAGAATTTTCATTAAATGCCAAAAAAGCATCCAATTTTTGTTCCCATTCTGCCATTGTCACTGTTTTACGATTCTTAGCCTGATTCTCTGCATAGTCAAGATACATAACCACAATCTGGTTTAACTCTTCTATTTCGGGTTTTTCGAGATAATTTTTTGCAATCGTTACATCTAGCTGTCGTACTCGGCTCCCTTTCCAACTTTTAAGCCCCATATTTGGTTTTTGAACATCTGATCTTTGAACTATCAACTCAGGTGCGGTATGATGCGTTGCCGCCCAAAGCATCTTATTTTGTACTTTCTTAAAAAAAAGCTGAGCCTCTTCACTTTTCGGATTATAGTCAACAGCTGTGGCATAGATATCGCGCACCTTCTGATAAAACCGTTTTTCCGAAGCTCGAATTTCCCGAATTCGTTCTAACCACTCGTCAAAGTAATCCCATGGCTTCGGCTCTTTTAATCGAGCATCATCCATTATAAAGCCTTTGATTAAGTATTCCTGTAAATGGGTTGTTGCCCACTGTCGAAACTGCGTTCCACGATGAGAACTAACCCGATAGCCAACAGCTAGAATCATACTGAGATTATAAAATTTAGTTTGATAGCGTTTCCCATCAGATGCAGTTGTCAAGTCTTCCTTGACTACTGAATTATCAAGCTCTCCCTCTTCCAAAATATTCTTGATGTGAAGGCTAATATTCTGCTTAGTAGTCTGAAATAACTCTGCCAGTTCTAACTGCGTTAACCATACACTTCCATTTTCAATTCGCAAATGGATGGAGGTCTGACCATCTGCTGTTGTGTAAAGTATTACTTCTCCTCTGTCCATAGGATCCTCTACTGATAAAAATTTTAGAAAAAGTTATAGCCTTTTTAGCGAAATTATCCCAATCAAAAGTTCTGAACGCGTCTCTCCACCTCCATTGGCAAACCTTGTAAAAGCCTATCAAATCTGATAGGCTTTTAGCCTTTTAAAGGAGATCCATTGTCAAAACGCTCTGCTATTCCAAAGAAACTTAGAAGGCAAGTTGAAGTAGAATCTGGACATCGATGTGCTATACCTACATGCAAAAAATATCCTATCGATATCCATCATATTATCCCCTATGAAGAATGTCAGAATCATTCCTTTGATAACTTAATTGCACTTTGTACTGAATGTCATGCTCGACATCATCGTACAAAAGAGATCGACCAAATGGCTCTTCAGATTTATAAGCAAAATCTCAGCCTTTTGAATCATCGGTATGGCGAATTTGAAAGAAGAATATTACACCTTTTTTGTGAGAGTCAAACTGCAGATGTGGTTCGCCTATCCGGATTAAGTGAAATACAGGTATTTTACCTTCTAAAAGATGGGTTACTCCAAAAGAATGGTAAAGATAGTGGAGTAAAATCTTCTGGAATACCAACTTGGGAAGAATATCAGTTAACTGCCCAAGGTAAGTTCTTTATTGAAAATTTGAGACAGGCGCGAGCGCTGGAATAACATCCAACCAAAGTTTCTAAGAACACCCCCTTCTTGTTTTTATATCTCATTTACCTACAAATAATTAAGCGCTAATATCCTCTTACTAGGAAGTTATTGACTTCCTAGATCTTCCGTGTTGGATTCCTAGTAAAAATAAAGATTTTTGATACCAATGCTTGAAGAATTTCTTAGCCAAAATGAAGGCAAAACTCTTGAATTCAAAGAAAATACGAATAACCTAAAAGGTATTATTAAGTCTATCGTTGCCTTTGCAAACACATCAGGCGGAGTTATCCTCATCGGTATTAAAGATCACAGTAAAGAAATTATTGGCCTAGAAGACCCTTTGCTAGAGGAAGAAAAAATCGCAAATGCAGTTGCAGATAGCATCACCCCTCTCATGATAGCCTCGATAGAAATTACCTCATATAGAAAAAAAGAACTACTCGTGATACGAATTCCTCATATTGCAGGAGTAATAACATCCCCAAACCCAACATCAATTTGCATTGGAATTTTTGCAGAACCAAAATAGCCTTCAAAACGAATTCGAATACCTTCATACTTTTTCTGCAGTTGCATTTTTTCTACTCCAACAGAAGACGAAAGAAATTCAACACCATCATCAATAGATGGAACATGCTCGCATATCTCTTTTGTTATTTTATTAAGATTTTCCAATGAATTTGATGTTCTTGCTAAAGTATCAATATCCATCGTTGCTCGAGAATCAGAAATTCTCCAAACTTTTAAAAGAAGAGCTCCTTTTAAAATAAATACATCTCTATGATTAGATTCTGATAGTCTAAAAAGAAAACGCTCCATTCCATAATATTGCAATAATTCCAGAAAAGGTCTTTTTGAATTGCGAGCAAGGTTTAATAGACGAGCTTTTACTGAAACTGAAATGTTTTTTATGTTATGATTGATCATAAGTTAAAGCCTGTAGATATGGTTCTAATAATTTAATTACTCTCGATTCCTTTGCAAAATCCAACAAAAGATGAATATTAAGGTTATCCTGTTTTAAATAATTCTTCAAAGCTTCTACAGCAACATCAATCCCTATTTTTTTTCTCAATCTGAAGCAATCAATAATCGATTTTTCTCGAGAATATATTTTTATTTCAGCTCCCCCAAAATTATATTTTTCTATGCCTGACTTGTAAAATTTATCTGAAAACCAATGAATTTGGATTGGAGGATGTTTGACTTTAGGGGGAACATATTTTCTCTTAACTGCAATATCTATCCATCTTGGAATTTGTACTGTCAAACGATGAAAATAAAGAGCCGATGCTAAACAAATAACTCCATTAGGTATCATTTTTGAAATTGCAACTAAATCAGGATCTTCAATGTCAGGTAAATCGGTTAAAGCATATAATCCCCTTTGAAGCTCTTCAATAATACCCTGATTACGTAATTCATAAAGAATACGAGGATGTATTCCTTCCTTAATAGCCTTTGAAGATCTGAGAATACCTCCATGAAGCTTAAATATTTCAATAGCTTTATCTCGAATAGCTTTTGATTTTATTTTCATATTGGATAGTATTTACATCAATAAATCAACAACTGCAGTATATTCTATCCAATCTTCAACGTCAATAACAAAAGCCTAACTGGCTAAATAAAAGTTAATTACATTAAAATTTTGATCAATTTTAGACCAATCAAAAGTTCTGAATGAGTCTCTCCACCTCCAATCAAAATTAAGGCTTCAGCTTTACGACTGAAGCCTTTTGTTTTTAGTGACATACACCACGAAATTCACACCGAAAAATTCCACTGCGTAAGACTCAATTACGCACTATTTACGCACTAGACCAGACAAAACTGCATTAAAATTTGATTTTTAATAGTAGCCACAATGACCTTCAACGGACTATTTAGCCAACAGGTTGTTGGCTAAAGCTAGGAGCTTTTCACAAAAAACACCCTATTTTTGTGAAAAAAACAGAGATAGATTAAAATGCGTCATAGCGCCGAGGCGGCAATAAAAAATAGAATTACCGAGCATGGTCCTGGTTGGTGCTTTACACCATTTCACTTTTCGGATCTAGAAAACGATGCTTCTATTAGAAAGGCATTATCTCAACTTGAAAAACAAAAATTCATACGAAGACTAGCTCGAGGTCTCTATGACTACCCCAAAAAACATGATATATTAGGCATTATTCCTCCTGATTTGAATGAAGTAGCCAAAGCTATTGCAGAAAAAGATGGGGTATTAATTCAGCCTGCAGGGGGCCTATGCGGCAAATTTAGTAGGCCTTTCTACGCAAGTTCCTGGTCGAATTGTGTTTCTAACTGAGGCTGCTTCCAAAAAAATCAAAATTGGCAATCAAGAAATCATTTTCAAGAAGACTACAAAAAAAAACATGTTTTCTGCTGGAACTAGGGAGGGGCTATTGATTCAAGCTTTGAAAAATTTAGGAAAAGATCATATCGATCAAAAAGCACGTATACAAATTTCTAAATTCCTCAAAGACTCGCCCAAAGAGGAAATTAAAAAGAGCATGAAATTCGCTCCAGCGTGGATACGAGCTCTTGTTTTTGAAATAATGGAGCTTAAGCCTAAACCATGAATGAAATCCATCTTTTAGCCCAAGACGAGCGAGAGCTTTTTTTTCGAACAGCCGCTGATATCCAAAACATGCCTTTTGAAATTATCGAAAAAGACTTTTGGGTTGTATGGATTTTAGAAAGGTTGTTTTCGCTAGAAAAAGTGAAATTTCATCTCACCTTTAAAGGAGGGACTTCTCTTTCAAAAGTATATGGGTTGATCGATCGTTTTTCCGAAGATATTGATCTTTCCATCGAGCGAGACTTTTTTGCACAATCTTTTTTCCATTTTGTAGTTGGTTAACTCAACGCCCTTCCGAAGAATCGTTTGTTCAGAAAGCACTATAAATCCCTGCTTTTCAAAAAACGGCTTAGTGGTGATGCTTACTTCAGAGAAAATACGATCAACATCAGAGGTATTTGCTCTTCTGAAAATTTCGCTTATCAAAGCGAAACCAATGGGCTCGAATTCAGCAAATCCAACAATTTTATCACCCATAACTGCAACAATAGGATTAGTTCTTAAAAACTTCTTTTTCCAGCCATCTTCTTCAAGGCTCGATTCAGGAGCCCATACGTCAACTTGCTCTTGTGTGTAATCCTTGATATTGATGCAATGGATCGTATTGAAATAAATCTTAGCAAGAGCTTGAGCATCTTCTGGGCGATAGTTTCTGACAGACATTCTACTTTTCATAATCCTTGCAGTTCTCTTGTAAGGTTAAGGCAACAAGCTGTTGCCCAATTATAAATTCATCAAAGCCTTTACTCTTCTTCTTTTTTAGTAGACGCACTGCTTCCAGCAAGAATACCTCCATCCACTGTCAACTCGGTACCCGTAATATATTTTGCCTAATCGGAAGCCAAGAAAAGTGCTGCATATGCCACGTCTTCAGGTGTTCCAAGCTTACGCATTGGAATATCCTTAGCAATCTGAGTCAATCTTTCTTCCCTTTCTGCTCCACTACCCAGCATTGGTTCCCACATAGGCTGATCTTGCAACCTTTTTCTGGACACTAAGAACATAACCTTTGTTTATAATAATTTTCTTCAAAAACTTCAGGCGATACATATCCCAAAGTTGAATGAAGTCTTTCTCGATTATAAAATCCTTCAATATATTCAAATATTGCTCTTTTAGCTTCTCGCCTCGTACTATACTTGTTTAAATGCGCAAGCTCAGTTTTTAATGTATGAAAAAAGCTTTCCATTGCTGCATTGTCATAACAGCTTCCCTCACTCATCGACAGTTTGACCGAATGCATTTCATATAGTAACTTAAATGAATTGCTTGTATATTGACTCCCTCGGTCAGAATGGTGAATAACGACCTTGTTACCATTTAGAGATACTCCCCTAAACATTTGCGAATAATTCTTTAATTCTCACACGGTCTTCATTTTCCTTATCGCTCTTTGAATAGATTTCGATGAAATACACTTCATCATTTTCAGGAATGTAAGTATAAATGACCCGAATACCACTTTTTGCTCCCTTCCCCTTCAATGCCTTACAAGCAAACTTCTTTGCCTTGTAGACTTGAGGCGATTCAAAGCCTAAATTGTTGATAGGAAATACTCCGCGGTTATCAACTTGTAGTTTGTGATAAGCAAAAAGTTGCGCTTTGATGAAATTTTCCAAATCATCTTCAAGAGAACGATATTTCTTCAGCAATTTTTTTAAATCTTTAGAAAACCAATCTCCCTTTGTTATCTTCGCAAATTTACTCATTCTCGTTATTTCTCACGCTATATTCAGGGGTTCGATAAAAAACAGTTTCATAGTCGATAACTTCCATATTTTCTGTAACTTTCCATGGGATATCCCCGTGAGAATATTCACTAATTTGAGATGCATTTTTGTCAGATAGACGATTCAGAACTTCATCAATCAATGCGATTTCTTTCCCAGACAGACAATCAAGATTAGGCTTTCGGAGTGGTAAATATTTTTTTTGCTCTTTTTGATAATAGGCACTTTTGATTTTTTCTAGTTCCTTATCTGAAATCATTGAATTTACAATGGCTGCGAATTCAATCGGTGTAGGGCCAAAAGTATTTTTTTTGTAAGTCGCACCAACAAGCTGTTCTTCATATTTTTCATAAAAATCAAAATCAATGAAATACAACAACTTATAGATAACAGTCTCGCCTACATTCGACTTAGCTCCAACTTTATTAAGGATATAAAGCAAAACTTCCCGAAATTTTTGAGCATTATTTGCCGGAATGCTAATACGCATTGCTTCTTTGGCTTTTTGAATTGGATAAATATTATCTAATTTAACTTCATCCAACGGGATGCGACCTAAAAGTTGGTCACAACTCACTTCAAGTGTATCCGCAAAACGATTTAACTCTTCAGCTTTTATTTGACGATGGTTGTTTTCGATATTTGAAAGAGCCTCACGATTTAGGCCTACTTTTTGAGCAAGCTCGTCTTGGCGCCAGCCCTTGGCCTCTCGTAATAACCTAATCCTATCTCCTAAGGTATCACTCATGCTTTGACTCCTATAATGATACCTTCAGTGTATCATATGTGAGATTTTCATACATACTTATGTATTATTTTCTCACTTATTAAGACAACTGGATTATATAACCTTTTTAAAATGAGCGAATTGCGAAAATTCAGCTTGAAGCTTCCCCCAGTTGAAAGTTCTGAATGCGTCTCTCCACCTCCATTTTTGAAAAACGAACTCATAAACATTTAATTTTAAATGAATTAAGTTCTAAATCAGAACTTTTTCTTGTTTTGATGTACCAAAATTGGTACAATCCTTATTAAACTGAGAACGATTTAGTGATTAACTCTCCTCTAAAAAGGTTGTATCTGTTGTTTTTTGGAAAGAAACAAAGAACCAGTAAGAGATTGGTTAAAATCTCTAACTAAACATCAGAAAAAAATTATTGGAGAGGATATTAAAACAGTTGAAATGGGCTGGCCATTAGGAATGCCGCTTGTAAAAAACCTAGGTAAAGGTATTTGGGAAGTAAAAAGTAGTTTTAGAAATGGCATAGCCCGAATATTATTTATGATGCATGAAAACCAGATGGTGCTCTTACGTGGCTTTATTAAGAAAAGTCAAAAGACACCCTCTCAAGATTTAGAGATAGCTCTTAAAAGAGCCAAAACATTGAGGAAGGTATGAAAAAACATATTGGTTCTAACTTTGACGACTTTCTCAAAGAAGAAAGGTTGCTTGAAGAAGTTGAATCTGTTGCAGCTAAAAGAGTTTTTGTTTTTCAAATTGAAAAAGAAATGAAAAGACAAAAAATTGATAAATCAGAATTTGCTGTAAGATTAGAGACTAGCCGATCAGCTGTTGATCGCATTTTGGATCCTGAATGTCCTTCAACATTGAGGACCTTTGCAAAAGCTGCAAGGGCCTTAGGAAAGCATCTTAAAATTAGCTTGGCTTAATATATGTTCTTAAATTTAAAGTCCGTTTTATATAAATTAAAAATAAAAGAATAATATAGAATATTAATAACAAAATCTCTAAAAAAAATGTCTACTTTTACTGAACCAAAACTAGATGTTCTTGATGACCATGGCAATCCCACAGGAGAGGTGCTTTCTAGGCAAGAAGTTCATGCACAAGGAAAAATACATCGTGCTGTTCACCTGTATTTATTTGATAAATCAAATAATCTTCTTCTCCAACGTCGGTCCCTCAAAACAGACCACTACCCTGGCATGTTCAGCATATCTGTAACCGGCCATGTTGATGCCGGTGAAGATAGCAGAAAAGCAGTACAAAGGGAGTTGCAAGAAGAATTAGGTATTGATGGAGATGATGCAAATATTGAATTTTTATTTTCCTTCAGACAAGACGTAGAAATAAGTCCGACATATATAGACAGGCAGTTTAATGACGTTTATGCTGGCTGGATCGACCTAAAATTAGAGAATATTGCTTTTGATGCTAAAGAGGTTAGTGAATTAAAGCTCGTTCCTTTCTCAGAATTTGAAATAATGGTTAAAAATAAATCGAGCGATCTTGCTCCTGTACACGAAGAAGAGTGTGCTAGAATAGTTTATTTACTCAAAGAACGCATATAAAGAGATATTCAATATCAACACCTATTAGTTTTAATCCTATGTATTTTCAAACTACTTACTTGCATAAATAGTGCATAAGCAATTACATTCCGATTTAAAAATAAAAAGCTTTGCCTTTTTTTACTAAGTCCTGAAAGTAAAGAGGTCGCTCAGAATTTTGGATGCCGAAATTTAAAATTCTATATAATATTTCCTTCTTAGAAATTTTTGTTAAAGGTGAATTTACATGAGATTAGGCACCAAAAAACTGATTTTAGCCAAAATCTATACTTTTTTCGATCGCAAAGTTACAAAAAGTCATACTGGTTTTAAAAACATCAAATGTGAAAATGGATTTTTAAATCGATTTATAATACTGACTTTTTATCTTTTTTGTTCATTTCTTTGCGCAGATGACTTTACAGTAAACTACCAAAACATGAATAAGGAGATGTTTCATGAAGTGATTGTAGGCAATACAATTTGTGGGGTTACACGTCAAAGTAAGAGCTTGTATATGTTGTATTTTAATGCAGATGGGTCGTGTACACTATGGAAGCAAAATCAAGCTTATGCAGGACGTTGGTGGGTTGATCAAGATCCAAAAAAAGGTACTATTGTACATGCTTTTTGGCCTACTTATATCTCATCAGAATCAAAATCTATATTTTCTCCAAATAATCCGCGCTATGGAAATCCAACTTCACTTCGTTACTGCTTCGATCCAGCAAGCAAAGGTATTTTTGTCTTAGGAAAAGCATTTCAAGCTCCTGTTCTTCTGGCTCCAGGATGCGCCCTGCCATCTGAAATCAATAAATTACATAAAAAAAAATGAATAACCCAACAAAAAGAGATGAGTTTTCTAACTCTACAAAAATGTGTTTAGCAGGGCGCGCAGGAAATAAATGTTCTAAATGCGGAATCCAAACACTAGGACCATCCGAGACTGACGGTAAAGTATCAATAGGCCAAGCTTGTCATATTACTGCTGCAAGAGAAAATGGTCCCCGTTATAACCCTTCTTTAAGTGCTGAAGAACGGAAGAGTTATGATAATGGAATACATCTTTGTGGAGCCTGTGCTCTTGAAATAGATAAAAATAAAGGAAAAGATTTTTCTGTATCAACTTTACTCGCATTGAAAAAACAACGTGAAGACTCAGCAAAAAAAGAATTGGGCAAACCTCCTTTTTATTTTCATTCAAACAGGGAATGGAATTATACAGAATTCGAACCCCAAAAAAATATAACTGGAGATAGAACTTTTTTTTCGGTACCGTTTTCAGGAGATCCTTACATAACTCTTAAATCAGAAGGGACATTCGAAA
>Ga0210057_1008320_pt1 | contig 12315 bp, 16 predicted proteins | sample CryGeyCG2114_010_2_FD_183968 | JGI IMG/M metagenome (GOLD analysis project Ga0210057, IMG submission 183968) | Groundwater microbial communities from aquifer - Crystal Geyser CG10_big_fil_rev_8/21/14_0.10 (SPAdes) (version 2) | ecosystem: Environmental > Aquatic > Deep subsurface > Groundwater ...
CTTTTGTTTTGGTTCTTTCGGAGAATCAGACTTTGATTTTGTTGTTTTACTTTCAGTTTTCTTGGCCATTTTAATTCCTCGGAAATTTTGTTTTTGATCGAAACGGGTCGGACGAGATTCGAACTCGCGACCACTTGGTTAAAAGCCAAGTGCTCTACCAGGCTGAGCTACCGACCCATGATTTTGTTTTTTAGTTGATTAAAAAACGCCCTGGCCGGGATTTGAACCCGGGTCGAAGCCTCGACAGGGCTTCATGATAGGCCACTACACTACCAAGGCACATGATTTAACCCACTTTTATTCTCAGCTTTCGACGACGAGCACTTCTTCTAGTTCATTATTATTAAAACTAGAAAGCGTTATTTTGATCTGCTACCCAACTGATCTGATATCTCATCATCTATAGAGCCTCGACAATATTACCCAACGGTAAATCAGTGGAAACGGGACTCGTTTATAAACCTTACGGTCGAGCACGAAGCTAACGCTAAGAAAACAATAACAATATTTTCGAAAAGAAAGTTTATAAGATTTATGGAAAATTTATCGAAAAGAAAAATTCTGAAAAGTAATCTCTACAAAAAGAGTCCCCCGGGTGAGATTTGAACTCACAGCCTTTCGGTATCAGCTGACCTAATTTTTCATCCAACCCTGTTCTTCCAGGGCAGTCCAAAGGTTTCTACAGCCGAACGCTCTACCGTTGAGCTACCGGGGGTATTATAGTTGCGAACTACAATGCTTTTTATAAAAGTTTCTAGTTTTAACTAAGACTTGTTGAAGACAAACAAGACAATAAATTAATAAAAATCAGCACAAATAACGCAAATTGAAAAAACAAACAAAATAATAATTAATAAAAATACTAGAACACAAAAATTAAAAAAATAAGAAATAAAAAAATTATCTCCTTAGAAATAAAGGAACCGGAGACAAAGTCATTCTTTCATTTCCTGAACCTGAATCAAATTTAACCCTTGCTTTTGGAAGAGTCATATCACCTACAATCTTAAGTTTTGCTTTAAGTCTATAAGTTATAATTCTCTCTTCGTAAGATTCAATACTATCTAGATCCCAGTAAAGAAGCGTTCCTTTTTTCTGAGTCTTTGTTATTCTTGTTGGTTTTAATGATCCAAGATGATTCGATTGAATAAGTTCAGTTATTCCTGGAAGCTTATCTGTAACAGAAATATTATGAACTTGTCCTCTAGATCTGTTTTTCAAAAATATTCTGACTTTTACTTCAGATATTCCTTCTGAATCTTCTCCAACTACTGCTACCTCTTTCAAAATCAAAACAGGACTTCTGAAAACAAAGTAAGCTGCAGAACCAAGAATTAATATCACTAACAAAATAATTGGAACTCTGTAATTTGTGTAAACAATTATTTGCATTGTTTCAGCAGTTTTCAATGAAGTAGACCATTGTAAATATGTTTTGCCGTCTATCTTTATCTTTTCTGCTTTTGGATCAGAATACATGAATAATCTTTTTGGCCAAGGCGCATAAACAGAAACTTCTTTGATCTTCTCTTCATTTCCTAAATTTTCTAAATTTATTAATTCTTTTTTTAAGAACCATTCATATTGTGTATCATATTGCGGAGTTACTAAAGAATATCCATCAATTTTCAAAGTTGTTTCAAAAGTAGTAATAACTTTTCCAGTTTTAGGATAATACAAATCTACTGTAACTGGATAATCTCCTGGCTCTTGAAGAGGATTCAAATCAAAAGTAAAATCTTTTGTTGTTTCTTTTCTAGGACCAAGAGCCATACTGTATTCTTCTGAGAAAACAGCGCTACTTAATCTTATAGTCATGTTTGTAATATCAAGTTGATTTCTATTTCTTGTTAAAACAGTTACTTTCAAAGGCTCTCTTGGATCTTGTGTTGGAGGAACAGTTACAGAGAGAGCGACATTTGGAACATAATCAGAATAATAACCATCAACACTTAAGTGAAGAGGCAATTGGATTAATTCTTGATTATCATAATTATCTTTGACTTTTAATGTTAAATCATAAACTCCTAATCCTGTTGTGGATTTTGGATAAATACTAATTAAAATGTCTTTTTCTGAATCTCCAGGAATATTAATGGAATTAGGGAAAATTATCCAATTCGTAGCATCAGCCGGCGTCAATTGAACACTAATAACTTGATCTGTTCTCTTTAAATTAACCACAGTTAATGTATAGTTGGCAAAACCATCTGGAGTAATTCTATAACTCATAGGTTCTGCTGAAACACTAAACGATGGATTCAATGCAAAAACTAACGACCCCGAAGAAATGAGCATAAGTGCGACTATCAATAAAACTATTAATCTTTTTGTTGTTCCCTCAACCATAATAAATCCCTCCTACTATTCGTTAGTTCGTACATTTATATATTTTTCTGTTAAATTTTCTTAAACTTCCTCTAAAAAACTGATAGTAATTTAAGATAAACAGTTAGTTTTTTATAAACAAACAATTTCTAAAACGGCATGGGAATAAGATCTCCAATCATATCCGTTCTAGGACATGTAGACCATGGAAAATCAAGTATATTAGACGCATTTAGAGGGAGCAATATCGTTAAAGGAGAAGCAGGAGCGATTACCCAAGCAATAGGCGCATCAATAATGCCTTTAGATATTATCCAAAAAAGATGTGGCAAACTTATAGAAAAATTAAATATGAAAATAACAATCCCTGGAATATTATTTATTGATACTCCCGGACACGCAGCATTCACAAGTTTACGAAAAAGAGGAGGAAATCTTGCAGATATAGCAATTGTTGTAATTGACATAAACGAAGGATTCAAACCTCAAACAATAGAAGCAATAGAAATTTTAAAATCTTTTAAAACTCCGTTCGTAATTGCTGCAAACAAAGCAGATTTATTACCTGGATTTGTAAAAAAGAGCAATAATTTTCTTGAATGTTTTGCTCAACAAAAAGAAGAAGTAAAACAAACAATCGAGAATAAGTTATACGAATTAGTTGGAGTAATTTATGAAAAATTTGGAGTAAGTTCGGAAAGATATGATCGAGTAGAAAGTTATACAAAACAAGTCGCAATCGTACCTTGTTCTGCAAAAGAACAAATAGGATTAGAAGAATTGTTAATGGTCATAACTGGATTATCACAAAAATTCTTGGAACAAACTTTAAACCTGAATATTGAAGGCCCTGCAAAAGGAGTAATCCTTGAAGTGAAGGAAGACAAAGGCCTTGGAAAAACAATTGATGTAATTTTATATGATGGTTCACTTGTTGCAGGAGAGAGTATAATTGTTGGAAGTCTTAATGAACCTTTCAAAGCAAAAATCAGAGCATTACTTATGCCAGAACCATTAGTAGATATGAGAGACAAAAAATCAAAATTCAAAACAGTAAAAGAAGTTGTAGCTGCAACCGGAGTAAAGATTTCTAGTCCAGATTTTACACAAGAAGTAATTGCAGGAATGCCGATATTTGGAATAAGAAATCAAAATGAAGATGAATTAAAAAAAGTTGCTATGGATCAAATTAATGAAGTGACATTCGACACAGATAAAGATGGAATAATAGTAAAAGCAGATACACTTGGAAGTCTTGAAGCAATAATAAAACTATTACGAGATCAAGGATTACCGATAAGAAAAGCAAGTATTGGAAACATAAGTAAGAAAGACATATCAGATGCTGAATCAAATTATGAAAAAGACCCATTACACTCCGCAATACTCGGATTCAACATTGCTCAAGAAGAATCAACAGAACACGTAAAGATAATTGTGCGAGAAGTAATTTACTCATTAATTGACGATTATGAAACTTGGAGAAAAGAAATAGAATTAAAGATTGAAGCGAAAGAATTAGAAAATCTTACTAAACCTGTAAAAGTAGAAGTTCTAAAAAATTGCATATTCAGACAAAGTAATCCTTGCATTGCTGGAATTGAAGTAATTGAAGGAACAATAAAACCCGGAGTATATATAATGGATAAGACTGGAAAAAGAATTGGCGAAATGAAAAGTATGCAATCTGAAAATCAAAATATTAGTTTGGCAGACAGAGGAAGACAAGTTGCTGCATCACTTCCAGGAGTTACAGCTGGAAGACAAATACATGAAGGAGAAATTTATTATTCTGATATAAACGAGGAAGAATTCAAAAAAATAAAAAAATTAACTAAACATTTAAGCAAACCGGAAATAGAAGTTCTAAAAGAAATTGCAGCTATAAAAAGAAAAACAAATCCGATGTGGGGCGTCTGATGAAACTAAATAGAAATTTAGAAATAATGAATTCTAAAGAAATTAAAGTTTTACTTAAAACACTTTATGATCAATTTGAATACGAAGGAAAACCGGAACTTGTTTTTCTAAGAAGCAACAAAGAAAAATTCTACCTACTAAATAGAGATGTTGATCAAATTAACTATGAAAAATTAAGAATTGACTCTGCAGGATTGTATTTTGGAAAATTCTTAAAAGATGGATTTAGATTTAGTATTGAAGGAACACAATTCTTTGGACCACACTGTAAAAAAAATATTATTTCTTTAGACATATATCAAAAACATGAATGGTTGAAAGGAAAGGATTTACAAATAAATGAATCAGACGGGATTTATTTAATAAAATGGGAAAATGATTTCTTAGGCTGTGCAAAAATAAAAGAAGGGATTGCATTAAATTCTGTTCCTAAAGCAAGAAGATTATTTGTTGTGAACGAATCACAATGAATTAAAACCTTGAACATCTAACAAACGAATAACCATGTTTCCAACATAATCTGCTCCTTTGCTCAAACCACCTTCTGAACTTTTATTTAATCTATCATCTGATCTAAAACTAAAATAAAAGTTTTCGTGACTAACCACACCTTCTTTATAGATTTCTCCTGAAATGTGATCTTGAATTAGAGTTTGTACCGGATACTTATTAATCATCATGTCAACTTCAACTCTTGGAAGCATCTTCATTCTGTCTTCTTTTGGAATTGTTTTTGGATCTTTATTCCTATATTTTTTATCAAGTCTTTGTGCTTCATCTATTTTTGCATTAATCATACCCATACTATCTTTTTGTCCAAAACCTATCCATTCCGGATAATACTCCCCTTTATCCGCAATTTTTTTTAATTGTTTAACAAATTCGTGAAGAAAGTCTGCAGAACCTTGAATTCTTTGACCCAACAAATCAGAAGGCAATTTATCTTCTAAACCGTACAAATAATCCGCCACTTTTTCTGCAAAACGTCCGATTCTTTTTTGTCTATATTCTTCAACAATTAATTTGTTTTTTTTATTTATTGAATATACAACACGATTTAAAAAATATAAAGGATTTGAAGTTCCTTTGAGCAAAAATTTTTCAGGATGATTAAATACCATACTTTGAAGTTCTGCTTCTGATGCAAAATCATCTATGCTTGTTTTTTTCTTTAAAATTTTTCCAGATTCTGTGGAAGCAGCAGTAACTAAATAATGTTCCTTCAAAAAAGGATTATATATTGATTCAATTTGTGATCTTCGCGCATCATATAATCTTTTTATAGTAGAATCAGCACCATAAAATGCATGAATTGTTTTCCACTTTAATGAGTCTATAACTGTTTTATTAACAACTTCTTTCAAATCTGTCATAAACTTGTCAGAATTTCCTATTACAGAAACAACTTCAACAGAACCATTCTCTCTTGGTTCTTTTGCTAAAACAAGATGTTTCTCTTTTACATCAGCAATTTTTTGCCTTAATTTAGCCAAATCACTAGTAAGTTCTTTAGAAAATAGAATTCTATAGCTTTTGTCCTCATTATTTTTATTGTTAATTGGAGCTTCTCTCATAAATGATTGAGAAAACTTTACCATATATAAATGCTTCTACTCTGCAGTGACACAAAAAAAAGTATTCTTATTTGTTTATAATTTGCTTATAATATATCTTCAATTGGTTTCTTCTTTTTCGAAGCCGGTTGCGATGAGGACGAACCTTCAGCTTCTTTTTGAATATCCACGCCTAGTTCTTTAAGAGAACCAATGTGCATTTGCATTAATTGCTCCACAATTCCTAGAATTCTTGCTAATTCCTGTCTTTCTTTAGCTAGAGTTGATAAGGATCCTTTATGGAAACCTATTTGTTCATCTTTTGATTCATCTTGTTTTTTATTTTGAGCCATAACTATCACCAAATAAAAAAACAACTAATAAGTATATAAAATTTATTAAAAATTAACTGAATAATAAAGAAAACGTTATAAAAAGAAGAACACTCAACAACAACATGCTACCAACACTGGCAACTGCATCGCAAGCAATAACTCAAGTAATAACAAGCATAGTTATAGCTGTATTAATAATACTTCTAGGATTTGTTATAGGAAAGATTGTAGATATTACCCTTACAAAGATATTTAATGAACTGGAAGTTGATAAAAACATTAAGAAAATAAAAAAGAGCAAAACAAACGTCGGTAAAGTTTTACCAAAAAGTATCGCACTTATAATATACATAATTTCAGTAATAATTGCACTTACATCAATAGGAATAATAGGAACAGTATTCACAATAGCAATTTACATAATTCTTGTAATACTCATTGGAGGGATAATATTAAACGCATTAGACGTAATTCCAAATGCATTAGAGTATTTCGCATTAAAAAACAAAATAAAAATCGGAGATAAAATAAAAACAAAATTAGTAGAAGGAAAGATTATTAAAATGAGTTTGTTAAATACAACAATAATTGATGATCAAAAAAATACTTACTACTTGCCGAACACATATCTAGGGAAGGAAAAAATAAAAATTAATTAAATCTCAGAAACTCTTAAGATAATTTTTCTAAAATGCTTGTTAATTGCCAGATTTGAGTTCTAACAAACATAGGTAAATTAACATCGCCAGAAATGTCTTCTAATTCAGAAAGAGTTTTGTTAACTCTCAAAGATATTTCATCTCCAGAACAACTAGTTAAATCTTTTTTAATCCCCAACACTTTTTGCTTAATATTTTTAGAAACCGCGCCGTCTTCTTGCAGCTCATCTAAAATATCTAGAACTTGCCTTAAATCTTCATTCATAATTAGTCACCTTTCTTCTTAGTATTTTCATCTACGACATCCATTTCACTCATAATCTCTTCTTGAAGATTTTTTGCGCGATCTTTAACACTCTTCTCTTGTTTTTCTATAGAATTAATTCTAACGTTAACAATTTGTTTCTTTGAGCTTAATTCTTCCTTCAAAGAAGTTTTATCTACTTTAACCATTATATTTCCAATTATTTTAAATGACTCTCCAGAAATATTAAGTTCTTCAATAGCTGATTCTAATTCAATAATTTGATTTTGAAAATTTCTTTTTTGAGCAGATAGTTGTTGTAAGTTTTGTTCTAAAACAGATAACGTGTTTATTTTTTCTTCAGTTTCTTTATTCATCTTCTATTACCTTCTTAGTTTTTTCGTGAACTGTAATAATTTTCGTAACTGTATTGAGCACAGATCTTAACGCAACAGAATCTTCTGCAACAATTTCAAATTTCAAAAAATCATTTCCACGAATAATATCATATTTAGCGCGACCATTAGAGAAAACTTTGTCTTCGAAAGAAAACAACTTGTCAAGTTCAGACAAATTCTCATTTATTGTTATGCTGGCTGAAAGCATTTTTAGATTGCATCTACTTTTGTAGATATCACTCTTCTCTTGAAAATTATCTTAGAACCACAATAGGCACATCTTATTCTTTTCTTCATCTGAGACTCATTAAGAGTTCTATTACAACTGAAACAAATGTATTCTGCCATGTTAATCTACCTCTTTAATCTTCAACTTAAAATGCGCTTTTAGCAGACTTATCTGCAGAGTATGCTTTACCTGTGAAAATCTTTCCACATTTTCCGCATTCCCAAATTCCTGCCATTTTCTTTTTAACTTTTTGAGCTGCACAATAAGGACACTTGTATGTCGCCTTAGCTGCTAATTCTACTTTAGCCACTTTTTGCTTAACAGTTCTACCGTATCTCGTACCAAATCTTTTTGTTGTTAATGATGTTTTTCCTGCCATTTTGCACTCCTTAGGCGCTATTTATTAGCGTAAATAAAATGGGGCTGCCCGGACTTTCACCAGTAATCCACATGAACACATAGATAAACTGCTTTGAACCGGGGTCTTCAGGTCCCAAACCTAAAAGGCTAGCCAAGCTACCCCACAGCCCCATTATTGACCAAGAAACTCTAGAGCATTTATAAATCTTTTTATGAAATAAAATTTAGTAAACTCATACATTTATTCAGTTTTAACGGCAATAGTTCCAGGACTATTTCTTCCAACAATCGGACCATCTTTAACAGTAAAACCAACAAGTTCCAAATTCTTTCTAACTTCCTTTGCGCAAGAATACGTTGCAAGGATTCCTCCTTTCACCATTTTGTTGTTGACATCTTTCAGAAAAGGAAAAATCCACATAGCCGGATGTTTCTTAGGTGAAAATGGATCAAACAACACAAAATTTGCTTCATCTTGAACATCTCTAATCAATCTAGTAGCATCTCCAAAATACATCAAAAAATTAATGTTATCTTTAGTAAATTGTCTCTGATCAGAATCAAGAAATCTTTTAACAAATTCTTTTATTAACTTGTAACTCTTGAATCCAGGTTCCACTTCAAGAACTTTTTTTAAAATATTCTCATCATTTTCAAAACAGTGAATCTCAATAAATGAATCGTTATTATTTTCCCTAATTTCATCTATTACAGCCGCCGTGTTATAACCCAACCCAAAAAACATATCAAAAATAATAGGGCTGTTAACTTCATGTGCTTTAATAGCATTAGCATATTTTTCTCTGGCCTCCTCGACAGCACCAGATTTAGAATGATATGATTCCTGGAATTCTTCATTAAAAAAAGATTCAGAACCATCCTCCGTAATAATCTTATCCATATTAAACACAACCACTAAAATAAGCAAATCAAAAAAAGAAAAAAAAGAAAGAATTTAATTTCTTCCTAATTCAACAATGGATCTTATTGCAACTATCAGACCTGATGCAGCAACAAATGCGTTGAAATTTATCAACATACTTGTAATAACTGCAGCTGCAGAACTTCCAAGTATTACTTGTAAAGCTATCACACTTGAGTTTGCAACTAATAACAATGCAATAATTGCAACCAAGTAAGATGTCATTTCTTTTTTAGTTACGTTAAGGAAACCAACAATTAATCCTAGTACGAATAGAACTATTGGAACCCAACTTAAAACAAAAAATCCACTAACTATTGCAAGGACAATACCTACGAAAAATGCCCACATACCTAAATTCATTGTTTTCTTTGCCATACTATTAAACACCCCCAATAAATTGGTTTATACTCAAAAATAACAACATGAATATATAAAGTTTTTCAAGATACTAGACAAATAAGCATACTAAATACAATAAATAGCCAAGTATGAACACAAGTCCCACTTTGAGACCGAGACTGTTTTTCTTTATTATTGTAAGAACAAATAAAATCAATGAAATAAAGAACAAAACAAACAAGCTTACAAGATTCTCAGGAGTGAATAAAACTTCGGAAATTAAAGAAGTAAGTCCTAAAATCCACAAAATGTTAAAAATATTTGATCCTATTAATTCACCAAGAACCATATCTGTTCTTCTTTTCTTAACAGCAATTATCGCAGTAATTAATTCTGGAAGCGATGTTCCAACAGCAACAATTGTCAAACCAATTAACGTTGTACTTATGTTAAAAGAATTTGCAATGAAAATCGCTCCTTCAACAACCCAACTCCCCCCTATAATTAAACCGACAATACCGAAGAAGCAAAATAGAATACTTGCCACAATATGAAATTTCTTTGTGGATACTTTTTCTGTGAAGTCATCAGTCTTATATGCCCAGAACACATATCCTAAAAACAATAATATTAAGATCAATCCAAATATGGCACTAAGCGAATTTCCACCAAATATAACAAAAATCGAAAGCAACAAAACAGAGACTAAAGAAAATAAAACATGTTTTGATACATCGGATTTAATTTTTAGCGGATAAATAAGAGCAGCAATTCCTAAAATAAGAAGAATGTTAGCAATATTACTTCCCAGAATATTTCCAACACCAATATTTACTTCCAAATGCACAGCAGAAGAAATATTAACCATTAATTCTGGAAACGACGTTCCGAAAGCAACAACAGTTAAACCAATAAATAAATCTGAAACTTTAAAATGTTTAGCTAGACTAGATGCACCATCAACGAGAAATTCTGCACCTTTAATCAGAAATAGAAATCCAAGCACAAAGAAAATATATTCAATCATAAACCAAATCAGAAAAAGCAACTATAAAAATTTAATGAAGTCGAGCAGAACATAACTAAATTTATAAATTTAAACTAATTCTTACTCAATAATGATACAAAGAACAAGTTATCACCTTTTAGATGCAAATAACATTTATGAAAACAATAACGAGATAATGTCTGAATCCGGTGATGTCGATATAAAGTTATTAGAAAATATTCTTTGTGAATGTGCCGAAAGAAAATTTACGAACAACGAGCGCGTACGTATATATTTAAGTAAAAAAACTAAAGATTTTGACGTACAAAATCCTACCTGGGACACATATCCTGAAACTTGGAGCATACTAAAACTAAAAAGATTATATCGTTCGGCAACAGGGAATAGGTTTGATTATCAATCAGAAATGGAATTTCAAATAAATCCCCCGAGAGGAGTTAATCCAGGATATGACATAGCACAACTTATAAAATGTAGTAACTTCAAAAAAAGATAATTCTTAATTAATGATTTAAACATCAATTATAGTTAACAACTTATTAAAAAAAATAAAAATAAAAAAATTATTTGTCCTTAGGCATTACTCGCTTCACAGTCATAGGCATAACTCCAGCGTCATACTCTAATTTAGCAATCTCAACAGGATTATATCTTGCCTTCTTGAGATCTTCCTCATTTAACTTAACAAGGAAAGGAGCACCCATGCTTATCTGCAATGCTCTCGCACCTATTATTCTTGCTTTCTCGTATTTTGTTACATTCTTTTCAGGCAACTGAACTCTCATCATTTAGTTCACCTCTACAATCTTTTGTCTTAACATTTTAGCCGTATCAATAGCCAGATCAACCATTTTCTTAATGTCTTCAACACTTAAGGATCCAACGCCACCTTTTTGCAATGCACAAATCTTACCGTCATCAAGAGATGTTATTGTAAGTCTAGCATCGATTGCGTTTTCTTCTTCTGCAGTTGGATCTACAATAAATAAATCTGCAATTTTACAAACTGTAACCGGTATCGGTATGTTTTTCAATGCAACTTTTTTATCAGTGTGCTCATGATAATCAAGAGTTCCATCTTCTTTTACTTTAGGAAATCTTGCATTCAATAAAGCAGCAACTGCAGCAAGTCCACCCATAACAATAAGATTCCCATCATAATTTAAAGGAACAACATCTATTGCTAAAGTCCAAACTTTTTCGCCTTTTTTAACGCAAAGTTCTTTTGTATTTATTGATTTACTCTCTCTTATACCTCTATCAATAACTCTTGCAGTTTCTATTGCTTCTATGCTTGGAGGTCCAGATTCAAACTCAGGATTACTCAAAGGTAAAAGTTCCGCATTAACCATCAATACACCATCTTCAGGAGTATCATCAAAAGGTTTTTCAATTGCCATCTTAACTCCCGCAATAACTTCAGCATCGCCAAATTTAACTCTAGCTGAACCTTCTGCAGTTGATAAGAAACCTGTTTGAATTTGCACTTCTCTTAATTCTGTAAGTTTTCTGCCATCAAGTCTTGTTCCTTTCTTCAAAGCATTTCTTATGTGTTCTTTTCTTTCTTGATTCATTGTTGATCACCAATATTTTTATACTTATTTTGAAGCGCTTCTCTTTGCTTCTCTGCAATGAATTTCAAACCAGGTTTAACCATGTTAAGTGCCACAGTAAGATCTTCCTTTGTAACTACTCCATCCATTTGAAGTAAAGTAATTTCTTCAGTACTTGGAACCATTGCAACAGGAATATCTGCAGCTTCATTTTCATCCATGTGTTCTTCTGCTCCGTCAAGATCAACAAGAAGATTTCCTCTTACCATTCCAACAGAAACAGCTGCAACCATATCTTTCATTACTAATCCTGCATCCGCAAGTGCAATTGCCGCTGCACAAATTCCAGCACATCTACTTCCAGCATCAGTTTGAGGAAGTTCAATAAAAACATCAACAACTGTATTTGGATAGTCTTCTAAATTAAGTACAGGCTTTAATGCATTTTCTGTAACATAACTTA
>Ga0210057_1008322_pt1 | contig 12313 bp, 11 predicted proteins | sample CryGeyCG2114_010_2_FD_183968 | JGI IMG/M metagenome (GOLD analysis project Ga0210057, IMG submission 183968) | Groundwater microbial communities from aquifer - Crystal Geyser CG10_big_fil_rev_8/21/14_0.10 (SPAdes) (version 2) | ecosystem: Environmental > Aquatic > Deep subsurface > Groundwater ...
CTCATCTGCAAGTTCCTGTTGGCTTAGATCGTGCTGTTTGCGCCAATTTCTTATATATTGAGCAACTCTTTTCTCACTCATAATGGTCCTTTGTAGTATCTACAATGTAAAGCAAACTTTACATTTTATCAAGGCCCTGCCCGCGGGGCGCAACCCTACTAAGCGGAGAGTTTTACTCGATTATCCCTCCACCCAGGACCTCATCGCCAAGATAAAATACTGCCGATTGGCCCGGTGTAATTGCCCGTACCGATTTGGCAAATTCGACTTCAAATTTATTGCCAGATTTTCTCAATTGCTTTATTTTGATTGCCGGATGGCGATACCTGATTTTTACAGACAACCTAGGATTTTGAATCAAAGATCCAGAGCCGCTGACCAAATGCAAATCCTTAATCCGCATTTTATCGGCAAAGGTTTCTTTATCCGAGCCGACAATCAGCCGGTTTTTCTTCTTGTCAAAACCACTAACATATAACGGCTCTCTCGCCTCGTTCTTATCTGATAAATTAAATCCCTTCCTCTGGCCGATAGTATAATTTATTAACCCTTCGTGCTCGCCCATTATCTCGCCTTCCGTATTGACAATTTGTCCTTTCTTAAATAAATTCTTCGACAAATATCTTCTCAAAAAATCTCTGAAATCTTTGTCCCGGACAAAACAAATCTCCTGGCTTTCCGGTTTTTCCTTAACCGGCAAATTCCAGCTCTCAGCAAGCGCTCTAACCTCTTTTTTTGTCATCTCGCCAAGAGGAAAAAGAACGCGAGAAAGCTGCTTTTGATTCAAACGATAAAGCATATAAGATTGGTCTTTGCTTGAGTCAATACCTTTTAATAATTTGCGGTTTCCTTCTCGCTGCCGACTGCCAACCGCCGACTGCCAACTGATTCGCGCATAATGCCCCGTTGCCAATTTATCGCATCCCAAACTCAACGCTTTCTTTAGAAGCAGTTCAAATTTAATTTTCTCATTGCATTTTATACATGGATTCGGAGTGCGCAAATTTTTATACTCATCTAAAAAACAATCAACGATTTCGCGCTTAAATTCGTCTCTTGCGTTTATTACGTAAAACGGGATTCCTATCATCTTCGCAACGGCTCTCGCGTCCCAGAGCGCTTCCTCGTCGCAACAGCGGTTATCACGGCTGGCACTACACGATGGGTCTGACCAAAGTTTTAAAAACAAGCCAATAACTTCATTGCCCTGATCAACCATCATCTTCGCCACAACGGAAGAATCCACGCCTCCACTCATTGCAACTGCAATCTTCATATTAAATTCCAAATCTTAAAAAGGCTCTTTTGGCGCTTAGGATTTATTGTTTGGTTAGTCATTGATATTTAAATTTTTATGATTTTTCTACAAGGTTTTTCATTAGCATAGCCACTGTTATTGGTCCAATCCCGCCCGGAACGGGAGTATAAAAAGATGCTTTCGCATAACATGCCGGTTCGCTATCTCCTGTAATCTTACCTGCTTCCTCTGCTGAACCGGCATCAATAAGAACGACGCCTTCTTTCAGAAAGCTGCATTTTATCAAATTCGATTTCCCTGTCGCCGTGATGACAACATCCGCTTCGGAGATTATTTTGTCTGCGTTCTTAGTTTTGCTATCAATTACCGCGAACTTTACTGCTCTTGAGGAAAATAACTTCCCGATTGAATTGCCAACCAGAAAACCTTTACCGATAACTGCAATTTTCGCCCGCTTTAAATTTACTTTTGCCAAATCTAATGCTTCAAGAATAGCAAGCGCAACGGCAGGAAGGAATTTTGAATCGAGTCCGGCGCAAAATCTCAATCCGTCAACATCCTTCACGGGAGAAATTTTTGAAATTAGCTTCTTTCGGTCTAATCCTTCCGGCACAGGAAGCTGAATCATAATTCCATCGATATTCGAATCAGCGTTTAATTTTTCTATTAGATCCTGAACCTCTTTTTCTCCCACTCGGGCACAAAACTTAAACAATTTAAACCCGACGCCAATGGATTTTGCCGTCTCCGCCTTTGCCTTGATAAATTTACCGCAAATAAAATTATCGCCAAGCCAAATAACAGCAAGGATCGGCTTTTTTCTGAACCCCGAAATTTTTCTCTTCAAGTCAGCAAGAATTTTCCTACTGATTTTTATCCCGTCGATTTTCATAGTTTTCGATTACTTTCTTTATGCCTTCTTCCGCCAATATTGAGCAATGATATTTTACCGGCGGGAGTTTACCCATTCTTCTGGCAATTTCATCACTGGTCAGCTTCAGCGCCTCCGTGAGCGATTTGCCTTTGACAAGCTCAGTCGCGATACTCGACGAAGCAATCGCCGCCCCACAACCAAGCGTTTGAAACTTAATATCTTTAATGTATTCTTCATTTTCTGTCTGCTTATCCAATTTTTTACTTTTTACTTTCAGCTTTTGACTTAAAGGTCGTTTCGCAACCTTGATATACATTTTCATCACATCGCCACAGTGCGGATTGCCAATTGTCGCCTCGGCATCCGCATCATTAATTACACCCATATTTCTTGGGTTCCTAAAATGATCCATTATTTCTTCACTATATAAATTCTTCATAATTTTGAACTTTTAATTTACTTGATTGGGCTCATTTTTCTTAATTTTTCAATAATTTTCGGCAACTCTTCAAGCAAATAATCAATCTCTTTCTCCTTGGTCTCGGGCGAAAGAGAAAATCTGACCGAGCCGTGTGACCACTCCGGTTTAACGCCGATTGCTTCAAGAACATGGCTCGGCTCAAGCGCACCGGAGGTACAAGCCGATCCGCTCGAGGCTGAAATACCCGCAAGATCCAGATTTATCAGGATTGATTCTCCCTCCGCACCAAAAAACGAAACATTGACATTAGCCGGCGATCTGCGTTCTCGGCTTCCGTTTAATCTGCTTTTGGGAATTCTATCCAATATCCCGTCTATCAGTTTATCCCTCAACTTCTCTGTTTTTGAATTATAATTTCGAATTTTACACTTCGCATTTTGAATTATTTCCATCGCCTTAGCAAATCCGACAATTCCTGCTACGTTCTCCGTGCCGGAGCGAAGCCGCCATTCTTGCTCGCCACCGGTTATTTGCGGAGTAATTTTTACGCCGCTTTTCATAAATAACAGTCCGATTCCCTTGGGGCCAAAAATTTTATGAGCCGAGAGAGTCATGAGGTCAACGTGCAAATATTTGGTGTCGAGATTTAAATACTCCGCCGCCTGTATTGCATCGCAGTGGAAATAAATTCTTCTACCTGTACTTGCTTCTGATCTTGCAGAGTTTAATTTTTCCAACATTTTGCCAATTTCACGAATTGACTGAATTGTGCCAATTTCATTGTTCACGTACATTATCGAGACAAGAACTGTATTCTCTCTAATCGCTGCTTTAACATCCTCCGCGGCAATTAGCCCCTCTTTATCCGGCTTAACATAAGTTGCCTTTATTTCTCCTGATTTTTCGAGCATCTGCACAGTTTTTAGTACTGCGTGATGCTCAAAAGCACTTGTTATAACATGAGGTAATTGGTCTGCAGTCTGCGGATTTTTCTGCCAACCACCGAGTGCCAACCGCCGAGTGCCAACCGCCGACTCCACAATTCCCCTTATCGCAAGATTATCCGACTCACTGCCTCCCGAGGTAAAAACTACTTCTGAATCCTTACAATTTAATACCTCGACAATTTCATGCCTAGCTTGTTCAACCGCCGCACGTGCTTGCTGCCCATCAGAGTGAATTGATGAAGCATTGCCAAAATCACGCGAGAAATAAGGTTTCATCGCTTCAAAAACTTCCGGCTTGACCGGTGTAGTTGCCGCGTTGTCCAAATAGATTCTCTTCATTATTTTTCTTCTACTTTCTTAGCAATCTTCCTCAAGTCAGCGATACATTCTTTGCAATTGTGATTTTCAAGAGCTTCAAATTCATCCACGGAGAGCAAAACTGCGACCGGTTTTGAATATCTGCTGATAATAAATTTTGCTCCTGTCTCGGTTTCCTTAACAAACTTGGAGGCATTATCTTGCAATTCATTTATATTAATATTTTTCATACTGCTCCCTTTAATTAGTACAAACACTGTAACATCACGGGTAACAAAAGTCAAACTCCGCTAAGCGGGGCTTGACTTGGTTAATCTTTTATTTTTTACTTATGCCATGAAAATCTCTATTTCCGTCAAAACCAATGCGAAAAACAGCTCTATTGAGCAAATTAGTAAAACTCATTTCAAGATTCACATTAAATCTCCCCCTGCAGAAGGAAAAGCAAACGGTGAAATTATAAAAATATTGTCAAAATATCTGAAAATCCCCAAATCCCGTATTTCAATAATCCACGGCACGAGATCAAGAGAAAAAATAGTGGACGCTTCCTAACACTTTACCCCTCACCAAACTCACAACAACAATCTTCCGACAACTCTAACAAGCATATTAATCCGCCCCGTCCATTAGGCAGGATTATCGGGATTTGGTGTATGGGGCTTACATATATTCATAAAAATGATATACTCACCTTTTCCGCGTGATAAGCGGAAACTACCTTGACAAAAGGAGGCCCACACGATGAACAAGCAAGACTGGCAGGATTACCGTCTAATCCGCCGGCAGGACAAGCAAGGGATTCGCCGAGCCTTTATACTGCTGGCCATGATCGTTTTTGGCCTCTTCTCCCTGTTTATGGAGATATACTGGCCGGACATCGAGGCTTTCACTCGTCCGTGGCTACAGAGCCACCTCGACTTGGTGAAGTCCATCCTATGCCTCGTCTTCTTGGTTACCGGAGTTTGTACCTCTCTGGCGATTGCTATCCGCATCACCAAGAAGTACCAGCTCTAACAAGTGACCCCGCTGAGCGGGGTCACCAACATTTTAAAAACTATTTTGTGATATAATATATGCGTGCTCAGATAATTTTTGCCGTTTCTCGAAGAAACCTTTTCCACGGCGAGAAAATACTAATGCAGTTTCTTAAGGAGGCATGTTTAGTTTATAAAATAAAATTTGCGCTTTGTGTTTATTGTATATAAAAAGTTATATAAGAATGAGATCAAATTTTATGAACAAGCTTGTCAGGATATCTATCAGGACAATTTTTGCTTCCATTATCTGCACCTTGCTTCTTTTATTCACCGGCTGTAAACCAAACATCAATGTCTCCTCTATCAAGCAAACCGAAGCTAAATCCCCTATCTCATTTGTCCCAACACAGACGATTAGCTTTACCCAAAACGGGTTTGAACCCAAATATGCAATCGTAAAAATTAACAAAGAAGTTACTTTTAAAAACACATCTGACCAGCCGGTGCAAATTGCTTCCGACCCCTATCCAACGGACGACGCGTTGCCCGATTTCGCCAGTCACAAACCCATTTACCCATCGGAAAAATATGAGTATACTTTCACTCACATCGGAGAATTCGGTTACCATAACGAATTAAATCCCTCGATTAGCGGTAAAATCATGGTAAAATAAAAATGCAAATCATAAATCGAAAGGAACATTATGCCACAACTTAATCACTCGCAGCGCGTTGGTATCTTTGTCGACGTGCAAAATATGTATTACTCGGCTAAAAATCTTTACAAACAAAAAACGAATTTTGGAGAAATCTTGAAAATCGGCGTCGCGGAGAGACAACTTATCAGGGCTATCGCTTATGTAATAAAAGCCGATGTCGAACAAGAAGCAAATTTTTTTGAAGCACTCTCGAAAATCGGTTATGAGGTACGCTCCAAGGACTTGCAAGTATTTTTCGGCGGGGCAAAAAAAGGAGACTGGGATGTCGGTATTGCAATGGATATTATGCGAACCGCTTCAAAGCTTGACGTCATTATCCTCGTATCCGGAGACGGCGATTTCAAAGATCTACTTGAACACGTCAAAGCGCTTGGCTGCCGCGCGGAGGTAATGGCTTTCGGTAGAACTGCCTCAAGCCACCTTGTCGAAGAAGCCGACAGGTTTGTAAATCTAGATGAACTCAAAGGAAGGATTCTGATTAAATGAAGATTGATATTTCCAAACCGCGTGTTCTGATCGTCTTAGGCGGAAGATCACCAGAGCGAGAAGTTTCCGTTTCGTCAGGGCAAAAAGTCGCCCAGTCTCTTGAGTCGCTTGGTTACCAAGTAACAATTCTGGACTCCGGCACGGGCAAATTCCACCAGATTCCTGAACTTTCCAATATCCCTCTTGACACAAAGAGACTGCCTGAGGTTGCAGAATACCCTATCGCAGAAATCAAAAGGAATTTCCAAGTTGTTTTTATCGCGCTCCACGGGCACGGAGGCGAAGATGGCGTACTCCAATCAATATTTGAATCTTACAATATCCCGTTTGTCGGCTCCGGCAGCATTAGCTCAGCAATAAGTCTCAACAAATCAATCTCCAAAGAATTATTTCTATCTTCGAAGATTCCGACACCCGAATATCAGGTAATTAAGAATGAAGAAGACCGAAAAATTGGTTTTCCGGTTGTGACCAAACCGCTCGACCAGGGATCGAGTGTCGGAGTCAATATCTGCGAAAATGAAGCCGATTTTAAAGTCGGGTTCAAACTCGCCCAAGAATATAGCAAGAAGGTAATGGTCGAAAAATACATTAAAGGAACCGAGCTGACGGTCGGAATTTTAGAAAAAAATGGCAAACCCGAAGCCCTGCCAGTTGTTGAAATAATACCAAGGGCAAACTTCTTCGATCACCGCGCCAAATACAACGGCTCAACTCAGGAAATTGTGCCGGCAAGAATCGACAAAGAACTAACACAGCGGGCGCAAAAAAATGCGCTCGATGCCTTTCGAGTGTTGCGCGCTCGGCATTTCGGACGAGTCGATATGATTGCCGATCAAAGGAGAAATATTTATGTGCTTGAACTAAACACCATCCCCGGCCTTACCACGGAATCCCTCTTCCCAAAAGCAACTACCGCTATTGGAATGAAATACGAAAAAATGATAGAGCATCTGATTAATCTCGGACTTAATGGGTAAATCTTTCTACCCCTGCGAGAATTTAACCCTCGCACTTAATCTATAACCACACTACTTGAGGCCATAGGCTCAGAACTACAATTTTGAATTTTAAAATGTATAATACAATTGATAAGAAGAATACGTACAAAGAGGTTTTTCTTTATGATTGAAGAAAGGAATAATCTTCAGGCCAAATCAACTGATCCAAAGCAACGTGAGATCGTAATTGAGATCGAAAGACTTCACAAAAGATTTAAAGTCGGGAAAAACATTATCTCCGTGCTAAAAGGAATCGATCTCGAAATTTATTCGACTGACTTTGCGGTTATTTTTGGTCCATCTGGTTGCGGTAAATCTACTTTGCTCAATATTATCCTCGGCATTGACGAACCATCGAGCGGAACAGTCGTAGTACGTGAGACGGATTTATTTAAACTGTTGCCGGACAAAAGAAGTATTTTTAGAGCTAAAAAAATGGGTATGGTCCACCAAGTGCCTTACTGGATTAAATCCTTGAATGTAATTGAGAATGTCGCCATGCCGCTTATTATTGAGGGACACAATGAAAAAAACGCTGTTGCTAAGGCAAAAACCGTTTTATCAAAACTGGAAATTGGAGAGTTGGCCAAGCAAATTCCCACCCAACTCTCCAGCGGTGAACAGCAGAAAGTCGGCTTGGCTCGGGCTTTAGTCACAGACCCCTGGATAATATTGGCTGATGAGCCAACAGGCAACCTCGACACTAAATCCGGTGATGAACTGATGAACTTATTGCAAGTGTTAAACAAAGTACAAAAAAGAACAATACTTCTAGTCACTCACAATGAGAAATATTGGAATTGTGGCAATAGAAGAATCGAGATGGAAGACGGGCAAATTGTCAAAGATAATAACCGATAATTATGGATAAAAGATTTTTAATCAAGCTTGCATTCAAAAATCTGATGACACACAAGCTCAGGACAATTTTGACTTTGACAGGAGTGATTATTGGTATTTCCGCAATTGTATTTCTTGTCTCCTTCGGCTACGGAATAGAAAAAATGGTCACAAAAGAAGTAACGGGTGGAAACGCTTTTGAATTGATTGATGTTGGCACGGAAAATTCGCAAATTATCGAATTAAACGACGAAACAATCGGCAAGATTAAAGAAATAACCTATATAGATAAAATTGAACCGATCATAAACGCCGGCGCAGAGGCGATTAAAGAAGATCAAAAAGCAGACGCAGCGATTTACGGCGCTTCAGCGCAATACATGGATTGGGCTGGAATTAAAGTCAAATGGGGAGAAACTTTGAAAGATGAAACCGATTCGAGCGTGAAGTATGCTGTGGCTAACACTGCCTGTACTCAATTTTGGGGAATGAGCGACCCGGCACAAAGCATCGGTCGCGAAGGAAAAGTTGATGTCGTTATCCCAAAAGAACTTTCAACCAAAGGCGAGTCAGAAACAAAAAAAGAACAAACTTTTCAGATTGTCGGCGTAATTAATGATTCAAGTTCTCCTCAAGTTTATGTCAACAGGAAAGACTTTACCGATTACGGTGTCAATAAATATTCTCAAGCCAAAGTGCAAATTAGCGATCCAAACAAAGCGGATCAGGTCAGAAAACAGATTGAAAATATGGGTTTTCAGACTCAGTATGTCGGAGACACAGTCGCGCAGATCGAAGAAGTTTTCGGGATTTTCAAAATTGTCTTAGCAAGCTTTGGGCTAATTGCACTTATTGTCGCAGCGCTCGGAATGTTTAATACACTAACGATTTCACTGCTCGAGCGAACCAAAGAAGTCGCTCTTCTGAAAATCCTTGGCACCAAAAAAGAAGATGTGAGCAAGATTTTCCTGGTAGAAGCGCTGGCTGTGGGAACAGTTGGCGGAGCGCTGGGTATAATTTTGGGTTATGTTCTGGGAATTATTGCAAACTCGATCTTGAACCATTTAGCAATTCAGGCGGGAGGCGAGATGATTAAGGTCTTCGCTTATCCACTTACATTCTTGCTTGGTGTATTTATTTTCTCGTTTATCGTCGGGCTTTTGACAGGACTCTACCCCGCGCGGCGCGCTACCAAGATAAATGCCTTGGATGTTCTAAGATACGAATAGTTTCTACAAAGGTTTAACCCTCGCAGACCTCTCCCCTTTTAACTTTCAACTTTTCACTCGTACTTATATCAGCTTCTCCATCCACCCGAAGACGTTATTGAAGATTTTGATGATGATATCAAGAATAGATTTATTGACTTGGCCAGAGACAACAGCATTATCCGAGCTTGTCACAGAGTTGCCAGCTTGATCTTGGGAAACAACGCGAAGATGATAAGTTTTAGAAGGCGCAAGGTCAGAAATGATAACAAGGTGGGAGTTGGTGAACATGGTATCGAGGTTAGTGCGTTTAGTATAATCCGTGCCGGTAATACCTTCTCCATACTCGACTATGCTGGTAGCCGATTCGTCCGTCTTCCAGCTCACTGCAATTTGCGCTTTTTCATTATTGTTGGGCGAGTTGAGATTGCTTGATTCGACAATAACATTGGAGATCTTGGGCGGCCTGGCATCAAGAGGCGTTTGCAGAATAAATTCATATTTGTCGGTCACATTGGAGAATTGGTCGGAGCCAAAGATCGTAACGCTATACTCAGTATTGTTGGACAAATCAGTAATGATCGCTTTGTGGTCAGTAACGAGATCGGATTTGGAACTTTCATAAGTAAAATCGCCACCTTTGGGAACATATTCAACGGTAGAAGTAGTGGGAACATTTGTGCGCCAGGTAATCTCTACGGAAGGAGAAGCACTTGAGTTGTCCGGCTGATATCCGACCTGGGAAATTTTCGGAATTGGTAAAGTGTCAAAAACATAATCATCAGAAGTGATAGTGTTGCCGTCAATGTCTGTGCCGGAAATTTTGAAGTGATAAGTGGTGGAATGGCTGAGACCTTCGAGTTTAGCTGTGTGCTGAGTCGTTATGCCTGATTCCTGCTCTACAGAATTGCCGTAGGAAATGCTTGTGCCGTAATCGAGTGTACCGGACGCGGCAGTGGTGGTTTCCCAAGTTACATCAGCGAAAGTCAAAGTGATGTTTGAAATATCTACATCAGAGAGCCCCGGAGCGGCAAGAGTGGTTTCGGTATAAGTAGAAGACCAAGCAGAATCCGATGAATAATCCCTATATTCATCAAGTGACTGAACTTGATAGTAATAAAGTGTGCCTGGATCAAGACCTACAATAGTAATAGAATGTTCAGTAATATCGCTTGGATCAATTTGTGATCGAGTGAAAGAATTCTCACTTGACCCAAATCTAACTGCAGAACTTGACGATCTATTGGTAACCCAGCTAATGGAAAGTGAAGTTGCTTTGGCAGAAGCAGTTGGGCCGGAGAGAATAGTTGGAGGTGTCGTGTATTTGCCGGTTGGAGTTCTGGAAACAACCCCTGAAGCGGCAGAGGTTGAGCCAGCGTTGTCAACGGCTTTGACGCGATAATAGTATTTAGTAGTATTATTAAGCCCCGAGGCATCAATATAAGCAGTCGAAGCAGTGGTGGCAAGAGAAGAATAATTTGTGCCGTCAGTAGAGCGCTCAACAAGATAATGATCAAAAGTCGAGGAATCTTGACCTGTACCGGCTCGCCACTGCAAGGTAAGCATATAATTGTTCAATGCTCTATTTGAAGAATCAATAAGAGAAACATTAATAGGAATAGGTGGAGCAATGGTTTGACAATAGAAAACTACACTTCCTACATTGGCAGCATCCAATGCATAACTGCCAGCAGAGTTTTTAGCAACAATATAAAAGGTATTTTCGCCTTGCTGGGTGGCAAAAGCATCAGGACCAAGCGTAGTAGCATCAGATCCTGTCCAGGTAATATTATTTGCAGTAGGCCAAGCGTTGATAGAATAACCATAATTAGTAACTGGTGGCTCCCCCTCAGCCACAGCCGGGGCAGTCCAAGAGAGAGAAAATGCATTGGTGTCGGTTGGACCCGGCGGATCAACAGCAATATCTGTCGGTTTGGTTGGAGCGGAGTTGGAGTAATAATATGTTGTCTGGACTGAAGCGGAAGTATTGCCGGCGTTGTCAACCGAGCGGACTAAAAATATGTTCTCGCCTGTTTGATAGGATAATATATTATCGATCGAGCTTGTCGAGATCGTCGCGCTCCAAACATCACCGCTTGTTCCACCGCGCTTGTATTGATAACCGGCAATACCCGCGGGACCATTGTCAGTCGCAACCGGCCAGGTGAAGTCAAAGGAATCGGTTGATGAATAGCCGGCCGGATTAGCGGCGATAAAGCTCGGCGGATCAGGAGCAGTAATATCGTATTTGTAGACGAATGCTTCCCAGACATCAGATTGGATATTGCCGGAATTATCAGCAGTTTTCATCCGCAAACAATAGGTGCCTTCGTTGGTTAAATCCGGCACAGAAATATTGGTGTCAGCAGAGTAATGCACTCCGCCGCCAGTGTCAGATAATACGCCCCTTGATATTTGCGGATTCGCCCCGCCTTCCCCGCAAGAAGTGCCAAAATATGAATAATAGCCGGCAACGCCGGAGACATAAGTATTGCCAGTATCATGCGCCCCACCCGCCGCTTCCGCCGCCGGCCATTCAAAATATGGAGTTGGATAATTATACCAATTTCCCGAAGTGATTTGGGTAGTTTTACCTGAAGTTGAATAGCCAGTGATACTTGTCGGATTACTCGGCGCAACCAAATCCCCAATTTCCTCCCCAGCTAAGGAATAAAAACTCCCCGGATCATTCTGATTGGCGTATTCCGCCGCAATCCAGTCGGCAGAGCGAACGGAGTTGGAAACTCTAATTTCGTCTAAAAACCCTGCATACCAGCCTTCACCACCACCGTTAATGTTTCCAAACGTAAGGTTCGTCCAGGCTAAAGTAGTGGAGGTACTGCCGGTACCGGAAGTTTGAGCAGCTCCATTTTTATACCAATCAATGATCCGTGTGCCGGAAAAACGATAAACAAACGAAAGCTGTACCCAAGTTGTTACTGAAAGACCAAGGCTTACTGCGGGACTACTGTCCCACCATTCCACATTGCCGGAAGGATAATTCCTCGCCACATTTGGCTGACCTGAGGCAGTGTCAAACATCCCGACAGGAGTCGAGCTATTAGGTTTTGCAAAAAACTCTACGGTTAAAGGAGTTCCGGGAGAACTCATTCCTACAATTTGCAGGTAATCATTTGTTCCATCAAAACTAACCGCCGGTCCAACAAAACCAGTTGCATTAAGGGTAGGAGAACCAGTATCAATCAGATTGTTAGCGTTTGAGGTAGAATCTTTGATTGCTCCCGCGCCGCCACTTGTTTC
>Ga0210057_1008323_pt1 | contig 12312 bp, 22 predicted proteins | sample CryGeyCG2114_010_2_FD_183968 | JGI IMG/M metagenome (GOLD analysis project Ga0210057, IMG submission 183968) | Groundwater microbial communities from aquifer - Crystal Geyser CG10_big_fil_rev_8/21/14_0.10 (SPAdes) (version 2) | ecosystem: Environmental > Aquatic > Deep subsurface > Groundwater ...
TATTGTAGAGAGTGTTTTTTCATCATTGAAAAGGAAACAGAGTCTAAGACTTAGAAGTAAATTAAGCCATATGAAAAAACGTGAAATGGGTTGGCAGATTTTGTTCTATAATATCAGAAGAAATATCAAATTTGATGGATTTGGATTTAAAGAAAATCTGTCTTTTTTTATTTTAATTTTTGAGATTTATTTAATTCCGGACAAAGCCGTTGGGAAGATTTATAAACTTTATTTGTGAGAAGTAGAAACATGGCAAAGAGGTGTGTTTATTGTTCTAAAGAAATTGATACTGAAAGTGTGGTAGATGTTTGTGAATCATGTGGAGAAGGTGTGTGGGGCGAAAAAATGTTTGGAGCTATAAAAGAAAATATGGAGGGTGCGAGGAAAAAAGGGGACCTTCATCAGGGAAGTGTTACTGAAGGTATGCCTTTCTGAGTTCTGGAAAGCTTTTTAAACTGCTATTTTTAGGTAGTATTATGTTAAAACATAAAAGAATAAGGGAGAAGGGAAAAATTCCGTTCACTAAATTTTTTCAGAAGTTTAATGATGGAGATTATGTAGCAATAGCAAGAGAACTTAATCAGAATGCAGGATTCCCTAGACGAATACAAGGAAGGACTGGAGTAGTTGTATGTAAGAGAGGTAGAGCATATGTTGTTGAAATAAAAGATTTTAATTTGCCTAAACAATATGTTATTAAGCCTGTTCACCTTAAAAAAATAGAGGGAAGTAAATGAAAGTCTTGGAAATGAATCCGTTGGGCCTTGCACAAGTCAAAGAGCTAGTGGGAGATTTAGAAGAGAAAAAAAACTTAGAGACTTACTTAAAGAAATTTTGCAAAATTAAGAAAGAAAAGGCTGAAGCGCTTATGGAAGAATTGAATGCCCTTGACAATGCTAAAATAAAAGAAGAGTTTGTTGTGAAAATAATTGACTTTCTTCCAAAAGATTTAGAAGAATTAAATAAGATATTCAAAGAAGTTTCTTTGGATGAAAAGGAGGCAAATGACATCCTTGAAATTATCAAGAAGTATTAAACATGACAAAACAAAAAGACGATTATGCTATTGTATTAGATTATCTTCCTTATGGTTATCCAATGGAAGGAAAAATGAATCCTTTAGTCCAGGCTATAGGTGAAGAACACTTTTCCCTTCTACAGTTAATCCCTAGTAGGGGAGTCACATTTACACTTGATGAAAAGGTTTATATAGGTCCAGAAAAAAGAAATAAGATATACTATATACAAGGTAGACTTCCTCAAGAGAAGCTTACAGAGACTGCGAAGATCCAACTACAGAAGTTCATCGAACGTGTTGTTGTGGAGCATGAAAAAAAATTCATAGACTTTTTTAATTCTGCTCAGGCAATTAACACGAGATCGCATCAAATTGAACTTCTGCCAGGACTTGGAAAAAAGCATACCAAAGAAATTTTGACCGAAAGGGCAAAAAAGCCTTTCGAATCTTTCGAGGATTTGAAAGAAAGAGTTAAGGGACTTCCGGACCCAAAAAAGACGGTTGAGAAAAGAATTTGGGAAGAACTGATTGAAAACCCAAGACAAACAATATTTACATAAAATGGCAGAAGACAAAAGAAAACATGAAGATAGAGAAGAAGTACTTGTTAGAATTGTAAGCAAGGACATTCCTGGAAGTAAGAATGTTTATACTGGGCTTACAAGAATAAAGGGTGTTTCTTGGAGCATTTCAAATTATATTTGCACAAAACTTAAAATCGATAGGCTAAAGAAAATCAGAGATTTGAGTCAAGAAGAGCTAAAAAAGATAGAAGAAGAGCTAAAAAATCCAAAATTTTACGTATTTCTTAGAAATAGACAAAGAGACTTTGACACTGGTAAAGATGAACATCTTCTTGGAGTTGATCTTGACTTAAAGAAAGAATTTGATATAAAGAGGCTAAAGAAAATAAAGAGCTATAGAGGATTAAGGCACTCTCTTGGACAGCCTACAAGAGGACAAAGCACAAGGAGTCACTTTAGAACAACTGGTGTTGCAGTAGGCGTTAAAAAATCAAAAACGGGTAAGAAAAGCTAAAAATGAAAAGAAAACATAAAAGATATGACAGACCCAAAAAAGCTTATGATAGCGTCAGAATTAAGTCTGAAGATAAATTAGTTATAAAATATGGATTGAAAAATAAGAAAGAGATTTGGAAGGCGGAAGCGAGGGTAAAATATTTTAGAAATAGAGCAAAGGGTCTGATTACTGCACAAAAAGATATTCAGAAAACTTTCTTCGATAAATTAAATGAGATTGGCTTAGGCGTTAATTCTATTTCAGATGTTCTTGCACTTGGTAAAGAAGACATATTGAAAAGAAGATTGGCCACAGTTGTATTTTCCAGAGGTTTGGCAACAACACCGAAACAGGCCAGACAAATGATAGTCCATAAAAAGATTTGGATAAATAAAATGGCAGTTAATATTCCCAGTTATCTTGTCAAGGTAAGTGAAGAAAAGAATATTGAATTAAAGGTGAAGAGAAAGGTGAAGAAAGAAAAACCAAAAGATGAGAATGTTGAGGATGGGGTAAGCAATGAGTGAGAAAGTTGAAGGTGTAGAGAAGATGAATGAAACTAGTCTTGAAAAGGAAGAACCGATTATGAAGAAAGAAAAAAGTAAAGAAGAAAATATTGGAATAGTTTACATTTTTAGTTCTTATAATAATACAATCGTTCATATAACTGATCTCGCTGGAAATACGATTTCAAGAGTTTCTGGAGGAATGATTACCAAACACAGTAGATTGAAAGCTAACCCTACTACAGCTATGTTTGTAGCGAAAAAAGCTGCTGAAAGAGCAAAGGATGTAGGAATAACTGGATTATACATTAGAGTTAAATCCCAAACAGGAAACCCTGGCCTTGGGCCTGGGGGTCATGAAGCTGTAAAAACGCTTGGAAAAGATTTCAAAATTGTGAGTGTTGTTGATACTACTAAAATTCCTCGTGGTGGACCAAAGAAAAAAGGAGGAAAGAGAGGGAGAAGAGTTTAAAAGGGAATATTTCATAAAATAAACATGGAAATAATAGAAAAGACGCCTGAAAATTTCATTTTTAGAATGGAAGCTAATTATAGCTTAGCAAATGCTATAAGAAGAAGCGTCGATGAAGTACCTGTTCTTGCCGTTGATGAAGTTGAAATATACAAAAATGATTCTGCCTTGTATGATGAATTCTTGGCTCATCGAATCGGACTGGTTCCATTAAAAACTGAAAAGAAAATGAATAATAAAACTGCTGTTGATTTGAAACTTACTAAGAAGGGACCTTGTTGGGTTTATTCCGGAGATTTTAAGGGCTCTCCGAAACTTGTTTATGACACAATTCCTCTGACTCTCTTGGAAGAAGGACAAGAAATTGAATTGGTGGCTACTGCAAAATTAGGAAAGGGAATAAATCATGCAAAACATTCTCCAGGGTTTATTTATTATAAGGATTTATTTGAAGTTAAATCCTCAAAACCTGAAGTTGAAAAAATAATAAAAGAATCTAAGGGTTTGATTAAACCTGAAAAAAGGGGAAGTTCCTGGATATGTGATTTGAGAGAAACAGAAGTTGATGAAATAACAAAACTTGATAAAGAAGCTATAAAGAATTCGGGGGAAATTATTGTTTTCGTAGAATCGTGGGGGCAAATTGATGCAAAGGATATTTTAATCGGAGCCATTTTGGCTTTGGGAGAGAATTTGACTGAATTTGAGAATGCAGTAAAGTAAGCGGGGATGCCGGAGCGGTCAAACGGACTGCGTTAAGGTCGCAGTGGCTTAGTGCCTGCGAAGGTTCGAATCCTTCTTCCCGCATGGATAAAAATGATAAGCAAAACAAAAATTAAGGAAAGGGCAAGGAGAAAAAATAATCCTAAAATAGTTGAAACTGTGAGGGCTGCCCATAAAAATCCTAAATGGGCGAATTTGGCTAGAATTTTATCAGGTAGTAGAAAAAATTATTCTAGCGTGAATTTGAATGAAATAGATAAAGAAACAAGAGAAGGCGATACTGTGATTATTGTGGGAAAGGTTTTAGGAAATGGAAAAATTAGCAAAAGGGTTAGAATTTGTGCAGTTGGTTTTTCAAAGGAAGCCAAAGAAAAAATAAAAAATGTCAAGGGTGAAGCAGTGAGTATTTTAGAAGAAATAAATATAAATAATAAAGCGGAAGGAGTTAAAATAATAAAATGAATGAAGTGATTATAGATGCAACAAATGCGACGCTTGGAAGATTAGCAAGCTACGTTGCAAAACAAGCATTGTTGGGGAAAAAAATGGTTATTGTTAATTGCGATAGTGTTGTTATTGTGGGAAATTCAAGATCTATAATAAAAGAATATCAGTTTATGAGAAAACTTGGAGGTTCGAGTTTGGCGGGTCCATTTTTTCCTAAACATCCAGAAAGAATTGTTAAAAGGACAATTAGAGGAATGTTGTCCCATCGACAGATGAGAGGAAAAGATGCGCTCAGAAGAGTAATGTGTTATAATGATACTCCTGAAGAATATAAAGACTCAAAAAAAATTCTTGCAGGCAAGGAAAAAAAGAGAAAAACAATTAAATTGAAAGATTTGAGTAAAGAGATTTAATGAAAATAATGATTGTATCTGGAAAGAGAAAAATGGCAGTTGCCAAGGCAAGGATAAGAGAAGGGACTGGAAAAGTAAGTTATAATGGTGTACCTCATAGCGACTTAAGGTTATTTCATAGACTCGCACTGTCAGAACCGATGGAAATATGTAAAAAAGTTTTAGGAAAATTTGATTTTGATTTGGATGTTCATGTTAAAGGGGGAGGTACTGAAGGACAAATCCAAGCTGCAAGACTAGCTATTGCCAAGGCCCTTGTCAAGTTTACTGAATCCCCCGAATTAAGAAAAGCGATAGTTGCATATGATAGAAACATGCTTATTGCAGATACCCGAAGAAAGGAAGCCTACAAACCTGGAGATTCTAAAGCAAGAGCAATGAGACAGAGTTCCAAGAGATAATTATATAGAATCAAGGGGATTTTTTATTTTCTTAATTTGTTCTGAAGAAATATGTGTATATAATTGAGTTGTGTTCAACGAAGCGTGGCCCAATAATGTTTGGATCATTCTTATGTCTGTACCTTCTTCAAGGAGATGGGTTGCAAAACTGTGCCTCAATGTATGGGGAGTTACTTTTTTATTTATGCCCGCTTTAACTCTTAAATTTTTTACAATCTTTTGTATATTCCTTGTTGTTAATGGTTTGTCTTTAGAAAAAACATATTGATGTTCTTTTTTCTTTTTTAGATAATCTCCTAAATCTTTTGCTAAATTTTCCGAAATTATGAACATCCTATCCTTTGAACCCTTTCCCTTTTTTACTTTCCCAGTATTTTCATCAAAATTTATCTCAGTAGGTTTTAGATTAACTAACTCTGAAACTCTAAGCCCTGAAGAATACAATAGTGAAATAAGAAGTCTTGACTTTTTTGTTTCTGCAGAATCTATTAATCTTTTCACTTCCTCTTTTGTGAGGACTTCGGGGAGTTGCATTTCTTTTTTCGGCACTTTTATTTTACCAACTTCCTTTCCGAGAATTTCGGTGAAAAAAAACTTTATTGCAGCCGCGGCAAGCATGATTGTATTTCTAGACTTTGTATCGAACATTGAAGCAAGATATATCCTTACGTCTTCTTCTGTTAATTCTTCTGCCTCTTTTCCTGCGCTTTTTAAAAATTTATTGACAAAAAAAGAATAGTTTCTTATAGTTAAAATAGAAAATCCTCTTAGTTTTAATTCGGTCTGGAGTCTAGTTAGTGCTTCCATTGTCCTCTTTTCTAATTCAATTAAAACGAACCTCTATTTAAGTCTTTATTTAGTGATTTAAGCAGATTTTTAGAGAGTTAGCAAGGTCTTATTGTTGTTTTTTCTAATGTGCATCCATCTACTGACAGAACTACGGATTCGGGGTTTTTTATTTTTAGTTCTTCAAGATAGTAATTTTTTGTTTCTCCAGGGGATAGAAGATTGCAACCACCGCAAGTGTTGCCACAAATTAATTCTTCACTTGAACCCTCTCCAAGAATTTTAAAATCTGCGCGAGAGATTGAATCTTCATTTATATTTCTTTTAATAGTTAATTCGATTCGATTTAATTCTTTATCATAGCAGGCATATTTTACAGATAATGTATTCGAAATTGTATGTGTTGTACAATCTATCCCTGGAGAAAGCTGAGAAATAGAAGACCTCACTGTGGCGAAGACTATTGCAGCTGCAGAAACTGTGAGCATTATTATCATGACTACAGAAATCACTTCAGATATTCCTTTTTTGTTTTTTATAAATGACATGCTAAATTTCCTCTGAAATCTGTTGAACCTTCAAGATTTTCAATTATTTTTTGTCCTGTGTCTGCATCTACTAATTCAAGTGTTGATTTCTCTTTATAACTAGCGGTAAGTATGAATGTTTCTCCTTCTTGGGAAGAATCAAAAACATATCCTTCGATTTCGCCCTCATCATTAATAATCTCTTGATTATCTGTGAAGATTTCATTTCTTATTTTTCCTAAAGCTAGAGATGAATCTGGGGAATAAATATCGTAAGTAGTACCTTCTCCAATATCCTGGGGATTTTCAGGACAGCCTGTCTGGATTGATTTGTCAATCACTTCCAAACCTTTGTTAATTTTTCTGGCTTCTATGAGGTAATAGCTTTGTTCTGTGCAAGGATTATTGTCGGTTGTTGCTTTTCCAGTGATTGTTTTTTCTTTTGCTATCTTTTTTTCTATTAGTTTGATGATAAGATTTTGATTATATAATCCATAATCTGAATTTGAAAGAGTGCGCATGATGCCTGAATTGATTGTCCTATAATAGTTAGATTTTGAGCATTCTTGGAAACATCCATTTATTTCTCCGGTAAAATCATCGCAAGAGGATTGACAATTTTCGGATTTTCTTACTGGGGCTTGATTAGTCTTGTATTCTTCTGCCAGATTAGCAAAAGAATGACCAAACTCATGAATTAAAACAGTTAGAGGATGAGCTTTATTTATGCTCATCACGTTCAGATATGATGAACTTCTTATTTCTCCTGGTTGTTCATCAAGAACAATTATGTGATCTATGTTTGGACAAGAGGCTGCCTTTTTGATTAATTCCTTTGAATAGCAAAGAGTTGCAATCCCTTGGAATATTTTACACGTCGGCTTATAGCTCTCAGGAGTTATGTAATAAAAATTGAAACTATGACTATATTCTTCAAATGGAGGAGTTTTTAGAAAATAGTTTGCGTATTCTAATGATTCTTTTTCTTCCCCGAAAATTAGGAGATTTATACTGTTCTCTCCATTATAAATCAGGGAATTGCATTCTTCTAATACTGGATGTAAATTTAGAGCTGGAGAGTTAAGTGTTCCAGAAAAATAAAAAATTGTTGCACCTAGAAAAAGTAAAATTGAGATAATGAGAAGTATTAAAATTTCTTTTCTAATCATTTTATTAATTAGTCCTTTTAGCTTAAATAGGTTATCACGATGTTAAAGAAATAGGTGGAAAGACTTAAATACTCCATTTTTTTTTGACTAATATATGTTTGAATGGGTAGCCTCATTCTTTCAAGGTTTTGATGATTAAGCGAGAAGACGAAATAAAGGTAGAATATGAAGGTAGGTTCGAAGATGGGACTGTATTTGATAGTTCTAAGATTCATAAAAAACCCCTTGAATTTACTGTTGGAAGCAACCAAGTAATCCTTGGATTTGATAAAGCAGTTTTAGGAATGAAAGAGGGAGAAGAGAAAGAATTTACAGTTGAGCCTGAAGAAGGATATAGAGATTACAAAGAAGATTTGAAGAAAGAGATACCAAAGGACATAATAAAAGGAAAGGAAGAACCTAAGCCTGGAATGGTTTTAATTATGGGCACTCCTGACGGTGGGCAATTCCCTGTAGTAGTAAAGGCGGTAACTGGAGATAAGATTATTGTTGATTTTAATCATCCTCTTGCAGGTAAGAAATTAATTTTTAAGATTAAAGTATTAGAAGTCGCATCTGGAGGGAAGGTCGACGGAATAGAGGGTAGAATTTAATTCTAAGAATTGTAAGGAGGAAAAATGGAAAGAAAATCAGATAGTAGAGGAAGAAGCTCAGGCGGATTCAACAGGGGCGGAGACCGAGGCGGATTTAGAGGAGGCGGAAGTTTTAACCAAGGTCCAAGGGAAATGCACAAGGCAACTTGTGATGAATGTAAGCAGGAATGCGAGGTTCCCTTCAAACCAACTCAAGGAAAACCAGTATTTTGTAGCAACTGTTATAAAAAGAAGAAAGGATATTAAATCCTAAAATAAGTTATATTTTTTTTATTATTTAATTAAGAGAAGAGGCGATGGATAAAATGAAGAAAAAAAATTTTAGTAAAGGGAAGCATGTCGAAGCTAGAGAGATTGGTCTGGAAGAAATAAGCCCTGAATCAGTGGGAAAGGTTTTCATAATTTCAGGGTTGTTAGACAGAGTCTCGCAAACTCCAGGACCTACATTATTTTCTATAAATGATGGCACTAGTAGTTTTACCCTAAAGGGATTTTTATCTCCTGGCGAGAGGGCTCATCCAGAAATAAACGATGGGGATTATGTTAGTGCTAAAATAAAAATTAAAGAATATAATGATGCTTTTGAAGGAGAAATAATAAGTATTGATAAACTTACTGAAGAAGGCCGAACGAAAGCTGAAAACAAAATAAAAGAACTTTTGAGAAATAGGTCTAAACCAAGAGAAATTGATTTTATGATTAAAAGCAAAATACTTGATAAATTAAAAACGGGATTTATTGACGCAGCTACTGAAATTAAGTTGGCCATAATGCAAAATAGGCCTATCATTGTTAGACATCATAATGATGCAGATGGGTATGCTGCAGGGTATTCTTTAGAAAAGGCAATAGTTCCCCTTGTGGAAAAACAACACGGAGGTGGAAAGAGTGCGTGGGAATTTTATACTCGAGCACCATGTTCTGCGCCATTTTATGAAATTGATGATTCTATACGAGATACTGCAAACTCATTGAGAAATGTTGCTAAATTTTCTAATAAGATGCCCCTTGTAATAATCGCAGATAATGGTTCAAGCGAACAGGACTTGTTTGGAATAAAACAAGGCAAAGTTCACGGCATGGAATTTATTGTTATAGATCACCATTTTTTTGATAAAGATGTGATTAGCGACGAGGTATTAGTACATATAAGTCCATTTCTAGTAGGTGAAGATGGACAAAAATTCTCTGCAGGAATGTTATGCTCTGAACTTGCCAGATTTATTTATGAAGTTGAAAACATAGAACAGATTCCTGCAATGGCTGGCTTGGCAGATAGAATTGATTTGAATAACCCTGAAGATATTGAGAAATATGTACATATTGCTGAAAAGCAGGGATATTCTAGAAAATTATTAAAAGATATTGCAAGTGTGATTGATTTTGTTTCTGCTAAATTGAGATTTATGGAAGCAAGAGAATACATTGAGATTATATTTGGAGAACCAAGAGAAAAACAGAAAGAACTTGTTAATTTGATGGCTCCTTATATTGAAAGTCTTGAAAAAATTGGGCTTGAAATGGCAAAGGCTGGCGCCAAAGTTGAAAAACTTGGCTCGGTGAATTTACAAACGATAGATATCGAGGGAAATTTCCCCGGATTCGGATTTTATCCAAAACCTGGAAAGGCCGTTGGATTACTTCATGATAACATTCAAAAAGAAAAAGGACTTGATAGTGTTGTAACAATTGGAATAATGTCGAGTGCTATTACAATAAGAGCAACTGATAAAGCAGATTTTTCTGTTCATGGATTGATTGCAGAGATAAATAAAAAATCGCCTGGCGCGTTTGCAACGGGTGGAGGACATAAGAATGCTGGCTCGATTAACTTTTTACCTAATAAAAAAGAAGAAGTTCTTAAGCTAGTAAGAGAATTTGTTAAGAAATAGAAATACCTACGCAATTTTTCTAGCTAAATGATTTTCTTCTAAGAACCAGTTATGAAATTTCGGAGGTATTTCATCTCTAATTGAATCTATTCCGTCGGAAAATGCGCCAAGTTCTATTGAAGCGTGTTCTAAACTCATACCAAGACAATGCAATCCGCTTTTAGCCAAACTTAGTCTCTTGCTTTTTAAGATTTCACCAGATTGTCTTCCTGCAAGAACACCTGCATAAACCTGAGCCCCATTGTATGCACAACAAGTCTCTATGAGTGCAAAAAAATAGTCTGCACTTATTAATTCATAAGCTGATTTCGCTGCCCTGTCCCAACAAAATCCTTGACTTAAATCTGTATATTTTGAATTGAGTATCTGATGTCCTCGTGCAGCCATTATTTCTAAAGGAAGTGCTCTTTCGAATTCTCTCTTTTCAAAAACTGTCCTCGCTGTGAGGTCGATTTCGTCAACATCTTGGGGCGAAAGATGCGGAAATTTCGGCATAATCATTAAATAGAAAACTTTCTGAGGTGTCAGCGACTCTGGTAAATTCAGACGCATAGTAGATAAGAGACTTGAAGGTTATAAGCTTTATCGCTGTATAGTTATGTTTATTTAGGAGAACCATTGATGACTTGGGTCTCCATATAAAATTAAGCTTGACCTGGATGAATTTATCGCAAGGAAGCTTAGCCTATTTTCATCATATATCCTCGCTGTCCTTTCTATTGTCTCTTGCGCAAAGGAGCGCATCCTTCTTATCTTTTTTTCTACATCTTCAGAAGTTTCAGTGTTTGCTATTAATTTTTGACAATTTCTAATAGTTCTATATGCGCATCTAAAATCAATAAGCCTAAAAGTTTCATCTTTCATGGCAATTACCAATTCGTTTGCTGCTCTCGAAGCCCAGTTATAACAAAATGCTGCATCTAAGTGCTCATTGAAACGCTCATAACCCCTTGCAGCGACTATCTTTAAGCATATGGCATCTTGTGTTTCTCTTGTGTCTCTATTTTTTAGACCTAAAGCTAAGGCATCTTTTCCATCGAAATCATATACTTTTGTTTGTTCAGGAGAAAAATAAGGAAGCTGTTGGTTTAGCAAGTGAACTAAATGAGGTACAGCTAAACTTTTCCTTGGAATATTAAAGCCCATAAAACTCGATAAGAATTGTAGTTATAAATTTTATTACTTTCAATAATTCTTTGGATTCAGAAATCTAGAGGTTAGTAAAATGATTAATAATCCTATCAAAGTTATTGCTAAGGAAGTTAAGACTGAAAGAGTTGTTGAACTTTCAATATGAGTAATAAAATGCACTAAAGACTGGGTTGTGTCGAAAATTGTTTGTCGCCAGGTGAACGCAATTGTGAATCCAAATGTAACTATAATAAGAAAACGTAATTGTGAAACCAATTCTTTCTTGAACTGTTCGCCACCTATAAAATAGTTGTGAGTTTTATGTCTTATCAAGCCCATGTCCTTCTAAAATGGAGAGAAGCTTAAATAATTTCCTGTAAGCTGAAGCACACCAAAGATTATCAGATACAGGCCGACAGCCCATCTCAAAAGCTTAGGAAACACCAATACAACTATTCCAAGGATAATTGCAAGAACTGCTGATATTGTAAGAGATATTGCGACCATGTTTTATTGAGGTGAATGGAGTATATATAGTTATGCCGTTATTTTTTATAGACATTTTTTCTGTGACCGATTTCTAAAACTAAGATAATAAGTTTTCCATTATCTAAATCCAAAAAAGCCCTGTAATTACCAACTCTGAACTTGAATCCTTCCTCTCCTACAAGTTTCTCAATAAAATGCTCAGGTCGTATCCTTATTCTTTCAAGAGCCTTGATTATTCTTTCCCTTTCTTTATGATCTAACTTATCAAGAAACCTTTCAGCTTTTTCAGAGTATTCAATTTCATACATTTAAGTAATATTGTACTTTTTCTTTAATTGCTCATGGGATATTGTCTTTCCGCTTTTCACCTGTTCTCTTGCTTCGGCAATATTTTTCTTTGTCTCTTCAGATAACTCCATTCGGTCCTCTAATAGATCCCAGATTAAATCTTCATAGCTTTCCTTTTCATGAATCTTAAACGCCTTTAGTTTGTTCAACAGTTCCTTGCTTATCTGTATAGTTGTATCCATAGTTATTATATAATTGGCTATAGTTTATAAATCTTTTTATGCGGAGTTAAGAGTTGATTCCGAGAGCAGGATTGAAGTCAGAAAGAAAGGCTTAAATAAGGTTATAACTATGTTATAACATGATAAATAAGCAGGAACGTGTAAAGGAAATAGTGCAGGTAGGCAATTCGGCAGGAGTCATACTGCCAAGAGAAT
>Ga0210057_1008325_pt1 | contig 12311 bp, 12 predicted proteins | sample CryGeyCG2114_010_2_FD_183968 | JGI IMG/M metagenome (GOLD analysis project Ga0210057, IMG submission 183968) | Groundwater microbial communities from aquifer - Crystal Geyser CG10_big_fil_rev_8/21/14_0.10 (SPAdes) (version 2) | ecosystem: Environmental > Aquatic > Deep subsurface > Groundwater ...
TTACCCAGAAACATCCATAACTCCTCCAAGGTCGGAGGATAGTCAAATAGTGCAAAATAGTGCAACGTATCATATATAGCTTTTTCCACTAACTTATTTTCTCATGTATGCGGTTTTTTTTATACCTTGTTTAGCAGAGTACTATTAGTTTATACTTATAAGTAGTATGCGCGAACTATTCACCATCATCATTATCGTAGCCCTTGTAGCAGGTATGATACTTGCAGGACCTCGGATTCTAAGCACAATACGAATGCGCGTTTCCAATAATACACTTGCCGCCCCTACTAAGGTTTTGGGTATTTTTACAAAAAATGTTAAACAAAAAGCATCAAAAAGTATACAAAATGAATCTAACAGCATCAAGACAGAGACTAAGAACTCGTTACAGAAAGTTGTACAAGATACTACAAACGCTGTTTCCACATTCATTGAAACAAAAACACAGTCTGCGCTCGATACTGCATTTAATAACGAAGCCCCACATATTGTTACGACTAATGACGCACCAACACATATAATCAATTTTCTCTCGGACAGCAATCAGAACATAACAATACGTAAGGGTAATAAATTTATACTTGCTGTAAAAAATGTACCTGCCCATTTTTGTTTATTTATTTCTACTACAAAATTTGCTTTACAGGACAATATAAATCTTGCAATAACCATAGACAGTACTGGGTCTTATCCATTAAGATTTGACTATTGCGACACAAAGCAAAGTCAATTTGGCAATATTGTGGTAGAATAAAAAAGTGTAAAAGGTAAAGTGAAAAGTGTAAAGTTACAGTTAAAAGGTAAAAAGTTTCAAATATGAATACAACAAATAAAAAAGGCCTCTCTCTCGATGAACGTCTCGACCTGATTCACCAAGTTGGGGAAGAAATAATCCAACCAGATGAGCTTAAAAAACTGCTTGAATCTGGTGAAGAACTTGTTGCTTACGATGGGTTTGAACCGTCAGGACAGATCCATATTGCGCAAGGAATCCTAAAAGCCATAAATGTGAATAAAATGACCCGATCAGGCATAACATTCAAAATGTGGGTCGCCGACTGGCACGCAATGGCAAATAACAAAATGGGGGGCGATTTGGAGAAAATCAAAATCGTTGGGAAATACTTCATCGAGGTGTGGAAAGCAAGTGGAATGAATATGGATATGGTCGAGTTTCACTGGGCCTCAGATATGGCTAAAAATCCCGACTATTGGAAACTCGTACTGCAAGTTGGTAAATCAAATGCACTGCGTCGTTTCGTCCGAACAGCAGAAATGATGGGACGAGAAGAATCGCTCGACAATCTTACCGGCGCACACATACTATATTCGTGTATGCAGGTGGCAGATGTCTTTATGTTGGGAGCTAAAATAACGCAACTGGGCATGGATCAGCGTAAAGTGAACATGCTAGCACGCGAGATAGGCCCACAGCTTGGTTACTGGAAACCGGTGGTAGTCAGTCACCATATGCTTATGGGATTAGGCAAGCCCGTATCAACGAAACAAAATAAAATCGATCAGACAATTGAACTTAAAATGTCTAAATCAAAACCAGATACAGCGATCTTTATGACCGATATAGCAGAGGATATCAATCGAAAAATAACTAAAGCCTACTGCCCCGAGGGAATTGTTGAGAATAACCCTATTCTTGAATACTGTAAATATATCTTATTTGAGTCATTCGATGAAATTGTAGTAGAGCGACCTCAAAAATTTGGTGGAGCAATAACATTTTCGAATTATAGTGAACTAGAACAGACGTTTAAAAACAAGCAACTTCACCCTTCAGACTTAAAACAGGCAGTCATGGCATACCTTAATACGTTACTGACACCCGTTCGTCGTCATTTTGAAGAGGACATAAAAGCAAAAAAACTACTTGAGCAAGTCAAGTCGTTTCAGGTAACTCGATGAAAAAAACAGACATTCCCTCTATTACATTCGCTGCGCGCATAGCGAAACTACAGACACAATTGGACGAAAAGCACATATACGCGATCCTCATTGAAAAAGCTTCTAATATTTTTTATCTCTCAGGATACATCGCGACATCAGAAACAGAACGAGAAGCGCTTCTCTTAGTCACTCAAAAGGAATCGTATTTAGCGATTAGCCCATTGAGCGAATACAACTCTCCCACTACTTCCCGCAATGTACTACGAGCTGAAAAAGGCGATTTCTATAGAGCGTTATTGGCAAAATTACCTACACCCACAAAAGTATATTTTGAAAACAGCATGCGTCACTATGAATATCTGTACTTAAAAAAACTTGCTAACACTACAGAGCTACAACCCATAAGTGGACTCGTCGAAAGCCTGCGGACAATAAAAGATACGTTCGAACTTTCTGCATTAAAAGAAGCTGACAAAACAACCAGAACTGTACTACACACATTTCTCGAAAAACTACCTACGTATAAAACGGAACAAAAAGCCGCGTTTAAGCTGCAGCAAATGCTGGAGAAAAAAACATTAGAAAGAGTTGCATTTTCGCCAATTGTCGCGTCAGGTACACACACCGCTACTCCACACCACACACCCAATACTAGAGCTATTTCAGACATATCCATTGTCGATTGTGGAGCGCGCTTTCATGGCTACTGCGCGGATATAACAAGAACGGTATGTAAAGACACCAAAAAAATAGACGTCCTTCGTGCGATAGAAGCAGTAAAGAAAGCGTATAATGCTTCGCTCTCTCAAATACGAGTTGGTATGAAGTCAAAAGATGCGTTTAAGATAGCATTTGACGTATTAAAAAAATATCATTTGCATACCTTTTTTATTCACTCACTTGGCCACGGTGTGGGTATAGATATTCATGAACTTCCCCATCTTTCGCCCAATTCAGACGAAATACTTCGGAGCGGTATGGTATTTTCACTAGAGCCGGGAGTGTACATACCGGGAAAATTTGGCGTTCGGTACGAAAATACTGTTGCATTGACTGATAGTGGGTGTAGAGAATTACGTATCCTCGGTGAAAAACTATATACTGTATAAATATGAAGTCATTTATACAAAAACTGCATAGATATATCTCTCATTATTTTATACATTCTAATCAAACATATTGGCAAAGAATACGAACTATTGTCGGACCAGCAGACAAAAATGACTTCGATACAATAGGACAAAAAAATACCAGAAATGCCTTTGAGGAATTCATTTTAGATCACTCAAACAAGTATACGTATTTGCTTGACGCAGGATGCAATACAGGGGTTGAAGGATATAGACTATTCAAAAAAGGATATAAAGGACATTATACTGGCATCGATAGTAATGAAAAAGCAATTGCATTTGCACAGAAGAATCTTTCCGAATTTCCACGAACATCTTTTATTGTCTCAGACTTAGTCGAAATAGTTTTTCCAGGTGAAATTGCTCATGCAAAACACAGGTCGTTTGACATTGTGTTAATGAAAGATGTGATCGAACATCATAAACACTATAAACCAGTCCTCACCAAACTTGTTCAGTTTGCAAAAAAATATTTCATACTTTCACTATTTATCCATACTTCTGTATCAAATAAAGACAATAGCACACTTCATCCTGATGGTTATTACTTAAATACGTATTCCCAAAAACGTTTGAAACAATTTTTCATAAAAAAGGGATTCAAAAAACACAAACGTATTTTCACTGATAATCAAGATGAAGTGTGGATATTCAAACGTTAAATAAATGTAACGCATTATCCGTTGTTCTTTTTTCTACTTCTATATTAGTAACGCTGTGTATCTGTGCTACCATATCACGCACATACGTTATATTTTTCGGCTCATTTGGAAATACCTGTTTTGCCCGAGCTTCTTCTGGTATTAAATATGGTGAATCTGTTTCTAATACTAATTTTTCTAACGGAACTGTTGCAATAAACCGCTGCTTTTTCTTAGACCACGTTATGTCCCCATCGACCCCAATGTATATTCCTTTATCCAAGGCGTATGCTAATAACCGATTATCAGCTTCACAACAGTGGAATACTGTCCTTCCACGTAGTTTTTGATCCCAACTCAATGTAAGAATAGTGAGTAAATCATCAACCGCTTCACGGTTATGTACTATAAGAGATTTTCCATACACTACCGCCAATTTAATTTGTCGAATAAGTAAGTCCTTCTGGATAGCGATAAATTCTTCATCGACCGCGTAGTTTTGATATTTCGTAGATGTATATTCATGCCTATCTATACCGACTTCTCCCACTGCAACAACTTTTTTTTCACTCAGCAATAGTTCAATCTTTTTTAGCTCTTCTATGATTTTGAACTCTTCATTCGTATTTTTTAAATCATAAACGTGATGAGGGTGGATGCCAACAGCTGCATATATCCCATTGTTTTCATTGGCAATATGTACCGCTTTTCGAGAGCTTTTCAGATCGGTTCCAGGGATTATTATATTCTGTACGTCAACGGCTTTCGCATTTTTAATAACAATAGCTAACGACGTTTCAAATGCCTTAAAATTGAGGTGACAATGTGTATCAAATAGCATAGATATATACGCCCGTTATTTTTTTTGCGTTTTTAACTCTTTTAACTTCCACATAAACAAAGCACCTTTGTTTTTCGCGCGCGCATCCATTACAAACGCAAGCGCCTGGTCTAATATGTACCGAGCCTCCTTTTTTGCAAGTTTTATATAGAGCGTCTTATGTTTCTCATCTTCAAGTTTCTGAGAAAGATAAAGCCCGTACGCTTGAAATTCACGACTAACATATTTTCCCGATGTGGGATCAAAGCGTTTCAGTATATCTTTTATACTATCCATGCGATAAGTATACTATGTTGCACAAACACTTTGCTATAATTCATGTGAAATGTCATATACATTACTCAGTACTGGCTCTTTTGGTGCGCAATTTCTCAAATATATAGAAACGAAACCGAGCCTCGTCATTACTTCACCCGACACTTTTGGTGGGCGCGGTATGACAACCCGCATTCCTACTCCTGTGAAAACACTGTCAAAACAACTCAACCTTCAAACAAAGGAAATCGTTAAGGTATCATACCTTAAAGGTATGATACCTAAAAAAGAAGTCATCGTTGTGGTAGATTTCGGGATGATACTACCCAAAAGCTTTGTCAATGCATGCAAATACGGCATTTGGAACATTCACCCTTCCCTTCTTCCTAAATACCGAGGACCAACACCTATCCAATCCGCACTCATTAATGAAGAAAAAGAAACGGGCGTAAGTATTATATCGATTGATGAGCGTATAGATCATGGACCTCTCTTGAACTTACCAGATACTACCCCAGCAAAACTTGCGGTAGCTATCGATCCAAATGACAATAATACAACACTCATAGAAAAACTTGCGAAAGAAGCGGGTAAATTAATTTCGCTACTTATAGCTGATCCTGTATCTGCGACTACGCATATGCATCAACAAGACCACGACAAAGCATCCTATACGCACCGTTTTGAAAAAAAAGACGGTTATGTGCCATTTGAAGAACTTTCACCATTCCTGCAAGTATTATTTAATCGTTATAATCTAACTCACCTACTACTTCCACACATGGATTTCGCACCCTTTTGTACCACGCAAAAGGCATATGCGATCCACGATAAAATACGCGCTTTCAACCCATGGCCGGGTGTTTTTAGTACACTTCCAAACGGTAAGCATATCAAAATCATATCCTCACAGAAAATGGACTCTAGCATAGCTATCACTCGCGTACAAATTGAGGGAAAAATCTATCAATAAAAGATATACAATGCGTACATGAAATCTCAAGCTATAGTAGTGTTATCTGGTGGAATAACGCCCAAGGGGATATTACCCTCCTTCGTAAAAGCAAGGCTTGACACTGCCTATCGTCTACACCGTGCGAATATAGCAAAACAAATGTATGTATCGGGTAAATATGCTTCAACTTTAGAAAATCCACCCCGTGTCACTGAATCTGAAGCTATGAAGGCGTATTTAATGCGTTTGGGTGTTGTGGAAAAAAAGATTGTCACTGAAAATAAGTCTCAAGACATGGTTAGTGCTCTGTATTTTCTTAAAACAGAACACTTCATAAAAAATGATATTCGTTCCTTCATCATTGTGGTATCAGACTTTCAAAAAGATCGAACAAAATACGTCGCAGAAAAAATATTCGGACCTGAATATGAAATTCAATATACTGTCATAGAATCGAAGCTCCCTTCAAACCTCGCGTGGGATATCTTTGTGTATGAAAAGCACATTTTATTGCGAACGCGAATTTTTTTGCGCAAGGTGACAACGGATGATAATGAATATCTGAAAAACAAGTTTTTCTCGGCAGGGTTTTATAAGGAAAAAAATGTTGGATATATTAAAAAACGTATCTTCGATGGTCGACTACGTGAAATAACAGATACAAGAGCACACTATTCGTTGACAAAAATAAATAGAATAAAACAAAAGGTATTTGATAAATACAGTCTTATCGATATGCGATCGACCAAAAATCTTGAAGCAGATTTTTGGTCTGGTTCGTTTTTAAATTTTTTAGGCAAAAATAGTAACGATGATATATATATCATGAAATTTACCTTGTTTCGTAAAAAAAATGTAGATCTTTTCAACGAAATAACTGTAGCCCAAACATTATATAACCAAGATTATGATTTTATTCCTCACATAATTGAACAAAACATAGTAAATAAACCATCGTGGTATCTTTACAGAATTGTCAGCGGAAAAATCGCAGGTAAATTTTCGATAAACTATTCGTTCGGAAAAAATTATTATCATAGTTATATTTCTACGCAGTATGTTGATCATCTAAAAAAAATTAGATCAATTCGAACTGATGAGGTCGATATGCCTATTTGGAATAGTACCTATTATATAAAACGATTTGATCATTTTTATCGAAAAATATTGCGCTTTCCAGAACTGGCTTCATCATCCTCACTTTTTAAAACAAGAGATTATTTCTTAAAAAATAATAATCTATTTGACACAGTGCGACTTTACCCTTCACATAATGATTTGCACCCAGCAAATCAGATTGTTTCAACAACTGAAAAACGACTCTACTTCATAGATTTTGGAGCAGTTTCAAAAAACAATATTGCGGCAGATTTTTGTTTCGCTTATATTTTCTCTTGGGATAATCCACAATTTCAACTTAGACTCTATGACAAATTCGTAAAGACTCTGACTACTAGTGAAAAAGCTGATTTTTTAGCAATCTTTCCTCTCACCTATATGTACTTTTTGATATGGCTACTATCCTTTGTACGAATATGGAAAGGCAGAGCGGGAAATACACGCTATACCCAAGCAAAAAATTACATTTTTTCAGAACTCAAGTCTTTGCTTATTCGCTTTGAGTTCTAAAAATTCTAAAAATTACCTATACATGAATCTTAAATTCCCATGATATACTATACCTATGCGCGTATTATACCTTTACCTATTCCCTCTCTGGGGTAATGGCTCAGGAGCGTGGCTTCGTCGACTGACACTCCGTATGAAAGAAATGTACCCAGACGACTATGAAGGATATATACTTGCCCCCGAAGCTCGAAAACTCCCCCATATTAAAATTCGTGCGCTCAAAACACCTCATTATGGCGTCTTTGTTGGTAATCCTGAACTTCCTAATGTCAAAAAATTTTCTAAATGGAGCAATATCGAACATCTTGAGGTTTATCAGTACTACCTAACTCAAACAGCAAAGGCGGTAAAGAAATTCAAACCAGATGTCATCCATGTTTTTCATACCGCGTGGCTACCTGCTGTCGCGCGCATTATTCAAAACCTATACAAAATTCCTTATGTAATTACCACACACGGAAGTGATTTATACTACCTAGAAGAAGATAAACGTTGGTTTTCTTCTGTGAGGGAATCTTCTAAAATCGCAAAGTATATTACTGCAAATAGCACGTTCACACGTGAATGGTACCTTCGTCTTTTTGGGAAAGAGCTTTCAGATAAATTAAGAACGGTCCCTTCTGGTATCGGAAATCAAATAGATTTTACTCGTGACGTATCATGGATAGATAAAAAATATAACTTCAAATATGGAAAAATGGTGCTATTTACAGGTAGGCTTATACGACACAAGGGGGTCGATTACCTTATAAAAGCTGCTCAGAAAATAAAAGCAGAGATAGTAATATTGGGTGACGGACCAGAACGCCCCTACTTGGAAAGTTTGATTCTAAAATACAAACTTACCAACGTGCATATGCTTGGATACTTCTCTCAGCGACTCGGCAAAATTGACGATTTCTATTTGCGCTCAGACGTATACGTTGCGCCTTCGGTATGGGACGAACCTTTGGGCCTCGTCATACTTGAGGCCATGGTACACAAAACCCCTGTTATCGTTACTCGAAAAGGTGGTGTCACTTCAATAGTACGTGACGGTTTTAATGGATACTTAGTACCTGCAAAAAATGCTTCTGTTATAGCAAAACAGGTAAACTCACTAATAGAAAATGGTGAAAAAAGAGAGAAAATGGGAGAAAATGCCTATAGTACCGTAATAAAAAAATTCAACTGGGAAAAAATCGCCACTAAATTTTATAATCTTTACGATAAATGTGTCCAAAAACCGGTAATTTCTAAAAACGGCATCTTAAAAAAATTGAGAATATAGTTGCCAAGAAACAATAACTTCGTTATTATTAATGTGCGATGAAAATTCTTATAGTTTCTTTACTTAAAAGAAAAGTTACTCCGGAAATTCCTGCTGCCCGCCCCCGAATAGTCTACGAAATCGCCAGTGGTTTAATAAAAAGAGGCCATCAGGTTAGTTTGCTTGGTACTGCTGATAGCCAAATTCCTGGCGTTAAAATAATTCCCGTTATCGAAAAAGGTTTTGTTGATCTTCCTGCCTTTGAAAATCCATTTTATGCCGAAACAGCTTACCTTGTAAAACTTGCCAAAAAAATTGAAGAGATCGGTGATCAGTTTGATATTATTCACAACCATACATACCCTGAATTTATTAATCTATTGGTTGCAAAAAATATTAAGACCCCTATTATTTCTACTATCCACGCTCAAGCGTTTCCGGAATATGATGAGGCTCTAAGTTTATTCCCTGAATGCTATCATATTTCCATATCCGAAGCTCATAAAAAATTATTTAAAAAGGCGAAAATTTATAAAGTAGTTTATAACGGCATCGATACCAATATTTATTCGTATCAAGAAAAAAAAGAAGATTATTTATTGTGGTTGGGACGCCTTTCAAAAGCAAAAAATTTGGACGGATCTTTTATGGATCCAAAGGGAATTAAGTGGGCAATCAAACTGGCTGAAGAAACAAATTTGCGCCTTTTGATATCCGGTAACATTGAAGATATGAAGTTTTATGAGTCTGACGTTAAGCCACATTTGTCAGATAAAATTAAATGGGTTGGCCCTCTTTCTTCTGAATTAAAACTAACAAAACCGGAAGTGGCCGCTCTTATGCAAAAAGCCAAAGCATTTTTAATGTCGATTAACTGGTATGAACCTTTCGGACTTGTTATGGCTGAGGCGATGAGTTGCGGAACTCCGGTGATCGGATTTGACCGTGGCGCCGTTTCCGAACTGATCGTTGAGGGAAAAACAGGCTTTATCGTCCCGCCTGAAAAAGGTATTGAAGGGTTAAAAGAAGCTTTATCAAAAATACAACAAATCAAACCACAAAACTGCCGTAATCACGTCGTCAAAAATTTTAGCACCGAATCGATGGTTGACAATTACGAAAAAACCTATCAAGAAATTTTATCTATAAAATAATGAAAAAAATCGCCCTATTACACTATGCCTATCCACCAAATGTTGGTGGTGTGGAAATACTCCTTAGAGAACATGCAAAAATACTTAGTGAAACGGACTTTCAAGTGACAATTATTACTGGTGATGGCGAAGAAAAAAATTCAAAAATAAATTTTGTAAGAATTCCTGAGATCCAATCAATTCTAAAATTCAATCTTCCGCTTTACGAGAAAATTGTAGAAAAAGGAATTGTTGATGATGATTTTTATTCACTTGCCGACACCATTAAAAATAAACTTGAAAGTTATTTTGACCAACAAGATGTCATTATTATTCATAATATGTTGACTTTGGTTCACAACCTCCCCTTTGTATATTTTATAAAACAGTATTTTGAAAAAAACCCTAACAAAAAATTAATTGTTTGGGCTCACGATCAAACGTATATAGATGGAGAAAATATCCTAAAAAAAAAGCCGGAGGTAAATCTTAATCAACAACAAAAAGATCTTTTGTTAAAGCCAATAAATAAGGCTATTTATGTAATAATTTCAGAGACTTTTAAAGATTTACTGATAAAAGTAATGGACCTTTCCAAAAATCAAACAGTGGTCGTACCCGATGGAATAAATCTGCAAAAATTCTTAGAAATTGACGATAGTATTTGGAAAGTTGTACAATCAAAGCAATTATTATCCTGTTATCCGATAGTTCTATCTCCTGTAAATATTATCTTTCGTAAAAACCTAGAATATTGTTTAGATACTATATTTTATTTGAAAAAATATTTTCCAGATATTAAATATATTATTAGTGGTCAGGTATCTAACCATCGGAAAAATCAAGGTTATTTTGAAAAATTGTTAGCTCAGATTAATGAGCTGGATCTAAAAAATAACGTTGTTTTCCTCAAAGATTCATTTGAGCGCTCTCTAGAAAATTCGGAGGTTCACGATCTTTATGATTTGTCTGATCTAGTGCTCTTTTTTTCTAAGGGTGAAAATTTTGGCTTACCTCTACTTGAAGCTGCTCTCACTAACACACCTGCTTTTGTGTCAGACCTGAAAGTTTTTAAGGAAATAGGTAAAAGTGATCTATACAATATCGATACATCAAATCAGACCCCTCTGCAAGTAGCTGAAGTCATAAAAACTTTCTTAAAAACAAATAGGGTGATTAAATTAAAGAGAACGGCTCGACAAAAATACAGCTTAGAAACAATTATCAAAAATAAACTTATCCCACTTTTATGAAAATAATTTTTGTCGTTCATGGACTGGGCGAATATGCTCAAGCTCAGGCTGTAGCCGACCTTCTCCAAAAAAAAAGAGAGAATATATTTTTTTTGAGCAAAGACAAACTAATTAAGGATATTGCTTTCAATGACAACTTCAGTGTTCTTGACGAAAAAAATAATATAAATAATATTTTGGACAAAACAGAAGCTGACGCTCTTTTTCTTTGTAATTCTCATACGAATATTCCCTATGACCTAACCAGACCAAATAAAATAAAAAAAATATTTTCGCTCGACTCTAACTGGTTATTTAATAACAAAAAATATGATTCTGAGAATTTTCATAAGTTCTATACTTACCCATGGATTGACACAATATATACTCTATTTCCTAAACCCATTTTTGAAGCTAACCTTAAAGAGAATGGTGGCTATTATGAAATTGAAAAATATTTTAAAAATAGGATCTATTGCCCAGGATTTGTACCAAGCGGTACTAGTCTAAATTCTTCCGAGAAATTAATTCTACGAAAAAAATATCGGATTAATAACGAAAAAAAAATAATTTCGCTTTATTTTGGTGATCGGACATTTCATTCAAGAAACTATAATAAAATGGTTGCCGAAACTATGCGAACAATCTGCCTTATTCTTAATGATCTGAAGAATATAAATAAGATCGATTTTGAAATAAGAAAGCTTGATGAAGATGTTCCCAAAAAACAAAAAAGTTCAATTAATTTTGATGAAGAATTGTCTGTCACTGATCTTATGATTATGCATTACGGTTATGGAACCTTAGCTCGAATATTTCACAAAAAAATTCCCGTTATCTGCTTCATTCCGCCGGTCGAGAATGAAATTCACTCAAACTACTTTGAACTCAGTCCCTTGATTAAAAAAGACGCTATTAAACATTTCTTTTTTGATAAATATGAAAAAACTGGATTAAAAGATACAATTGTAAACTTATTGTTAAATGAATCTGCCATAGCTGATACCCGCCGTCATCAACAGGACATCTTTATATCTGGTGAAAACAATTTAGTTAAGCATTTTTATCAACAATTTAAATAAAACTGAGCATATTTGCCAATTAATACGGCTATCTAACTGACTGTAAGATACTCAATAAGTTTGGTTCTCCGGTGTAACTTCAATCCTCGATGTATAGAAACGGCGTCTTTTAAATGAGCAAAGAATCCATCTAAAGATTCATCCTGAAATAATCTCCTAAAATATGATAGAGTAAAGACATGTCTACTGCCCAGTTAGATATGCGACTTATGGAACATTTCAATGAACGTCAACGACGTTTGTATGGCGCGACACAGGCACT
>Ga0210057_1008326_pt1 | contig 12311 bp, 2 predicted proteins | sample CryGeyCG2114_010_2_FD_183968 | JGI IMG/M metagenome (GOLD analysis project Ga0210057, IMG submission 183968) | Groundwater microbial communities from aquifer - Crystal Geyser CG10_big_fil_rev_8/21/14_0.10 (SPAdes) (version 2) | ecosystem: Environmental > Aquatic > Deep subsurface > Groundwater ...
TGCTATTTGTAATTCCGTTGTCAAAAGTGTACCAGCAAGAATCTAAATTATTAGAAGTAACTGAAAAATTTAAAAATATTTTGCTTTTGTTTCCATATGTCGACGCATAACTTGGATATGAAATATTGACAACTGGAATTGTTCCGGTTCTTATAATTCTAAAAAATCTATATTCTACACTTGAATTTTCAATTCCATCACTTACAATAACTGTCCAATTATAATCCCCATTAACAAGAGAGCTCCAGTTATAATTTAAAGTTGTTCCATTACTGATGTTATAAGAAACATTTTTAACAACATCATTTCCATAAAACCAAACTACTAATGAATCTCCATCGCTGTCATAAACACTTGCATTTAAAACAGCATAACTTCCAGAAATATTTGAAGAATTATCTGGAGAATTTAAAATAACTGAGGGAACATTATTATCAACCAATTCAACGCTAAACAAAATAGTTGTAAAATTAAAATTTCCAAAACTATCATTAGCATAAGCTATCAACTCGTGACTCCCATTAGAAAAATTTTTATAAATTTCAGAAGAGTAAGTTTCATTGGTTATTCCATCAAAAAACCAAACTGCTTCTAAATTTTCATCTTGAGCAGAAATATTAATTAAAATCTGTTGTTGATTATAAGTTTGATTTAACGGAGAAATTATACTTATCACCGGAGACGTTGTGTCAGGAACAGCAACAACATCAATCCAAAAAGTTTCGCTTGAAGAAGTATAATTTTGCGTTTCTTGATAGGTTGCTGTTATATTAAATAAACCAACAGATAAAAAAGAAGTTAAATTATAAAATGGAGAAACTCCTTGATAAATTAAACTCGCGTCTTCATAAACATAAATCTCTCCATCGCCAGACTGCAAAGTTACATTGATTGCAACACTTTCTCCCTCGGTAATTGTTAAATTATCTCTGGAATTATTCAAATAAAGAAAAACTTGAGAATTTGCTTTTGTTACATTTGCAAAATATGTAATACTCGCAGAAGAATAATTTTCATTCCCAGAACTCACTGCTGTATAATTATAATAACTAGAACTTAAAGTTATGTTTTGATGATTTTGGGATGTAATATCTATTCCATTTCTGTAAAGAGTCACAAAACCATAAAGTGTTGAAGCACTGGCATTAATCTGTTGAGGATACTGAACTGTTAAATCACTGGCTTGATTATTTAATAACAAATTCACATCTCCTATTGCTTGAGTAACAACAAAAGTAGAATTATCGTCGTCGTAAGTATAATTCTGATTTTCATAAATTTTACACGAATAATCATAACTTCCGACACCCAACAAAACAGATTGGCTTATCTCAGAGGTTACATTAACATTGTTCCTGAATAATTCACCATTACAAGTAACATTAATATAATTTCCATAAATCATAGGAGAAGTTTCATTTATATTCAAAATTGCAATTTGAGGAGATTTATTAATTGTATAAATTCTTAATTCACTCGAATTAAAATTCCCATTTGAATCATTAGCCCACCAATAATAAGAATAAGTTCCTGCTGATAAATCAGAGGTATTAAACATGTAAATGTTTGAAATATTACTAACTGAATAATTTGCCATGTTGAATTCTATTCCAACATTATCCAAAATATTGTTCTCGGTAATTGTGACATTAAACAGATATGTTTGCCCAGAAACATATGCTGAACCATTTAAAGGATATTCAACATAATCTGAAAATGTTGGGGAAATTGTATCCTGAACAGAATAATCAATTGAAATATTATAAAGTTCTGAGCTGAAATTCAAATTTTCTGTTTCAAATTTATATTGATATTGGAAATATCTATTTTCAGTTAAATTCAAATTTTGAGGAGAAATATCTAGGACATCTGCGAAATTCTCTCCTGAACAAGAACCATCATCACAACTTCTTGAAGTTAAATTTAATTTTGCAATTCCCCTTAAATAATGTGCCCTGAGTTCGTCGTAGCTTAATGAACGATTATAAACTGCAACTTCGTCAATTACACCATCTAAAAAGTAACTTCTAAAACCCCCAGACCATCCAGCACCAATGAGAAGATTTTTTGTATTTGTGTTTACATCGCCGGTAATGAAAGTTTGATTTTCCAAAACACCATTAACATATAAAGAAAAAACACTTCCATTATAAGTAAAAGAAGTATGATACCATGCATCAGATGAAAAATCCGACTGGCTTGTCAAAGAAGTCCTGACTCCGCCTGTCCACAAATCAACTGTTACTCCAGCTTGATTTCCCCCAAGATTAGCAAAATAAATTGAAAACTGGCTGTTATAATCTTTGTCAACAATTGAAGGATAATTTTGCCCCCCGGAGTTATCAAACCTGTCTGGAAGCACCCACGCCTCAACACTAATTGAATTTCCATAATTATTTATAATATTTGCATTTCCAAAATGAACATAATCATTGCTTCCGTCAAAATTAAGAGCAGTTCCAAATTTTCCAGCGACACCATAAAGAGCTTGGTATCTTGTTCCACTATTTCCATTTCCAGAAGAATCAGCTAACGAACCTGAGCTTTCGCTCAAATGCGCCAGCAAAACATTTCTGCTCATATTTGCTTTTTTTACAAAATGCCCTGCTTCTGTTTGTTGCAAATTAGGGAGCTCACAACCATAACAAGTCTCAGAAAACCAAGAAATATTATTCCAATCAGCTTGAGAACTAGCATCAAAAATTCTGCTTGTAAAATTTCCAGAAGCAAATCCCTGCGAAATATTTAATTGAAGAAAAGTTCCAGAAGAATTATAAAAAGTGTTTTTATAATTTCCTAAATTAAAATCATTCTCTGTTTTGTCTTCAAAAACACTCGAATTGATTAAAGACAAAAATAAGACGCCAAATAGTAAAAAAATTATTCCTCTTTTAATCATTTTATAGAGAAGATAGTTTAGTTTTTAAAACTTATCAAAAGTCAGGCAAATTAACAATATTTCAAAACCAAAACTCTTAAATATCCAAGTAGTTTAAAATAATTATGATAAAGAAAAGTTTAATATTCTTATTTTGCATTGTTTTTTTCCAATCATTTGTATTAGCGCAGGAATACAAAATAGAAGTTTCGACATTGCAGGAAACATTTGAAGCAGGAGAAAATATAACTTTAAGGGTATCGCTTTTTGATTCTGCAAACAATCCTGTTAACGACGAAGTTCTAGTAGTTCTAGAAGATGCAGAAAAAAATATTAAAATAGAAAAAACAGTCCAGTCAAATGCATTTGTCGAGGTATCTATAGAAAAAGGGGCAAGTTACGGGCAAGGAACAATCACTGCGAAATACAAAGATTCAGAAACAAAAAGTTTTTTTATTATAGAAATAAATGAACTTGCAAAATTTGAATTAATTGAAAATACATTAAAAATAACAAATATCGGAAACACAAAATACACAAAAACAATACAAATAATTATCGGAGAAACTGTCGGCACAAAATCTCCAAAAATCGACGTCGGTAAAAGTGTTTCCTACAGGTTAGTGGCTCCTAATGGAATTTATAATATTAAAGTTACAGACGGAAAAACAACTTTAACACAAAGTGAAGTTCAATTAACTGGAACCGGAAATGCAATTGGCGTATTTGATGAAGCACCTTCTCAGAGAAGTGGCATAACTGGAATAAATCCTGAAGAAAACTCTGAGGGAGTTCTAAGCTCTTTAAAAGGAAGCAAGTTTATTTATGTTTTTGTTCTTGTCATCTTTGGTGCAACAATTCTTTTGGCAATTGAAAGAATGTACAAGAGAAAAGCAAAGGAATAAACAAAAAAAGTTCTAATTTCTTTATAATTTTTCTAAATTAAATTTTTTAAAATATTTGTATTACCCACATAACATCAACTTCGTGATACTCTCATAAAAAAACTTCGTTTGAATATCATTTGCAAGCAAATGACATAATAAGGATATAATTTCGAATATTTTTTAATGTGAATTAAAAAACATAAAGCAGAGGCCGGGACTCGAACCCGGGAAAAGTCGGGCTGCAACCGACTGCAGTAGCCGCTGTGCCACCTCTGCATGATTTAGTATTAAGTATTTCTTATTTAAAGGTTTTTAGGAAGCATAAAAAGATATCTAAAATGCCCCCGACAGGATTTGAACCTGCGACCCTTAGCTTTCCTCTTTTTCCTCAAAATGAGGAATAGGAGAAGCTCCCTTCTCAATTAGAAGGCTAATGCTCTATCCAGGCTGAGCTACAGGGGCGTATCAAAAATAAGAATTAGTTATATTTAAAAGTGTTTGTTCTGATTGAATTAAAAAAAGTTTTATTTTTAAATTCTATAAAAGCAAAAAATAATTTTAAAAAAATCAAAAGACTGTTTTCTTCTAATACATAAATAGTAAGTATTTTTAGGATTAAACAAGAATATTTATAAGGGTTATTACACAAATAATAAGTATGTTCAGAGCTCGGTTAGCAAAAGCTTCAATTGAAAATCTTTCTCAGAAAAGATATCTTGCAGAAGAAAGAAAAAAATATTTTGTAGATTATCTTAGAAGATTAAAAAATTCTTACTTATCTGGAAAAATTTCTCCTTCGACTTACGACGAAATTTTCAACAAAAAAATCGACGGGAGAACAATTGTAGAATGGATAAAATATTACGAAAGGTGCATAAAAGATTGTGACAATTCAATTGAAAAAAAAGGGAAAAGAATCCTCCCAATAATTTTTCTTTCTTTGTTTTTTATTTTAATAATTCTCGGAACTTTTTTTTACATTCAACCCCAAATTGTCGGTTTTTTTACACAAGAACAAAAACAAGAGTTTACACAAATAATAAATTTAGATTTTAAAGAATCAAGCGACTATAACTGGCTTCCTGAACATACAGGACAACTTGCTTCAATAAAAGTCTCTGGAAGTATAAGCGAAGAAGAAGATTCTATTATTAAGATATATCTTGATGATCTATTAATTTTTGATAACAGCAAAATAAAAAACTCAAATGGGATAACAGGACAGACAATAAAAGAAAACAAAGGAAATGGAATTTTTTCTTTTTTCAAAAAAATTTTAGGGTATCTTCCAATAATCGGAAGAGCAGTTGAAGAAACTCCAGGACCCCAAACTGAACAAATTGAAACTACTCAAACTTCATCTTCAGAAGACCAGCAAGAGGCTCAACAACCGAGCTCTGAACAAGCACCCGAGCCTCTTGCTCCTGAAACAACACAACCAGAAGAAGAAATAATTACAGAACCTTCAAACGAAACAATTTCTCAAGAAACTTCCTCAAATGATTCATCTTCAGAAGACCAGCAAGAGGCTCAACAACCGAGCTCTGAACAAGCACCCGAGCCTCTTGCTCCTGAAACAACACAACCAGAAGAAGAAATAATTACAGAACCTTCAAACGAAACAATTTCTCAAGAATTCATCGACATTTGTGAAGAAACTTGCAATTTGGAAAATTTAAACTTAAATAAAAATTCTTACAATTTAAGAATAGAAATAATCGGCAACTCAACACTTAATCTAGAAAAAATAAAATATGAAATTCTTACAGAAAACATAACCAACGTAACAATACAAAATGAAACAATAGCAAACGCAACAATTACAACAATACAATACGACGCTGTTCTCGGAGAGCCAGTAAAATGGGCAAAGCATATTATTCCTGAAGATTTGGGAAACCTGACAATAACTCTTCCTCAGGAAGCAGAAAATATAACAATTAAAAAATTAACAGAACAAACACAACAAGACATAACTTCAATAACCCCAATAACAGGCCTTGCTGTTTCAGAAGAAGGAGGAATATTTACAAGGTTCTTTAAAAATTTATTCAGCAGATTAACAGGAAGAGCAGTAGAGCCTCTTCCGCCAGAAGAAATAGAAGTTGAAGTAGAAATCGACGATGACACAGCAGAATACCAAGTTGAATACGAAACACCTGCACCTTATGCAGAAGAAGAGATTACAGCGCGTGGAAAAAAAGTCCATGTCTTTGGCCCAGACACAATGCATTATGAAAATGTTTTGACATTCAGCGACATTCCAGAATCATTCAATGTAAAAAGCGAAACGCAAATAAAAATCTACTGGTTAGAAAATGATTCTTTCCTTCCAGTTCAGAAAATTGACGACTTTGATTCAAATGGAATTTATGATTATGTGGAATGGCTCGCACCTCGCCTTAGCAACCAAACATTTGAAATAATTTTAATTACAAAAGCAGAGCATCTTGATTCAAATAAAATTTTTATTTCTGATATTTATGAAGAAGTTAAAGAGCTCGACTCGAATTGGAGCGAGACAATCCCAGATTCGCATTATGTTAGAGTTACTTTTGAGGTAAACTTGACTTCCGACAAAGATATCACCTTATATCCAAGAATAATTAGTGGTAATCCTAAGGTGGAAGTTTATGAATTTAATGGAACAAGCATCATCGCTGAATTCACTAATTTAATTTCAAACGAATATAATAAAGTTTATTTAACAAATCTCTCTGAAAATTATTCTCAAAATATGTTTGATTTGAAAATTATCGACGGAGAAATTGAAATAGACCATATAATTGACCCGACCTTAATAGTTTCAACAGCTGCCTTGCATGATATTTCTATGGCAGTATTAGACAGCACAACAGGAAAATATGTTGCTGCATATTGCGACGATGCAGATGACAAAATGTATTACAAAATTGCTTATACCAACGGAACTGTTATAAGCACATCAAGCGGAATTTCTGCAGGGGATTCATGCCGAATAGGAGTTATCGCCTTAAACGAAACTGCTTTTGTTATTGCTTATGTAAACTGGAGCTCAACTGATTCTGATGCAATTGTTGTTGGGCTAACTACTGACGGAACACAAATGTTCAACAATATTATTGATTTTGACGGAGATGCAAATACAGATATTGATGTTTGTGCTTTAAATTCAACTCATTATGCTGTTGTAGGAATTGATGACCAATCAAATGCAGCAGGGATTTCAGTTTATAATCTTGGAACCCTTGTCGGCTCGCACGGCACTGATTCAAATGTAGCCCCAGATACTAGTTGTTTAGATCAAAGTTGCGTTTCATGTTCTGCACTTTCATCAAATTCAATTTCTTTTACTTATTTTGATGATAACCCTGATGGGATTGGTTTTTCAATGTATGATGGAACAAGCACACAAACAAAAGTGCCAACATCCACATCTCCATCCAAAAATCACGGAACAACTTCAATTGCCACTTTAAAAAATGGAGGATTTGTAATTGCATATTGCAGAAATTTCGGAACTCCTATTGGGGGATCTGGTCTTTATTTCATAACTTACAACAGCACAGGAGGAGTGGCTTATAATTCAAATCTGGTGTACCAACTTACCCCAGATACTGCAGGAGTTAGTTTTTGCGGGGGTGCAGCTGGCTCGCGTGTTGATGTTACTTCTTTAAATACTTCAGATAGCCAGTTTGTCTTAGCATTCACTACTGAACAAACTTTAAATGCAACTACTAATTATAGTATTTTTTATTCAGTATACAATTACACTGGCTATCAAATTCTGGCACCAACAATAATAGAAAAAACAAATAATCTTGACGAAGCCCTCGCTGTTGTAGGTTATGACCCAATAACAAATTATACTCTTTGCCAATCAGAAACCACACCTGTTTTTGCAATTGCCTACAATAATTTAACAGACTCTGTAATAAAAACATATTATTCAAATGGAACTGAATGGGATGGGACTTGCATTGCTCCATCAACAGAAATAACATTCAACATAACAAACAAAACAGGCGATGTAATCCCAAGTATATCGCAAGTAGAAAGACCAGATGGAAAGAAAAATATTACAATTCAAAATGGAGTTAACATAATCGTAGTACAAGGACTTGATCCAGGAAGCGAAACAATAATAGAAGGAAGTTTAGATTTTTTAAACATCACAGATATTTTAGGAAATAACATAACTACTTCAACTCAAATTTTTGCATTAGAAAATGTAACAATTGAAAACGCAACAATAAGATTAGAAAAAACAGAAGATGTCGACGCAATAGCAAAATGTGAAGACTGGAATTTCACATCATGGGCATGCAACGGAATATGGCAAATAACAGACACAGAATTTACAGAAACAGACACTTACATAGAATTCAATGTAACTTCTTTCTCTGGCTGGGTTGGAACTTCTTACACATATGATAATTTTGAATCGGCTACTATTACTAATTATTGCACACAAATTCCAGGAGATACACAATGGGCAGGTTCTATTTGCGATTCAGGTGCAGGCTCTTTTAATCTTACAACAAGTGAAAAATTCCTTGACACAAAATCAGGAAACGTAACAAGAACATCTGCTGGTACAGGAATTGAACAAATAATTGTATATGATGGAGGTGTAGCACTCTCAGTGATGTATTCAAGAGTTTATTTTAAATTAGATTGTACTAATCCTCCTGCAATAAGCAAAAGATTTTGGTATATGACTGGCTTTTCAAATGCAACTACAGCAGGAGAATTAATGGCAGGACTCAACTCAGCAGAAACATTAGGTTGTTATTATACTGCTGGTGGAGGAGGACAATGTGGTTCAAATCAAACAGTAAGTTGTGGAGAATGGCATAGCTTAGAAATAGCTTACAGGTCTGCTCCAATTGCTCAAAGAGGAATAAAATGTTTCCTTGACAGCCAGCAATTTTGTACTTTCGCCAGTTCTTCTTTTGCAGGTAATATAACTTATGCTGCTTTAGGAAGTCTTCCAAATTCTGACAATTCTACAACAGGAACAATATTTTTTGATGAGTATAGAAGCTCTAACAGATATCTCGGGGTATATCCAAATATAACTAATTTAAACGAAACTTCAGATCCAATTTCTCCAAGTGTCAATCAACAATTAAATGCAACAGTAAACGATAGTGATTCTATATCTGGTGAAACAACAAGTAATTTATGGAATGTTTGGATTAATGTAAGTATTAACGGAGGAACAGAAACAAAATATAGTGTAGCAACAAATACAAGTTCTGAATTTTATTTCACATTAAATGAAGGAAATTATACTGCTGGGGATAATATAACTTATAATTGGTGGGCAAATGATTCAAATGGCCAATTAATGAATCTAAGTGCAAATTTTAGCGCTGACGGAACAGGCCCGGCTCTAAGTAGTGAAGAAGTTAATGACACAGCTATAAACACAGGAGAGTATTTTTGTGTTAATATAACTGCAACAGATACAGCTAATGTAAGCAAAGTATATGCAGAAATTTGGAATACTGCTGCATGGGTAAATTATACAATGGTAGATGATGGACCGGCGGGGGGAGGAGAGGGAGGGGACACATGTGACCCTGTTGCTAATGACCACATGTATGGAGCATCTATTCAAGGAAGCACTGCTGGTATCTGGAATTATTCTCAGGTATATGCAAATGATTCTCTAGGAAATTGGAATAATTATAATTTTGCAGATAAAACAGTAACAGTCTCTGCAGTAAATAACGCTCCACAAATTACTTATGTAAGCCCAATAGCCAATACAAATCCAATAGAATCCAGCTCAAGAGAAATAACCTTTTATTTAACAATGGAAGACGCCGACGGAACAACTGATTTAGATCTTACAAGTGTAAACGCAAGTTTCAGCAAAGTCGGAGAAACAAATAGAACAAATTCCAGCTGTCTTTGGGTAAATGATATTACTACAAGAGCTGCAAATTTTTCTTGTATAATAAGCATGTGGTATTGGGATGGAAATGGAAACTGGAATGTTACAGCTTATGGAAAAGATAAAAACGGTGCATCAGCTCAAAATACAAGCACATACTTCCAGTACAATTTATTAACTTCTATTGTAATTTCTCCATCTCAAATTAACTTTGCAGCATCAATTGGAACAAAAAATCAAACAGCAACAAATGATCCAACTTTAATAAATAATACAGGAAATACAGAAATTACTTCAGGAAATTTAAAAGTTATAGGAATAAATCTTCAAGGAGAAACAAATCCTTCTTTTTTTATTAATGTTTCAAATGTTTCTGTTAGAACAAGCACAGGCGGAAGTCCTCCAGCAGAATGCAGTGGAACTGCTCTTCAAAATGGAACAGAAATCGGAATTACTGGAGCAACTCTGCCAAGAGGAAATCTTTCTTTAGGAGGAGGAACTGCACAAGAAGAAATTTATTATTGCCTTTTAGAAACCATTGGAATACCTTCGCAAGCATATTCTACACAAACCAGCGGAAGCTGGACAGTAAAAATAGTTGCATCATTGGGAGCAATAACTTTCGCAAGAAGAAAGAGAAAGAAAAAAGTTCAAGACGACAAATTAGTTGAAGCACTAAACTTAATTGCAGATGAACTTAAAGAAGAGTATTCATTAAACAAAAAAGAAATAATAAATGTAATAATTGAAAAATTAAGCTCAAGATACAAAGTAAGTAAAAAAGAAATTAAAGAATTAATTGAAAAAGAACAGGAAATTCCCCTTTCTATATTTAAAAAAGAACTCGGCGCACTTGAATCTCTTGTAAAGTATATGAAAGAAAACTTAAACATGAATTACCGCGAAATTGCTCTTGCACTAAACAGAAACGAAAGAACAATTTGGACAGCTTACAAAAAAGCAACACAAAAACAAAAAAACCCTATTCAAATAAAAGAAACAGGCCTCTCAATAGGAATTTCAATTTTCAAAAATAGAAACTTAACAATACTTGAAGCAATAATTGTTTATCTAAAAGAAAAAGAAATGAAATACAGTGAGATTGCTAAATTATTAGATAGAGACCAAAAAAATATTTGGACAATTTACTCAAAAGCAAATAAGAAATCCTCATTTGCAAATTCTAAAAAAGAATAAAATTCACAAAACAATTAAAAAATAAATAAAAAAATTAATTTTTCCTTAATATTGAATTTAATTAAAATAATATCCCCAAAAAATCTTCAATTAAAATTCTATTAATGTTAATCACGAGCGACTTTGGAGCGAGGCAAATTAATCATTTACAAATATTCAAATTATTACAATTTAATAAATAATTAAAATAAAATCATCCCCCTTTGGTTTTCATTAAATTTTCATTAATACCTTAACTATATAATGGCAAATCGAAAAATATTTAAAGAGCATTTACTATAATAAACTATGAAAAAAGTAATATTAACCTCATTAATCTTCCTATTTAGTATACTCTCAATAAGTGCCTTAACCCCTTGCAGTTCAATTGGCGACAACGGAATAATCACTGCAAACACAATACTAACAGATGACTTATCTGCAACAGGAAACTGTTTAACAATTGGAGCAGACAATATTGTATTGGATTGTAATGGACACTCATTGCAAGGAGGCGGGACACATGTAGGGGTTTGGCTTCAAGATAAACAAGGAGTTACAATTAAAAATTGTAATATAGAAAATTTTGCGGATAGTATATTTTTAGTTGGCGAGTATTCAACCAGTAATATTATCCAAAATAATATTCATAATTCTATTTTTCTTATAGATTACACTTCTTCAGGAAACACAATTTTACAAAACACCTTCAATCAAAGAGTATCTGTTGGAGGGAGTAGCAATATTTTTGAGGATAATGATTTTAATTACAATCCAACTGACTGGGATTCTTCTCTTATTTTAAGTGGAAATAATAACAATTTTACAAACAATAGATTTAATGGCCAAGGATATGGAACAGGAATCTACAATCCTATGAGCTCCCAAAACAATACATTCCTTAATAACACAATCCAGGGATTTGTAACTGGTTTTCAAATATGTGACACATACGGGGAAGAAACCTGCGGTGGAAATGAAATAACTAACAACACACTTCTTGATAATGGAGTTGGCATGGCAATAGGAGAAGGTAATTTGAATGTAATAGCATATAATGAAGTTCATTCTAATATTACAAGACTGTATGAATTAAGACAGGCAAAAGGAGATTTTTCTCCAATAACTCTAAAAGATGGAACAATGCTTGCAGAAGAATGGGGAGTTGATGTATACAGCTCGCATAACAATATAATGTGGCTTAATAATTTTTACAATCAAAATAATAAGTGGGACATAGACAACAATATATATTGCTTTAACAACGAAAGCAATGCTTATAATTTTGTAATTAATAATGAAACTTGTGTTGGAGATTGCATAATTCCAGAATGCGGGGTAGTTATGGATAATGGCGGACAATGGGGCGGCCCTGCTGGTGGCAAAAAAAATAATAAAATTGCAAATGTATCTTTTGAAAATATTTTAACATTCAATAGTCTTCAATGGTTAGGATGGATTAATTATTTATATGCCGACGCTGTTG
>Ga0210057_1008327_pt1 | contig 12310 bp, 10 predicted proteins | sample CryGeyCG2114_010_2_FD_183968 | JGI IMG/M metagenome (GOLD analysis project Ga0210057, IMG submission 183968) | Groundwater microbial communities from aquifer - Crystal Geyser CG10_big_fil_rev_8/21/14_0.10 (SPAdes) (version 2) | ecosystem: Environmental > Aquatic > Deep subsurface > Groundwater ...
GAAGTCAAATCGGAGTTGTTCCTACCGAAGATGGATTGGAAACCGAACTCAGCGTGCGTGAAAACTTGATCCTGTTTGGTCGTTATCATGGGATCGAAAAAAATCTGTTGCATCGACGCTGTGAGGATCTTTTGAAGTTGGTCAAACTCGAGGAATACGCGGACCATCGAGTGCCAGAGCTTCCTGTCGGTTTTCGTCAGAGACTTGTTTTTGCAAGGGCGTTGATCAATGAACCTCGAATTCTTTTTTTAGATGAACCTACGTTGTCCTTGGATCCTTCTGCACGGCAATGGGTATGGAATCAGATTCAGAATGAGAAGGCTCAAGGTCGAACCTTGCTTTTGACCACTCATGATATGGAAGAAGCTGAAAAAATTTGTGATCGAATTGCCATCATGGACCGGGGAAAAGTTTTGGCCGTGGGAACGCCCAGAGAGCTGATTCAGCGCTTGGTGGGCACACAGGTCATCGAGCTGCAGGTACCTCGGGGTGATCTTCAATACTATCTTTCCAGATTGAGCAGCCATAATTTTGCATTTCAGGTTGTGAAGCAGCAGGTGAATGTTCACCTGAAAGACAATGATGATCCACAAAGGGTCATGAACCTGGTTCAGGGGATCAGTTTGACCTTGCGACAGTCGGGTCTGTCGGATGTCTTCTTTAAGTTGTCAGGGCATGATGTCCGGGACGAATTGATATGATTTCATCTGGAAAAGATCTCTATCTCAAGCGTGTTGGAATTTGGAATGTCTGGGGCAGAAACTTTCTTGTCTTTCGCAAGTCATGGATTGTGAATTTATTTTGGATGGTGGTTGAGCCAACATTTGTTCTCTTTTCCATTGGGTATGGTGTTGGAGCCTTTATTTCCAGCATTCAGGGCGTTGCTTATGTTGATTTTTTCTTTCCGGCTCTTCTCTGCTTGACAGCAATGATGGTGGCATTTTTCGAAACAGCCTACGGGTCTTACTCAAAACTCAATTTTCAAAAGATATATCAGGCGATGATTCTGTCACCCTTAGAGCCCAAAGAGATTATTTTTGGGGAAATTCTTTGGGGTGGGAGCAAGGGGTTTCTGAGCGCATTGGGGGTCACGTTGGTGGCGACTGTCTTTGGACATACCGACAACCTTTTGATTATTCCAGCGCTGTTGGTGGTATTCATTTGTGCAATTCTATTTTCAAGTCTTGGTTTGCTTGTCGTTTCATTCATAAAAAGCCACGATCAGATTTCAGTTCCGACTTCAGGATTTATCGTTCCGATGTCATTTATTTGTGGAACCTATTTTCCCTTAGAGCAGATGCCCGTGGCGTTAAAATATTTGGTTTATCTTCTGCCGCTGACCCATGCGGTCGGAGCTGTTCGCGGAATTCTGCTTGGAGGCATGCCCTGGTGGCAAATTGGCCTGCATATTCTGGTTCTTCTGTTATTAACATTGTTGGTTGTTAGAGCAGTTCAAGGCCGGATCAGTAAAAAGTTGATTCACTAGGCTCAGCCTCTTCTTCGTTAAGATCATCAATGGCTGGATCAATCACCGGAGGCTCTTTTCCAGTGAGAAAGTATTCAAGTTCACTTTTGGCCGTGAGATATTCTTCCTCTGAAATTCGATTATATTGGTAAAGTCGATCAATCATTTGCCGTAAACGCTCTTGGGCAAACGCAGTCAAATGTTGTTTGTAAAAGGACTTAGAGTAGACCTCAGGATTCGGAAGAAGAAATGTGAGAAAAGTTGATTCAACAACATCAAGATCTTGGGGGTCCTTTTTGAAATAGAAAGCCGCTGCCTGTTTAACTCCAAAAAGCTCTTTTCCAAACTGAACGACGTTCAGATATCTTTCTAAGATCTCCTTTTTCGAAAGAACTTTTTCAATACGAATGGTGATGAAGGCTTCAACGATTTTTCGGCCCAGAGTTTTTTCTTTGCTGAGAAACATATTTTTTGCCAGCTGTTGTGTGATCGTTGAACCACCTCGAACAAAACGACCCTTCTCAAGATTGGACTTGAGACTATTCTGAATTTCTTGCAGATCAAATCCCTGATGAGTCCAAAATGACGAGTCCTCGCTCAAGACCACAGATTTTTGTAAATAGTTGGATATTTGTGAGAGCCGAACATATTGCCCAGAGCTTGGACACAGTTTAACGTGGTACATTTTGGTGGTGAGACAACCCTTGATCTCTTGATTGGTGGGTATTTTCGAAAATAGCCATAGACAAACCAAGCCGATGACCAGAGCCATCGCGCCGATGACTTTAGCCAATAGAAGAAGTGTCTTTTTTGTTAAGTAGACCATGGGTTCTCATCCATTCAACGCTTTCAGCAATGGCCATTTCAGCAGGTCGTGGTTTGAAGTCAAGCTCAGACTGGGCTTTCGAAGAATCAAACCAATGATAGAGAGTTGAGCTCCAGGCATTTTCACGACTGATGGAGGAGGGCAGACCGACAGTTGCCAGGATGTCGCCAAAAATTCCCATTGCATGAAGAGCCGAGGTCGGGAGCTCCAGGGTCGGAGGCCTTTCGCCGGCACAGCGAGCGATGATGGCGAAGAGATCTTTAATTAAAATATTTTCTCCGGCAAGAATATATCTCTCACCCGTGCGGCCCTTTTTCCAGGCTGATAAAATTCCATCGACGGCGTCGTGAACGGAAACTACATTTACTCCACCTGATGTATAAAATGGAAATTCTCCGCGAGCTACCTTGACCTGGGTTTTGCGACTGCCTTTTTTTGCATCGCCAGGTCCGTAGATCGTGCTCGGATTGAGCATGACGGCATCCACACGATTCTTGTCACAAGCTTCTTTGACCAGGTGTTCTGCTTTTCTTTTGGTTTCAAAATAACCCATGTTCAGGTCAGAAAGATTGTACTCAGAGTCTTCATTGAGTATGTGATCGGGGGTAAAACTAGCTCCAACAGCTACGACGGAACTCAAATACACGAGCTTTCGCACTGAATTGGCACGACAGGCCTCGAGCACATTTGCAGTGCCCCCAACATTGATATTTTCCATGCGAGTGCGTTCTGATTTTTTATAAGCGATCAGGCCAGCTAAGTGAAAGACGGTATCAATTCCATGAAAGGCATCTAAGAGACTGTGAAGATCAGTGACGTCGCCGTACCGGTAATCGGCCACAATGCCATCGAGCTCACTGAGGTTGCTGGATTTTCGAATAAGGGGAAAAACGTGATTTCCTTCTTGGATCAAGCGTCTGACGACCCAACTTCCCAAAAATCCATTGGCTCCGGTAACAAGAACTCTAGCCATTTTGTTTTTCCTTTTTTTGGTATTTCATTTTTTCCAGAAATTTGACGGTAGCTTTTGAGCCAAAATATCCAAAGGTGCTACCAATCAAGGCTCCAGCAAAAACGTCAGCTGGAAAATGGACACCATTGTAGATGCGGCTAAATGCAACCAAAGAGGCGATGGTAAAAAACAAAACTCGATATTGCGGAAAAAATCGGCTCAGAAAAAAAGCCATACAAAACATTGTGACTGAGTGATTTGACGGAAAACTAAAACCCCCAGCCGGACTTCGTTGAATGGCATCGATGCCAGCCATGAATGGTCGATTTCTCTCCCAGAAGTGCTTCAGGATATTGCCGAATTTGTCTGCCAACCCCATGCTCAAGGCGAACATGACCGTCAAAATGAGGCCAGATCGGCGCCGAACCCAAACCATAGTGACAATGAAAAGAGGGATAAAAAAAATTTTAAACATGTCCGTCTTGTGAAGATCAGTAATGGAGGGGAAAAAGATATCAAAGACAGAGTTCGTCAACGAGGTATTGATAAAATGAAAGATGGCTTGGTCCATGGTTTCAAAAATGTTCATAGACCGAACTTAACTTGGCTAAAAGTCTCCGTCACTCAATAAAAGTCTAGGGCATTTGAAAAACTGGCCCTCGACAAAGGCAGGGGGGATGATCTGTCGCTTCTGCCTGATCATGCTTTGTGGCAAACTGTCGAGAGGTGCGAGGTATTGCAACATGGAATTAACCACACTGTTCGGAATCATATTGGGAATTGGCGGGATCCTTCTTGGAAATGTGATCGAAGGAGGGCATATCGCTTCTTTGGGTCAAGGGGCGGCGGCGGTGATCGTCTTTTGTGGAACCTTCGGCGCAGTGATCGTGGCCTCCAAAAGAGACGATCTGACGCTGGCTTGGAAGTTGGCCAAAGAAGCCGTAGCCAAGCCGAAGCTTGAAGAGACGGAAAAGATCATTCAGGAAATTCTTGATTGTAATCGATTTGCAAGAAAAGAATCGATCGTTGGTCTTGAACCCAGAATATCAAAGCTATCGAATAATTTTTTGCAGAGTGTTCTACGTGGAGTAGTTGATGGCATTGATGCGAAAGTTCTTCGGGACGTTTTTGAAACACAGATTCATCATGAAGAAGAAAAAATGCTCGGGGGCGCTAAGGTCTGGACCGACGCCGGCGGATTTGCGCCGACCATCGGAATCATTGGCGCAGTCCTGGGTTTAATTCATGTGATGGGAAACCTAAGTGACACCAGTAAATTGGGAGCGGGAATCGCCGTCGCCTTTGTGGCGACGATCTATGGTGTCGGATCTGCGAATCTCATTCTGCTGCCCTTCGGAAGTAAAGTTAAAAAATACGTGCATCACAGAACATTGATTAAAGAAATGATTCTTGAAGGTGGCCTGAGCATTCAAATGGGTCTTTCGCCAACGCTGACTGAAATGAAGTTGAGATCCTTTGTGGACAAGGTCAAGGCATGATCAAAAAACGCCATGAGGAACATGAAAATCATGAACGCTGGTTGGTGTCCTATGCGGATTTCATTACCTTGCTGTTTGCATTTTTCGTCGTTCTTTATGCGACTTCGACCCAGAACGAAGAGAAAGAAAAAAAGTTCGAAGATTCTGTTCGCGCTAGTTTTAAAATGATTGGTGGCGCTGGAGAGCGTAATCAAGACCTGGGAAATCCGCTGGGTCAACTTTTTGACCCTCTGGATTTGGTTCAAAAAAGAGATATTGGAAATGCCGAACTTGAAGATTCCATTGAGAGACTTTTGCGAAAAACAATGTCTGACGAGGAAAGAAAAGAAACCATTGGATCGATTTCCAGAGATCGGCAGGGTGTTCGAATTACTTTGGCTGCCTCCAGATTTTTTCCGTCTGGATCTTCGAAATTGCGGATGCCAGCCCTCAAGTCACTAGATAAAATCGCTCGGGTTTTGAAGCTTTCGAACAGAGATATTGTTATCGAAGGTCACACTGATGATCAAAGCCTAACCGGGCGAACATCGGAAACGAATTGGGAACTGGCCGGCCTCAGGGCAACCAGCGTCGTTCGATATCTATCCAAATACCACGAAATTGAACCCAGCCACTTGTCGGCGGTTTCTTACGGTCAATATCGACCTCTCGTTCGGAATATCGATGAGTCCAGTCGCGAAAAAAATCGCCGAATTGAGATTCTGGTTATGAACCGGCGCGAAGACTAGAGCGATTGTCTCATATTGAGACGATGTCTAAAGTTTGGTCACCCGCACTCTAAAATTGTCTCCTTGAACCTTGCTTGGACCTTGGTAGAGGCCCAGAACCCATTGGTTCGATCCTTGGGGGCATCTCCCTTGCTCTTTGATCGGGCATGAAACAGTTTACACATCTATTTATTGCTGCTCTTTTTGCCATGAACATTGGTCTTATGCCGACTCCTTTGCAGGCCTCAGTTCCGATGGATCTAGCAAAGGGTTTAAAGTCCGCCGTCGTGCGTACTTCCGAAGGTTTGATGGTAAATGTTCTTCGTGGATCGGACGTTGTCGGACGAGCTCTTTTGACAAAGACACCGGTAGCGCAACTTATGGAATATTCGCCAAAGGCTCTTGAAAAAACAATTCAGGCCACTAAATCTGGGCTCATCAAAGGGAAAAATGGAGCTCAAATAATTGGGCGAACAACGTTGTCTTCGCTGCGGCGTTTTCCAATGGAAGCGTTCACATTTTTTATTGCAATTGGAGCCGTCTCTGCAGCTCAGTTCTTTTTGGATGAGGGTGGAAACCCCATGGTTTTTGAACAGCATTTGAATTCTGGCTTGGATCCTGTGGGTAACTTGGGATTTGCGGCCTTTATGGTCACCAGTGGGTTGAGCGCAGAGGCCTTTAAGGCCATGGGAACGGCAGCCCCTTCTCGCATTTTTGTCGATCATATCGGAATGGGGGCTGGAATGTTGGCTTCTCATATTGTGGCTGAAGTAGCCCATTTCCCTGGTTTCAAGGAATGTATCAAATCTTCCAGTCGATCTTCTCTGGCTTGTCAGACAGCTTATGAAAATTGGGTTAAAACAGATATGTTTGAAAAACTTCATGAGTTCGCACCAGGCTTGATGTCTTTGGTGGTATCTAACGTGTCGGCGATGATTGTTCAAATGGGTCTTCAGGTTGCCAAACGAGAGTTGGTTCGAATTTTGGGAATCAATCTGATTACGGCATTGGCTCCAGGTGGATTGGCCGTCAAAGGATTTCAGTTTATTGGAAAAGTCGGACAGTTCTTTGTTTTTGTGGGCATAGATACGCTCATTCAGCAGCCTATTCGATTTGCTTACAGTAACGTTTTGCAATCCGGTGACCTCCGTTCTCTCGAGCTTCATTTGCAGCGCCAAATTCGAACAGCTGGGGCCGAGAAATTTACCACCAAAGATATTCGTGGCTATTTGAATACCACCAAGAACATGTTCGAAGAGTGGCGAGAAATGAATCTGACGTCAGTTCGGATGGCAGAGAGCAATTGGAGTATGAATTTGGAAAAATACTCAGCTCAATACAATGCGACATATAATTTCTACTCTCATTTTCTGGAAGAAATTCGACAGCTGCGTTTTGGTAGCTATGAGAGTAATCCAAAGCTGAGCATCCTTAACCAGACATTTCCTCTGAACGGGGTCTCCTTTGACCATGAACTCGAGAATCCAGACGAGCCCAACAAGATGGACTATCTTTTGTCTGAAAGTCGATACCAGGTTGAGGAGTTCCAGACCGAGCGTTTGCAGATGGTAGCGAATTCTTATCTGAAAGATTTTTCAACGAATGGACCCTTGGCACAAAAGCTTGCCAGCCTGAAATGTAACTCAGCTTGTAGTCCCACTGAGCTAAAGAATCTAATCGGTGATTTGTTATCAGAGGATAACCTGGTTGTGGTTAAGGCTCTTCAGCGTCTGACAGCTATTCGGGATTATCATGTCGGAGACTATATTCGAAATACTGAATTTGGTCAGTACATCAACCAGATCGTTCTGGCCTTGGGAGACCCCAAGGACATCAATGAATTAGGTTCAGCAAAGGTCACACAGTTTGTGGACGGGTACATCAACGAGCTGACTCAGAAGGGGCCTCGCTTTCGGTCACTGAATAGCATTGACTGCTCTTATGTTTGCAACCGGAACGAAGTTGTTCAGTTAGTGAGGGGTCTCAAGTCAACGGACCCTCAAGTCGCGCAGGGTGCTTGGAGAAATCTGAAGGAGTTGCAGAATTATCATCTTTATGGCCAGGGATCGATGCAACTGAATTTTGGAAAAACAGCTGACGCCGGTTTGATTCCTGAGAAAAATCTAGGGCTCTTCACGAAAGCTCTTAAGCAGCTTGGAAAATCCGCGTCCACCAATGAGTTTTCAAATCGCCAGTATGGACTATTTGTCCATCAGATTTTGACTCAACTCGGAAAGCCTAAGCCTATGATGACCCCAGGAGACGGCTACCTGAGCTATTATGGAATGAATTCTCAATACCTGGATTCCTTGAAGAAAGCCGAATTTCCAAAGTCTGTCGAAGGCAATAAAGGACTCCTTGGGTTTCTTGTGCCGGATCTAGTTACAAAAAATCCAGTGGAATATCTTGTGGCACAAATGGTCTGGGGTCCGAGAATCAATCAAATTCAATATTACGATAAAAACGTCAATAGCTCATATTTTGGATCAAGCACAAACTTTGTTCCTCCAGCTCTTTTGGAGGATGGAAGCTCGATCCAAATTGCAACCTGTACGCCGTATCCCACGGTTTTAGATTGTCCAGTCAGTGTTCAGGGAAAAAAGTATTCATCCTTGTTCCGCTATTTGGTGGAGATGGGATTTACCCGACACTATCAAGCGAACCTCAGCCCTTTCATCACCGCAGAATCTACGGGCTTCGAGGACTATTGGAAAAAAACCGGAGAATATCAGTACGTTCAAGGATGGACTAAGTTTGAACCCACTTACCAAGAGGTGGTTGCAAAGTTGGTAGATGCCTTGTGGGAAAAAGACGGGCATTCTACCAGTGGAACTTTTTCCAACTCTGTTTATAAGGGTGTCCAGGCAGCGACGAACAATGGACCGGTCTCCAACGGTGTTTTGAAAAGTCTTGAGCAAGAGTACAAACTTTATCTAACAATTCTAGGAGAGTTTGCTAGGACCGTTAAGCCCGGGATGAAGTCAGCATCGAAGCCAAGGGTTTTTCGGCAGACCAAGTGGGACAAGGGAATCATCGGGAACCTTCGGAACAACGACACGCTTTCATTCTCTATGTTAGACAAGGCTCTGTATCATCCAATGAATGGGGCCAAAGCGACCAACCTGCAATTTCAAGAGGACCTTCTGTCCCAATGGTACGATCTTCTTGGCAAGTTTGATGGAATGAGAGTGGCGACGATTGATTGGAAAAGTCAGGGGAAAAAGGTGCGAGGCGTGATTAGTCGTCTGACCAATCAAGAGCTCGCGGCCCATGGAAAACGTTTTCAGAGTCGCCTGCAGGCTCTTCAAACAGAACTTGCTTACGGAGTCACCAATCAAGAACAGCAGAAAAATCTGCAGGCCCTGATGTCTGCTCTTTCGGGAGTGGTCAATAATGCCATTACTTATGTTCAAATTGCCAACATGGTCAGTTTGAAGGAGCTCAAAGGCCAAGAGAACCAAATGGTCATTCAAAAGCGTTGTATGGAAAATGCGATACCCAAGGGTTCAGCCAATATTTACCGCAATGCCATGGTTCAATGTTCCGGCATGAAGGTTGAATAGTTAAGGCAGAGAGAACCTGGCTTGAAAGAGGTTCGTTTTGAGGGAGCCTGAAGACAGCCTAGAATGGCAGTTGTCAAAAGGTTCGACAGATGAAGTTGGAATAAATTGAGAGTTTAGTTTTAGTAACAAAATTAAAGGTAATGAAACAAGAGGAGAGAAAAAATGAAAGCACAAGTAAAAATGATCCTATCAGCGGCAATTGCTTTGTCGGTATCCAGCGCGGCATTTGGAGCCGGGATGAGATCTGTCGGAGAAGTTAAAAGTCGCATCGAAGATGTGATGAAAAATCGTTCTTCGGATGCTCGTATTGGACTGACTGGAAAAACACCAGCAGAAATCAATACTGAGATCGCAAAAGAAATTTCAGCGATTAGCAAGACCGCTAATCAGAATGAAATTGCTTCTGTTCTTGGGAAAAAATCGATCTCTGCGCCAGAGGCTAATGGCAAAACTAAGTCTGTGGATTTGACGGATTTGGCTCGTATTATCTTGGCATCGAAACAAGCGAGCAAAGAAGTTCGTGAAGCGAATCGCAACCAAGGCGATGCAGAAGCTCAAAAGATTGTCGACGCACTCGACCAGGCTTCTGATGTATCTGCTCAGTTTTTAGCTTTGGTTGGTCGATCAGCTAATGGGTTTAAAACTTCCAACGAAACAACACAGGCTTTCAATAAGCAAGTGTCTCTGATTTCTGAAATTCTTTCTGGAAAGATGAGTGTTGCAGAAATTCAAAGCCATACTGACTTTATGAAAGATATCGTGGCTGCAACTTCTGGAAATACTGTAAAAATCGAAGCAGCTTTTGATGCTGCTTTGAAGCAGAAGTATGGCAACCAAGCGGAAGCTAAGAAAAAAGAAATTATTGATTGCATCTAGTCCTGGTCTAAAAACAATCGAGTTCAACATAACGCCGGGGTGCTAAACACCTCGGCTTTTTTTATAGGACACATCTCCCAATGCGCATTGCCTTTTTGCTGAAATTCTTGAAAGCTAAAAGCTATGCATCAGGCCTTTTGGCTTTTTATCACATTTCTGGTGGCAGCTTGCAGTTTACTTTATGAACTGATCCTTGCCCAAGTATTGTCGGCGCTTTTGGGTGGGACTGTCTTGAGGTATGTGACCACCATCGGTTGTTATCTCTTTGCTATGGGTGTGGGTTCGATTATAGCTGAGCGCTTCCATCATAAAAGCAAAGAGAGTTTTTTTCGAATAGAGCTGCTGTTGACTCTTCTTGGCCTGACGGGGCCGATTCTTCTGCTTTGGGTGCATTCTGTGGCCGGGGATGCTGTCGTCGTAAAGACCATATTTTTTTATTTTTGGGTGTTGCTGATTGGGGTTTTAACGGGACTTGAGATTCCTCTGATTGTGGCCATGGCTAAAAATAACCGGGTTCAGTATTCCACAGTTCTGGCGATGGATTACGTCGGTTCTTTTTTTGGATGTCTATTTTTCCTTTGGGTTTTGTTGTTAATGTGGGGCTTGCTTCAGGGCTCAGGTTTGGTCGCCTTCATTAATCTGATGGTGTCTTTCTTTTTGTGGATTTTTTTAAAGAAAGGAAAAGATGATTTGCAAGTCCATTGGATGGAGCTCGGCGGCATGGTGCTTCTGGGTCTGACCGCCTTGGCGATATTCTTTAGCTCTCCAGATTTTGAAATGAAGGTTTTAAATCTCTATGGGAAATAAGATTGTTCTGTTTTTTAGTTTTTGTCTGGCGTTCTGCAGTTTTTCTTACGAGGTATTGATCGCTGGTGAACTGACTCGATTGACCTCTATGGATATTCTCAGTCAGAGCCTGACGATTGGATTCTATATTCTCAGTCTGGGACTTGGGGCCATGGCTTTTCAATGGCTTGATCAAAAAAAGCAAAGTGCTCTTTTTCTGTGGACGGAGCTGGCCTTAGGTTTATTGGGAGCCGGTAGCATCCTGTTGATTCATGTCATCTATTTTCTTTGGCCCATCTGGAATGGTGTGAATTCCATCGATATGAGCTCCAGCAAAGTCAGCTTTATCCTTGGCGCTCAGGTTCTGACAATGATTCTAGGATTCCTCTCGGGACTGGAGATTCCGTTTTTATCGAAGATGTTGGATCAACGGGGCCAGACTTTTTCCTTCAATTGGGTTCTGGGATTTAATTATTTCGGCTCATTGATGGCGGCAATTCTTTTGCCGCTCAGTTTGTTGCCAGCTCTGGATGTATGGGGCGTTTCAATTGTCGTCGGAACGATCAATCTGTTGATCCTGGTGGCCTTAATTATTTATCTAAAACCTCGATTTGTCGGAGTTCTATCTTTGTCCGTGTTAGCGGCACTAACCCTGATTATGGTGTTGACCGCTAAATATCAAATTGCCGAGAGTTTTTTTCTGCGAAGCTTCTATTTTCGGGTTCATCCAAACAGTCTTTCCCAACAAGACATCAAAAACTCTATTCAGGTGATTGAACATCTTCATCCGGTCCAACGAATTCGCACACCCTATCAGACAATTGATCTTGTTCACGACAGCTATCCGGTTTTGGATCAGTCTCACCATATTGAGAACAGTTTCTTAGTTTATCTGGATACTCATTTTCAGTTCAGTCGAAAGCATGAACGTATCTATCACGAAATCATGGCCCACGTATCCATTCAAAGCCGTGACCAAGTTCCACGAAGGGTCTTGCTGTTGGGTGGGGGTGACGGTCTTCTGGTTCGAGAGCTTCTGAAGTATGATGAGATCGAAAGCGTGACATTGGTAGAGCTGGATCCCGAGATGATTCAGCTTGCAACGACACAGCCAGAGCTTGTTGCGATGAATAGGAATTCTCTTCATGATCCCCGAGTTCATATTGTCATGGAAGATGCGATGACGTATTTGATGCATGATAGAAACTTTTTTGATGCAGTTTTTATTGATTTTCCATTTCCGAATAATTTTGATCTGGTTAAACTTTACTCTCGAGAATTCTATCAACTCGTTCGGAAAAGGACCACACCTGACGGATTTATGATTTTTGACTATCCGGTAGACACCAATAATTTCAATGGTATTACGAACCGGGTTATTGTCAGCACTCTTCAGGCGGCGGGATTCCCCTATCAGACGATATTCGGATCTAATGATCCCTTTATTTTGTCGACCTTAAAGCCAATCAATGACTTTCAAGCGAAACAAGACTGGAAGAATATCTCTGACTTGAGTAAAAAATATTTGAAATATTTTGCTCTACCCGACGAGCAAGGACTGGGTAATTCTCTGGTGAATACTCTTTTCCGACCAGTTCTGTTGACGATTCCAAAAGGGGGGCGGAACTGATGGCTC
>Ga0210057_1008328_pt1 | contig 12308 bp, 13 predicted proteins | sample CryGeyCG2114_010_2_FD_183968 | JGI IMG/M metagenome (GOLD analysis project Ga0210057, IMG submission 183968) | Groundwater microbial communities from aquifer - Crystal Geyser CG10_big_fil_rev_8/21/14_0.10 (SPAdes) (version 2) | ecosystem: Environmental > Aquatic > Deep subsurface > Groundwater ...
CTTAGAGCCTATCCTCTTAGGATAGGATAATTTTTTAAAATTCAACTGCAAAATACTTTTTTAAAAATTTGCCTCACCTTTAGTTCAGAGAATTCAGCTCAATCTCCTCAGTGTTCAGAGATTTCGCACGTTTTTATTATTAATGCCATAGTTCATTCTATATGTTTCAAGCATTGCAGATTTTTATCAAGTAAGTTATATGCAAGCTCTCCAGGTAATTATTCCACAAGCAAGATGAAGCATTGCAAGATAATTTTCTGCTTTCTTGCTCCAGCGAATTAAAATTCCCCTAAATTTATTCATCCAGCTATGGGTTCTTTCAACAACCCATCTTCTTGCTTTTTTTAGAATACTTTTCTTTAATTCTTTTGCCTCTTCTCCTCTAGCTTTGATATGCGCAATATATCCAAATTCATTAAGCATTTCTCTAACCTCCTTATAATCATAACCTTTATCCAAACAAGCATTTACTCTTTGTCCCTCGGGTTTAATTACTTGAATGTTTTCAAAAGTCTGCCGAGCAAGTTTGAAGTCGTTTTTATTTGCTCCAGAAATTTCGATTGCTAGCGGAATTCCGCTAGCGTCGGTTAATAAACTTCTTTTCGCCCTTTTTTTGCTCTATCAGTTGGATTCGCTCCTGTTTTTTCTCCCCCTAATGGAGATTTTGTCATTGCCCCATCTAGCGAAATCCAATTCCAACCTATGCCTTTAAGTTCGTCATACATTAACAAACCTCTTCTCCAGAATTCCTCAAACACTCCTGCTTTTGCCCATTCTTGAAATCTATCATGAGCAGCTGAATGTTTGCAAATCGTTGTCAGGTCTAACATCTTCCACTGGCATCCGGTTCTTAAAACAAATAGAATTGCATTCATTACTATTCGGTCTTCTATTCTTGGATTATGACATCCAAGAGGATGATTATCAATTGGCTTTGGAATTATTAATTTCATTTCTTCCCATATATAATCTAGGATTCTCAAGCCATCATCGTCTTTTGTCCTCATTCTTCCCCCTTTCACATATTTCCAACTACAAGAGATTCTCTTGTTTCTTTTTGTTTATCGTCCCTGTTTTTTAACAGGCAAGAGAGAGAAAAGAGAGAGAAGTAAAAAAGAATCTCACATTTATAAACTTGCTTACTCGCTACAACTTTCTTATATTGACATTAATAATAATGATTAGAAATTTCATTTCTGCCGAACGGCGAATGAAATTTTATTATTTTCTGGACAAAGTCCAGCAATTTTCAAAAGAATTAACTTAAGATTTGTCTAATCGGATAGGCTCTTAGCTGAAGCTTTCTCTATTAAAAGAATTTTTACATTAACAAAGTTAAGAAAGAAAATTTGGTTGGCGAAGCTCCAAATTTTCCAGGAGTCAGTATTAGAAATTTTGTATTTATATTCGATTCAATTCAAAATTTGGCTAAGAGCCGTAACTTTATCTATTTTTTTAAAGCTGTTTCTATATCTTTTAGGTCAAAACAATAAACTCTCTTCCCTTCAAACTCTTTAATTTTTTTAGAAAAAGATTTTGCGAATACTGCAAAATATTCTTTTCTCTTATTATTATTCCAATCAACGTATTCTGCCTTTTTATTTAACTCTTTTGTTATTTGCTCGGCATTAATTTGCTCTTTCCATTTACATTCGCAGAACAAAATTTCTTTTGTTTTTTCATTTAAAGCTGCAATATCTATTTCATACTGGTTTTTGTCTTTAGGGGCATTAGGAATTTTTCCCCATTGCTTGCCTATTTTTGTGAATTCAAATGGTACTATCTTCAACTCTGTTAAAATTTCTTCGCAAACTTCCTCGAATTTTTTGCCTACATAAGAATTTATACTCTTTTTAATATTTTCTATTAATGATCTTTCTCTTCTTTTGTATTGTGAAAGATTTTTATAAAAAAAACAAAACCAAAAATTTATTAGGGGATGTTCAATAAACATTAAAGTTTTTTTACCACAAACTTGCTTTTTAACCCCAACTATATTAAAATAATTTATAAGCTCATTTATCTGTCTTGTTAATGCAGTCTCTTTTTTTCCTAAATAAGATGCAACCTCACTAATTCTTGTGCTCCCATTTGCTATTGCAGATAAGATATCATAATAAACCCCCTTTCTTTTTCCAAACTCGAGTGAAAGTATAGTATTCGCTTCATCTTCAAAAACAGCATTTTCAACAAAGAAAAATTTATCTAATATTTCTTGTAGCTTTCCTCCTAACTTTTCATCTTCAATAGCTACATAGTATTTAGGAATTCCTCCAGATAAAATGTAGAGGGTTATAACATCTTCTATATCTTTTATGCCTAATTCATTACAAATAGCAACAACATCAGAGAAAAGGAGAGGTTTTAAATTCATTCTTCTTTTAAGCCTTCCGTACAATGGTTCTTTTCTATCAAAAAAGATTTTTTTTATTAAACCAATCGTAGAGCCAGAAAAGATTATAAAAATATCTTTTTTATTTTCATGCAAGTCTATATTCTTCTGTAAAATTCCAAAAACACTTTTATCAACATTCACAAAGTTTTGAAATTCATCAAATACTAATGTTCCCTTATATCTTCTGAATATAACATCAAAAAAATCGTCCCAATTTTTAATAGATTCAAGTGCTGTTAAAATTCCTTTGTTTTTTAAAAATTCTTCATACTCTTTTAATAAACTCTCGCTTCGTTTATCTTTGTTAACAAAAAAGTACAAATCACTTTCTCCTAAAAATTCCAGAATCAATCTTGTTTTTCCAACTCTTCTCAATCCAAAAATACACAGGCTAAATAGTTTACTTTTTGACAAATCTTTACATTCTCTAATAAATTCTATTTCTCTCTTTCGGTTTATGAATTTCATTTTTATTCACTTACTGAATAATTCAGTAAATACATATATTTAAACCTTTCGGTTTTCAGTAAGAAAATTCAGCTAAACCCCACCTTAAACCAAGCATAAGGCACTTCTGATTCATAACTGCCATCTAAGCGAGCAAGCACAATCACCCCACCATCATTAGCAATAACATCTCGAACATTGTAAGAAGTATAAGAAGCAGCAGTATCATTAGGGTCATATTGCTGAATTGTGATTGTTTTCCCAGAGAAGTTATAAAAATAAGGCGAGCCTGCAAGAGGCAAACTGAGCCGCAGTTCATTTGTAGAATTAATTGTTATTGCTCCTCCAGACTGCGAATGCAAAGATAATTCAAGATAAATTGTGGAGAGGCTGGTGAGAGGGCGAACATCATTAAGTAGTTCATATCCAGTAATTCTTGAAATTATTTTTGTTGATTTTCCTGCAGGAGAAAATAAACAACTTGAATTGCAATAACGCCTATCAAAACTACCATAACTTTCTGTTCCTCCTTGACGATTAATAGTATAATATAACCCTTTATCAAAATCAGTATCACTTACCCAATTTTTTATTTCTAAGGCTCCGCTCCCATATGTAACTTCTTCAGCTTCAGCAGAAGTTCCTGCGGCAGGAGTTGTGCCTCCTCCGCCCCCGCCTTCAGTTTCATTTAAAGAACTTGGAGTGCCTAAATCACTTTTATTTCCGCCAGGCTTTTGCTCTGGCTTAAAAGGGTTCAAATCTAAAAAAATCCTGCTTATCTTACCGGCATATTTTGAAGAAAAAATAAATCCTACAACCATAGCCAACAAGACTAAAACAACAGCTATCACAATTACTATAAATAAAATTTGTTTCCTACTTCTTTTTTTAAACATTTTTCCTCTTTTTTGGTTGTTTTGTTTTAAAATTTGTTTTGTTTATTTCGCAGGCATTATATCTCTTATGTCTTTAAGATAATCTCTCATAAAAAGAGCTAAATCCCACATATCAACTTTTCCGTCTGGAACACCCTGAGGCCCAGAAATGTCTGCTAAACACCTTTCTTCTGGATTTTCTGGATTTCTTTGCCATCCCCAATATTGCATTAATCTAGCATAATCTTCTAAATCAACTTTTCCGTCTAAAATTTTCCCATCTGAATCTAAACTGAAATTAAGATTTCCAGGATAAACATCAAATCTTAATTGAAGAAATTCATATGGCACTTGATTTTCATAAGTGCCATTTAAAGTAGGGAGAAGATAACCCAAGTTTATCTTTATTAAACTATGCAGTTACCAACCACAAGCTTTTTAAAGATGTTTGTTGTTAATAATCTATGGAAATAAATACTCTAAAAAGCATTATAACAGAACAGAGAAACGAAATAGAAAAAGAATTAGAAAAAGGGAAGATTATAAAAAGAGAAAACATGGAGAAAGTTAAAAAGTTCTTAAAATACCCCAATATACTATCAATTCTCGGAGTAAGGAGAAGTGGTAAGTCTATATTCTCTTTACTTTTATCAAAACAGCTTGAAAAAAATGTTTCTTATATAAATTTTGATGACGAGAGACTTATAGGATTGAAAACAGAAGACCTCAACAAAATTCTTCAGGCATTTTACGAACTTTACGGAAAGGTTAATTTGATAATTCTTGATGAAATACAAAATGTTTATGGTTGGGAATTGTTTGCTAATAGGCTTAGAAGAACAAAAAAAGTAATAATCACAGGAAGCAATTCAAAATTATTAAGCGGAGAACTTGCTACTCATTTAACAGGAAGACATATAGACTTTACTTTGTATCCTTTTTCTTTTAGTGAGGTTCTAAGCTTTAAACCAAATGTCTATTTGACAGAAGACACCGCAAAAATTAGAAAGGAACTAGAGGAGTATATCAAAGGTAGCGGCTTTCCAGAGTTTAGGGAGTTCGGCCCTAATATAATTGTTAAGATATATGAAGATATAATTAATAAGGATTGTTTAAAAAGAAATGAGATAAGAAACGAAAAAACTTTTAAAGAAATAGCTCATTATCTTATTTCAAATTTTTCAAAAGAATTTACATACTCAAAGCTATCGAATATATTCAAGATAAAAGATGTTCACACCTTAAAAAATTATGTTAGTTATCTAGGAGAAGCCTATTTAATAATAGTCCTCGAGAGATATTCTCCTAAATTAAAACAACAAATAATAGCCCCAAAAAAGGTTTATGCTATTGATCATGGATTCTGCAATTTTATAAGTTTTAGGCTATCAAAAGATATTGGTAGAATATTTGAAAATATTGTTTGTATAGAACTTTTAAAAAAGAAAGCTAAAGATTATAGATTAGAAATTTATTATTGGAAAAACCACCAACAAAACGAAGTAGATTTTGTTGTTAAAGAAGGCTTGAAAGTTAAACAGCTTATTCAAGTTTGTTATGATATCTCAGATTTAGAAACAAAAGAAAGAGAGATTAAAGGACTATTAAAGGCAAGCAAAGAGCTAAGATGCAAAAATTTGCTTGTAATAACAGATGATTATGAAAAAGAAGAAAACATAAAAGATAAAGATAAAAATAAGAGTTATAAAATAAAGTTTATTCCGCTTTGGAAATGGCTGTTAGTTGGTTAATTCTAAGAAAACTCCACCCTAAACCACGCATAAGGCTCTTCTGAATTATAACTGCCATCTAAGTGAGCAAGCGTAATCACCCCATGATTATTGTTAATAACATCTCGAACATTGTAAGAAGTATAAGAAGCAGCAGTATCATTAGGGTCATATTGCTGAATTGTGAGGGTTTTGTTAGTGAAGTTGTAAAACAAAAAATAGAAAGGTTTATAAACAAAAGTGTCTACACATATAGATAAAAATGTCTACTAAATTACTTAATGGGATAGATGTAAAGTTTCCTAAAACTGAGAAAAAGCTAGATAAGTCTTATGGAAATTGTAAAAAAAGAAAAAAATTTATAGAAATTTCTAAAGAGTTTTATACAGAACATTTGGAATTAGCAAAAGATGATTTAAATTCTATAAAAACAGATTTTGAGAATAAAAATTGGAGATGGGTTGTGACAAAAAGTTATTATGCTATTTTCCATGCTACTAATGCTTTATTGGTTAATAAACTCGGCTTTTTTTCAAAAGATCATCTATGCGCAGTTATTGTTTTAAAAAAAGAAAACTTAATCACAGACGAGTTGTATGAAGAATTAGGAAAAATCCATGAAAGATTTTCTGATATTTTTGGTTTTGTAATAATGTTTGAAGCAAGAAAATTAAGCCAATACGATACTGAAAAATGGAAAGAGCTAACAGAAGGAGATGCTAAAATTACTAAAGACTTTGCTAATAAATTTGTTTCTTTTGTAGAGGGACAATGCATATGATTTTCCCAAAATCTGAATATAAAATTTTGGAATTAATTTACGAAAATCCTGGAATAAGATTAAGTGAATTAATTAAGAAAGCAAAAGTTTCGGTGGCAACAGCAAAACAAAGATTAGAGCATTTATTAAGTTCTGAAATTATTGCGGAAAAAAGGATTTTTGGGGGGAAAAGAACTCTAATAAGAAATTTTTTCCCTAATTTAAGAAGTGAAGAAGGAAAAAACGTTTTTTCTTTAATTGAATCAGAAAAAAAACAAAATTTTTTTAGAAAAAACAAAAATTTAATTGGACCTTTCAGACAATTATTGAAGAATATTGATAATGGGATTAAAGCAGTATTAATTTTTGGTTCTTTTGCTACACAGAGCCAAACTAAAGAATCTGATTTGGACATTTTATTTTTATTCACTAAAAAAATAGATATAGAACAACTGAAAAAAGAAGTGGAGAGAAGTTTTATAACTTTTAATCAAGAAGTTTCTCCAAGAGTTGAGAGTTTAAATAATTTTAAGAAAAATATTAATAAAGGAATTTATGAAACAATAATTAAGAACCACATTATCATCAAAGGGGCATTAGATTATATTAAGATTATTGAATCTTTTGATTGATTTATCAGCGAGATTAATCTATTTAGCTAAATTTTATCTTCTCAGCTAACCCTCAACTAAACCCCACCCTAAACCACGCATAAGGCAATTCTGAATCATAACTGCCATCTAAGCGGGCAAGCACAATCACCCCACCATCATTCTCAATAACATCTCTCACATCATAAGAAGGAAAACTCTCAGAAGTGTTAGAGGGATTATATTGTTGGAGTGTGAGGGTTTTGTTAGCAAAGTTCCAACCTTTGTTATTTGGGTCAATAGAGAGTCTTAATTCATTTGTGACATTTGAAACACTTAAAGCCCCGCCTGATTGCGAATGTAAAGATAATTCAAGATAAATCGTGGAAAGGCTGTTAAGGGGGCGAGCATCTAAATCTAATTCGTATCCTGTAATGTTTGATATTATTTTTGAACTTTTTCCATCAGGATCAAACATAGCATAATAAATTGAATCTTTACTATCATAACCTTCTAAACCTTCTGACCTGTGAACTATTGCAAAACTCATGGTGCCTAAAGATGGAACTTTATTAATAATAGAAAGTGCTCCAGTCCCATAACTAACTTCTTCAGCTTCAGTAGTTTCTGCAGGAGTTGTACCTCCGCCCCCGCTAACTTCTGATTCATTTTCAGTTTCATTTAAAGAACTCGGAGTTCCCAACTCACCACCATCACCAGAATCTCGCTCTGGCTTGAAAGGGTTTAAATCTAAAAAAACTCTGCTGATTCTTTCTGCGTATTTTGAAGAAAAAATAAATCCCGCTGCCATAGCCAACAAGACTAAAACAACAGCTACCACAATTACTATCAAAAAATTCCTCTTCTTTTATTGGAATTTTTGGATGCTCAGAAATGCAGATATCAATGAGCATTTCTGACATAAATAAAATTTGTTTCCTACTTCTTTTTTTAAACATTTTTCCTCTTTTTTATTTGTTTTGTTTTTATTGTTTTATTTATTCAGGAGGCATTATGTCTCTTATGTCTTTAAGATGATACCTTGTAAAAAGCTCTAAATCTCTTGCATCAACATTGCCATCTCTGCTAACTGGCGAAATAGCCTATCAGATAAACTTTAATTTTTTATTATCTCAGAAATTTAGTATCGTAGCTTTCCAAAAGAATAAGAAAAGCTGGAAGAGGAAATGTTTTCTTATCAAAAGTTTTTTTAGTTATTAAAAAGCTTTCCTCGAATTCTTCTAATGCCTTATAATCACTATTTTTTATTTCTTCCTGATACTTTAATTCAAATGCGATATCATGGCATATGAAGTCTATTTCCTTAGTTTTATTTTTGTTTTTCCAATAATAAATTATGTTTTTATAATCATAAACATTAGATTTAATTTTTTTATAGACCATATTTATCAGGTGATTTAACAAAACTCCTTCTGATAATTTGTCTATGTTCTCATCGAGATATTTTTGATAAATTTGAAAAGCATTTTCTATTCCATAAGCCCATTTGTAGCATACTGCAGATATTAGCGGATCAGAAAAATAAATTTTTTTGGATTTTGGAAAATCAGGAATTTTTTTATTGAAATCCATCTTATAAATTAGGTTAAAGATGAACATCTCTTCAATTGCATTAACATATTTTGATGCCGTGTGATGGGAATCAATGTCTGTCCCAGACCTTACAGAAGACCATGACAACTCGCTCGTATATGACTCAATAATTCTTCTTATAATCTGTTTTGCAATATTTTCCTTTAAATCCCATTTAGCTAAATCTCCGATTATCCATTTTAAGTAAACATCATAGGAAGAATCAGAAATTTTTCCAGTAGTAGATAACTCATCTATCATTTTTAAAAAACCTCCTGTTAGAAGATAGTTTTTATATTCTCTGTCAAGTATTTTTGAGTTTAGTTTGAGTATCACAATATCTTTCTCAAAATTATTTGTTAGTTTTATTTTTTTTCCTATTGCTTCCAAATACTGGCTAAATGTTAGTGGAAGCATTATAAAATGTTTCTTTCCTTCGTCACCTCTCCCAGGAAGTTGTTCGACACTTCTTTTGATGTCAATAGAATGTGAGCCTGATAAAACAACTGCACATTTATCAAGTTTGCCAGAGTCGTAAAGATGCTTTATGCTTCGTTGCCAATCTTCAACATAGGGTATTTCGTCTAAAAAGATATATTTCTTTTTGTCTTTGTCTGCTAATTCTAAAAATAATTCTATTATTTCTGTTAGCTCTTCAAATTTCCTAATATTATCACAGGAATAAAAAAATATGTTTTTGGCGTCATTAGTCTCTAATAAATTTTTTATTTTCTGTTTTATCCAAGTTGTTTTTCCAACTTGTCTTGGGCCCCTTAAACTATAAATTCCCTGATTTAGCTCCTCTATTAATTGATACTGCCATTTTATTTTTTGTTTTCCAAGCCTAACTAAGTTGATGTCATTATTAATTAGTTCTTTATTTTCCCACCATGGGTTTAATTCTCTTAATGTTGAGTGATCCATTTTTGTTTGGTTCCTTATATTTAATAAAGAAAAAGAAGAAATTTAGGTATTTAAAGCTTTCGGAATATTGGCATTTCTTTGCCAATATTTCCTGTATTATTGGCATTTCTTTGCCAATAATTACAAGCTTACGAAGAAGGCATTATATCTCTTATATCTTCAAGCCAATTTAACTAAAAAACTCAAGAAAACATCAATCTAAACCACGCATACGGCACTTCTGAAGCATAACTCCCAGATAAGTTTGCAAGCACAATCACCCCACCATCATCATCAATTACATCTCTCCTTTCTATTTGTTTGTGTCTTTATCGTTTTTTAACTTTTCCTTTAGTTTCAAAAAAATTCTAGCGTTATCTTTTGCGTCTTCTAAGGCATCATGGGTAAGTTCTCGGCTTCTTAACGAATCAATTTTAACACCCATATCCTTCATCATTCCACGATACAAAGAGTTTAGATTCTGAGATGAATAACCTAGAGGATTTTCCCCTAAAAAATGCCAAAAATACCAACATACAAACATCCAATCAAAGCCATTATTGTCTGAAACAAAAACTGGCTTTCCAGAAGCATTCTCAATAATCCAATCCTTAAATCTCTGCATTGCTTCTTTTGCATCAATAGCCTCTTTGCTATCAACAAATTGTCTGCGAGCGTGGTCAATTTTTTTAGATATCGGTTTTATATTAACTTTAAATGTTTTATCAAGCTTTTTATCGACTATAACCGCTCCTAAAGAAGTCATAGAGTAATCTCCAGGTATTGGCCCATTTGCTTCGATATCAACCATTATATATGTTTTCATTTTATACCTTATTCCTATTGGAAAGGAATTTATAAATTTTTACTATTTTTAATAGATCAACTATATTTAAATAATTCGGTGAAATCTATTTCGGAATTACAAGTATACATGATAATAAGAAATATTTATATAACACAAAAGTTAAAATATTTGATGAGAATAGGAATATTATCTGGACCGTATAAGGAACATCTTAACGCAAGAGAGGTTGGGGAAACAATAAAAAAGGGATTAAGTAAATCTCTTAAAAAAGCAAATTTAGAAATATTCCCAATAGGAGATGGAGGATTAGGTACTTCTAGAATATTAGCACAAAAGTATAATACAGTAGAACACGGGATTTCTGTGCACGGACCAAATCTTAAAAAAATAAAAGCATCTTATTTCTATAATAAAAAGATTAGCTTGGCAATTTTTGATACAGCAGAAACGTGCGGGATACACCTATTAGAAGAGAAAGACAAAAATCCTCTAAAAACCACCAGTTTAGGAGTGGGCACTTTATACTGGAAAAAATAATGGAGATACTAAAATGCTAAAAGTATTTTTAATAAGACATGCTGAATCTTCACTTAATAAGAAAGAGAAATATCAGGGGTCTGATTTAGACTCTGAACTGACTGATAAAGGAATTGAACAGACCAAAAAATTGGCTCTATACCTCAAAAAGAAGAATATCCGAGAAGTATACACAAGTGATTTGATGAGGTCCTCGCAAACTGCTAAAATTTTAGCAGAAATCTTAAATGTTAGGATAAAAACAGATTCTGATTTAAGAGAACTGAAATTTGGAGATTGGATAAACTGCGAGAATCCACTCAAAAAATGGATTGAATATTATAATTCTGAAAAGGCAAGAGGGATTCCTAGAGAAAACATTAGACCACCTAATGGTGAAAATAGTTGGGATCATCTGAGAAGGGTTCAAAGATTTTTAGAAAAAATAAAAATTAAAGAAGGGGCAATTGCAATCGTTGCGCATTCTGGAACAAATAAGGTATTTATAGGAATATTAAATAATTTAGATCCTGATAATTTTTATAGTATAAAACAAGAAAATGCCTGCATAAATGAAATAACTTTTGATGACGGTAAGTGGACAATTAATAAGGTTAACGACACGAGCCACCTAATCTGAAAAGATTTCTAACCCCCACACTAAATTTTTATCGATATTTTGGTTTAACTTCTAAAAAAACGAGTTGATTTTCTACAGCTTCGTTTGGTTTAAGGTGGTATGCTTTCTCAGGGAAGATAGATGTCCCTTTGAAATAATCTTTCCATAGACTTTTAACCATCGCTACAAAACCCTTTTCAGAGTAAGATGGATATTCTCTTAAAGCAAGAGAGAAATAATCTAAAGCCCTTCCTAAACGATAATCATAACAGAGACTATAAGATATCATCTTACACATTTTAGGGTCTGTTATTTCTTTATTCCCTACTCTATAAATTCTCTCGCATCTACCTAGTATATTTCTATTAAAACTCATTCCTAAATTTTTGGACGACCTTATTTCTGAGTCTATAAATATGTCTTGTAGGTCTCTATAAACAACCCTTAAAGGCGTCCCCTCTTCATTAATCTCTAAAAGAGTGTTTTGTGCATGCATCTCAGACTGCATACCTCTCTGAAGAATTAAGTTTGACCAAACATCAATATAAGGAAATAATATTTTTTCATAAAATACACACAATTCGTCACCTTTCTTTTTACAAATGCGGTCTATTACTTGGCATAGCAAGTAAGGGTCATTTTCATTAAATTTATCTCTATAAAAAAGTGAGAAAAATGGGATTAAGAACTTTCTTCCTTCAATCAGTGGTCTTGCATTAAACTCTCTTATCAACATCCCCGTCTCTTTACCATTAAAAGAATAAACTACCCCTATAGATTCGGGTAAATATGCAAAATATTCTGGAAGGCTGACTGTTTCAAATTCATCGGCTATTTTTTTAACATGCTCTATATGTTCTTTTTTTAATTTTCTTACACCATCCCCAAGTTTCCTTTCTAAATCTGTTTTTATCATAAAATTGTGATTTAGTCCCCTTGTAAATACCGTCCTTGTAGAAGAGGTTGCAGAGACTCTTACATATCCTTCACTTTTAGTTAATCCAAGCATTCCATTATTTGTATGCTCTTTTAGCATCTCAGGATGTATAAAAAACTTAATACTATTTTTTCT
>Ga0210057_1008332_pt1 | contig 12304 bp, 7 predicted proteins | sample CryGeyCG2114_010_2_FD_183968 | JGI IMG/M metagenome (GOLD analysis project Ga0210057, IMG submission 183968) | Groundwater microbial communities from aquifer - Crystal Geyser CG10_big_fil_rev_8/21/14_0.10 (SPAdes) (version 2) | ecosystem: Environmental > Aquatic > Deep subsurface > Groundwater ...
CTATGTCAAAGTAGGCCAGAGCAACAATTGTTTCCGGGTGGTCATCGAAATATTTTGGAGCAGTTTTTGTGACATCACCGGCAATTAATTTATGATTTCCCCTGATATGACCAAAGGCGTTGCTGCCTTCATGTGCTTCAAGTAATTGTGCCAGATATGATTTATAGTCGGCCAGAGTTTTATAACTTTTATCCTGATAAACTTTACTTTGTTTATCTTTTTCAGAAAAATTTTCATAACCTGTAAAAGTGTCAAAACCTACTATTACCCTTTGTTTGTTAAAAGGCTCATGAATAGCGCGCAGGTTTTCCATAAGAACCAGATTCTGCCCCCACCAAACGCCGAATTCCAATAGTGAGCCTGGAATATTTTTAATACGTTCATAAAGATCATTCATTACCAGGAATTTTACCAGGAGAGAGCTGCGCACATACATGCCAAGATTGAACATTATGTCATCTGGCGATAGCGGGCTATTTTTAAAAAGATCCGCCAGTTGGGAGCGGAAATCAAACTGTTCAGAGTTAGATGCAGATTTTTCTTCGACTAATTTTACCATAGTTATTCCTGCCAAATGGCATATCCGAGACCAGAGCGACCAAACCCATTGCCATTATAAAATAAATATAAGTTCTCATCCTTTTTTACAATATATGGATAGCAAATCATAGTAGAATCCCAACCTTGTTCTGAAATTGTTATTCCTGATTTTTCATCCATGCGTTGCCAGGAAATTCCATCATCAGAGATTCCATAACCCATTCTGTAACTACCGGCACCATCTCGGTAGTCTTTACTGTTTCTGCAGGAAAACCACATATGATATTTGCCATCTTTTTTTATTACAGAAGGATGAGAAAATGCTTCGAGTTCGTGTTTTTGCGGTATGCATAAAATATTTGGACGCTGCCAGTTAATACCATCAGAAGAATGGGCATATTTTATAGCGTAAACAGGCTCATATCTTTTTTCAATTTTTTTCCAGCTAAGTCCCGAGATATACCACATCTGCCATTTGTCTCCTTCTTTTATTATGGAAGGAGTAACCGCCAGATATGGCTCCTGTGGTGTTCTGTCCATTATCGGGCCTTCAAAAATTCTTGTAAAACTTTTTCCTCCGTCAGTGCTTTCCGCCAGGCCAGTTGAATTATGATATGGCACGGTTATTCTCTGGTTCCAGCCACTATAATACATCAGCACTTTTCCTTCATGTTCCATCACATAACCAGGCATTATTCCATCATCGTCAAAAGTACCAGGCTTGCCCCAGGGCAGAATGGATTCTTTATGGAAATAAATTATCTCTGATGGGTTGTCACAAGAGACATCAATAAATGTGGTAAAGCTCTTATTTTCTTTTGTTCTGTCAGCATAATAAATGCGCAGACAATTTTCTTTTACCAATATTGTTGGGACTTGTGCGTGGCTGCCTGCCCAGTCGTAATCTTCCAGAGCAAATATTCTTCCTTTTTTTATCCAGGGCATTTTATTAAGTCCAAAATTGATATTGGCAATTTATGGGATTATAGTCATACCTAAGCCGTATCACCACTTTTATTTGCGCGGGATAAGATGGTAACCAGAATAGCAGTAATGCAGCCTTATTTTATACCTTATGCAGGGTATTTCAGACTATTCGCCACGACTGATCTTTTTGTTTTTTTTGATTGTGTGCAATTTCCCCGGCGTGGTTGGGTGCATAGAAATCGTTTGCCGGATTATCAGGGAAGAGAAGATTGGCTGACTCTGCCACTAAAGAAAGCGGCACGTGAAATAAGAATATGTGACTTGGAATTCTCTGATAAATCTTCAGAATTATGGAAGGAGCAAACAGATAAATTTCCATTATTTAAAAACAGCGCACACCGACTTAGTCAGGCGATTAGCTATATAGAAAACGACCCGGTTTCTTTTATAATAAGGTCATTGGAAATAACCTGCGCGAGTCTGCAGATTCCTTTTAATGTTAAAAGATCAAGCGAACTGAACTTACCCACCGAATTAAAAGGCCAGGAAAGAATAATAGCAATTACAAAACATTTTGGCGCAAAAGAATATATAAATCCATCAGGCGGCAGAGATTTATACGACAAAAAAGTTTTTGCAAAAAACGATTTAAAACTCAATTTTCTCTCTGATTATAAGGGTTCGTTATGGAGCATATTACATAGGCTTACATCAGAACAATCCGTTGAAGTAAAAAAAGAAATATTAAGAAATTGTGAGCATATAGTATGATAGATATAAAACATTATAAACAAAAAGGCTTTACCATTGCTAGAAATTTATTTTCTCCTGAAGTTCCAGAAAATGTCTTAAAAGATATGGATAAAGTTTTTGCTATGCAATTACCTCGTTTTGGCAAAAAACCACTGCCCTATAAAGATGATTCAACAGTGCTTGCTAATATGAGAGCTCTTCTTGATTCAGACGTAAATACTTATCTTGCAGTTGCCCGCCACTGTGCAAAGCTTGGTTCTGTTCAGGCGCTTTATACAAGGTCGGAAGTTTTAAATGCTGTAAAAGAACTCGGTGTGGAATTGCCCAGCATAGCTTCTTCTCCCGTCGTTCACATAGTTTCTGATCAGCTTAAAATACCTGGAGGTTATTATGGAACAGTCCCTCATCAGGATTGGCCTTCGATTCAGGGAGGGATTGGAACAGTAGTCATATGGATTCCTGTTGTAGAATATGTTGATGAGAAAAGATTTCCTTTGCAGATTATACCTGGCAGTCACAAAAAAGGTTTATGGGATGGTGAAATCGGTCAGAATGCTTTGGAGATCAGGAAGGATCTTTATGAAGAAGATGATTTCAAATCTTTTCCGGTTAGGCGTGGAGATGCAATATTAATGTCGGTTTTTGCTGTTCATAGAGGAGCTACAGAAAAATGTAGTGGCCTGAGGGTTGCCTGCAGTATGCGTTATGAAAATTCCGCTGAAAAAGAATTTGCAGAAAGGGGCTATCCATGTGCTTATAAGAGAATTGTAGAACGCCAGTTTATCGACGAAGATTTTCCTCCTTCAAAATTAGTGGCTCAAATGTTTGAGGAGAACTAATGCCTGCTTTGCAACAAAAAGCTACTGGCAGAAATGACCCATGTCCATGTGGTAGCGGCCTGAAATATAAAAAATGCTGCATATCAAAAATAAAACAGACGGCGAAGTCTGGCGTAGGAACTAAAAGAATAAATCTGCTGCAGGAAGCAACCTTGTTTTTCAGAAATGGCAATTATCAAAAAGCCACTGAAATAGCGCAACTGCTTCTTTCTGATAACCATAACGATCCTGCTGCTCTGCATCTTCTGGGTTCAAATCTGATGAAAACAGGGCAGACAGAACAGGCGGAAGATATTCTCAAAAAAGCTGCAATAAATGATGGAAATAATCCGCAGGTTTTTAATTCACTTGGAATATGTTTGCATGAACTCAGAAAATATGAAGAAGCATGTGCATGCTATAAAAAAGCTGTTAATTTAAATCCCGAATTTATTGATGCTCTAAATAATCTTGGCGTTTCTTTAAACGAACTTAATAAGCTTGATGAAGCAATGAAGTGCTACCGGCAGGTCATAGTAATTAACCCATCTTTCAGCCAGTCTTACGAGAATATGGGTATAGTTCTTGCCAAACAGGGAAAGTTTGAAGAGGCACTAGAAAGTTATTCAAAGGCACGCTCTCTTGCCGGGCTTTACCCAGCTTTATGTAACAATATTTATTTGTCACTAAACACATTGGGGCGCCTCCCTGAATCTTTGGAAACTCTCAAACAAGGCCTTGCCATAAGTGATATTCCGATTTCTTTTAAAGAAAAATTACAAATAGGTTTATGCAGGGTGCTTAGGGATTATGGTAATTATGAGGCCACTATTGCAGAATATAATGATTTTATAAAAAACTTTAATTCTGCCGGGGCCAAAATTGAACTGGCATGTCTGTTCCCAACGATTGCAGATTCTAAAGAACATATTGAAAAAATAAGAAAGGATTTTCTAAAAAAATTAGACGATCTGGAAAAAGAAAATCTAAAAATTTCTGAGCCGGAAAAAGAAGTTGGAATAATGCCATTTTATCATGCCTATCATGGTTTAAATAATAAAAAAATATTAGAACATTTAGCAGAGTTTTATGCAAAAGCCTGCCCCTCTCTTTGTTATGTATCTAAAGCAGTAGAAGAGAAAAAAAATGTTGAAGATAAAATAAAAATTGGATTTGTTTCTTCCTATTTCAGAAATCATGTAGTTAATAAGGCATATAGTAGTTTCATATCAAATCTCGGAATTGATAAAAAATATGAAACTTATTGTTTTGCGACAAAACAAGCAGTTCACAATGAAAAAAGCAGGATTCTAGCTGATAATGTGAAAGAATTTGTTTTTGTTTCCGAATCATTGAGAACAGCCCGTAAGCAGATTGAAGACTTTGAGCCCGATGTCTTAGTTTACCTGGATATAGGAATGAATCTTGAAACATACTTTCTTGCTTTTTCCAGGCTCGCTCCAATTCAGATTTTGTTTGGAGGTCACCCGGATACAAGCGGCCTGAAGACCATTGATTATTTTATTTCCATGAAAGCTATAGAAACTAAAAATGCTCAGGAGCATTATACTGAAAAGCTTGTTTTATTAAAAAACAATGTCGCTGTATATCCGGAGATTAAATTTCCAGGAGCATTAAAGACAAAGGAAGAGCTTAGTTTCCCAGACGGCAATATTTATATTTGTCCTGTAATGCTTCACAAAATCCACCCGGATATGGATAGAATTTTTAAAAAAATTCTCGAAAGAGATGAAAAAGCGAAAATCATCTTATTTAAAAGTGAAGTACAAAATATACTACATGAGCTACTGTTTGAGCGTTTTGGTGAAATAATGGCTGGAGAGTTTTTAGATAGAATAAAGTTTATGCCTTTTGCTAAAGGCATAAGCTTTTTTAATGCTTTGAATGCTGCAGACGCATTGCTTGATACAATTCATTTCGGAATGGGAACCACGGCATATCTATCTTTCTCAGTTAACGCGCCTTTTGTTACGCTTCCTGGTGAATTCATGAGAACGAGAGCTGGCTACTGGCTTTATGGCAAAATGGGTGTTGAAGGTTTATGTGCAAAGGATGAAGATGAATATATAGATATTGCTTTGCGCCTTGCTAATGATAGAGAATTTCATAAGGAAAAATCTGAAGAGATAAAAAATAAAAAGCATGTAATATATGAAGATAATAATGTTATGGAAGAATTTAAGGAATTTATAGAAAATGCAATTAGCGACAACCGGAAGAAATGATCCGTGCCCATGTGGCAGTGGAAAAAAATTCAAAAAATGCTGCATAGGCAAAGCTCAGAGCAGTAATGCTGGCCTACAACAGACTACTTATAAAAATGCCCAATTACTTAATCAGGCCATAACTTTCTTCAAGGCTAATAATTTTAGTAAAGCAGAAGAGTTAGCAAAATCAATATTAGCTACAGAGCCTGATAATGATGAAGTTTTGCATCTTGTTGCTTCTATATTAGTGCAAAGTGGAAATGCTCAGGAGGCAGAGCATTTTATTCGCAGGGCTATACAGATAAATTCAGAAAAAGCTCATTTTTATAACACCTTAGGTATTATACTAAGTGCATTAAAGCGATATGAAGAGTCTTGTATAGCTTATGGCAGAGCAATTAAATATAAGCCAAATGATAGCAATTCATATAATAATATGGGTGTTTCCTTTATGGAATCAGGTAGGCCAGATCAGGCATTAATTTGTTATAATAAATCAATAGAACTAGATCAAAAATTTGCTAAACCTTATATGAATGCAGGTTTGATTCTTAGTGATATGGGCAAATATTTTGAAGCAATGCATTATTATAAAAAAGCTTCAGAATTAAGCCCGAATGATCCTCTTTTATGTAACAATCTCGGATCCACTTTACATAAGGCAGGCAGATATAAAGAAGCGGCACTTTGTTTGGAGGCTGGCTTAAAACTTGAAAATATTTCAGATGAGGTGAAGAAGGCCATTTGGACAAATTTATGTAGCAGTTATCGTGATATGGGTGATTATGAAAAAACTATATCGGAGTACAATAAATTAGTTAAGGCTTTTCCCTCTCCGGGGTTAAGAGTAGAGCTGGCTTGTATGTTGCCGGCTATTATTCCATCCGAAGAATCGATAGATTTATTACGACAGAAAATAATAACGAATCTGGATAATCTGGAAAAAAATGGTTTAAAAATTGAGAACATAGAAAAAGAAATAAGCAACCCTCTTTTTTATCAGGCATATCACGGAAGAAATGATAAAGATTTAGTTGTTCATCTGGCAAATTTTTTTAAAAAAGTATGCCCATCCTTATCTTATAAAGCACCTCACTGTGAAGATGGTGCGAAAAGAAAAGAGGGAAAGATTAGAGTTGGAGTAATTTCTGCATATTTCCACAGACATGTTGTAAGTAAATTTTATAATGAATTTTTATCTCGCTTAGCTAGTGATGAAAGGTTAGAGCTTACAGCTTTTGCTGTTTCTGCCAAAAGAGATGATTATACGGAAAAATTGCAAGAATCTTTTAAAGAATATGTTTTTCTTTCAGCTTCTCTTGATAAATCGAGAGAGATAATCGCAGAACGTCAGATGGATTTTATTTTTTATCCTGATCTGGGAATGAACACTCTTCCATATTTTCTGGCTTTTGCAAAGCTTGCGCCGATTCAAGCAACAGCGGGCGGGCATCCCATTACTTCCGGCATACGTAATATGGATTATTATATTTCTGTTCGTGATCTGGAATCAGAAAATGCTCAGGAACATTATAGTGAAAAATTAGTGTTATTTGATCATAACACCGGGATTTTTTCCAAGCCTGCCTATCCAGATGCAGCTAAAACAAGAGATGAGCTAGGTTTACCAGATGGCAAGCTTTATATGTGTCCGGTAATGCTTCATAAACTACATCCCTCACTTGATGGTGCATTTAAGAAAATTCTGGAGAAAGACAAGGAAGGGAAAATAATACTTTTTGGCCCTTCAAAACAAAATATTTTGGATGAATTGTTAAAAAAACGCCTTTCTGAATTATTGGATGAAAAGCAGATTGAGCGTATAAAATTCATGCCATTTGCGATAGAAGAAGATTTTATCTACATGCTCAAAGCCGCTGATGTCATACTTGATCCATTTGTCTTCTCCATGGGAACGACGGCTTTTATAACGCTTGGTGCGGGAGTTCCCGTAATTACTTTGCCAGGCGAATTTATGAGGGGAAGGTGCTCCTATTGGCTATACAAAAGAATGGGCTTTACTGATCTGTGTGCAGAAGATGTTGATGACTATGTTAATATTGCCGCCAGATTTGCTAATGACAGCGATTTTTCAAATAGAATGAAACAGCTGGTCAAAGAGAGGAGTCACCTTATTTATGATGATTATTTAGCCGTGCCTGAAATGGCAGAATTTATAGAAAGTAAAGTTAATGAATATTGGCAGAAATGACCCATGCCCGTGCGGTAGCGGTAAAAAATATAAAAAATGTTGCATGGGAAAACATATTCCCTCAGCCTCAACAAAACAAATAGACAGTAAACCATTATTAAAAGAAGCTAATCTGGCAATCCAGGCGGGCCAGATTAGTAAAGCGAACAAAATTGTCAACGAAGTGCTTATAAATAATCCGGACGATCCGGAAGCACTTAATGTTTTTGCTATAGTTTTGATTGAAGCCGGACAATTAAACCAGGCTATGGAGAAAGTTAATAAGGCAATAGAAATTGCCGGACCAAAAATATATTTCTGCCTTACGGCTGGTACCGCTCTCAGAATTATGGGAAGGCCTGCAGACGCTTTGAAATATTACGAACTCGCCATAAAAAATGACCCATCAGGAAATGCCATGTTATTTAACGACATAGGTCTGGCGCTTGTTGATATAGGTGATTATGAAAAAGCCTATTGGTCATATTTAAAAGCAATGGAAGTGCAGCCGGATTTCATACAGGCCTGGATTAACTCCGGAAAACTTCTGGGAGATACGGGGAATTATGAAAAAGCCCTGGAAACACTTACTAAAGCAAATGGAAATTATCCCGGCAATTTGGATATCATTCACGGCCTTGCTGACCTTTATATAAAGATGAAAGATTATGAGCAGGCTATTGAATATTCTAAAAAGGCAATTTCCGTTAACCCTGATCTAACAGAAACAATAATTTCTCTTAGCCAGCTTTATCATCGAATTGGGGACCATCAGGAAGCAATAAATATTTTACATAAACTGAAATCGTCATCCGAAAGTGCCTTAATCCAGGAAGCTCTTCTTTTTCCGCACATCATGCAATCTAAAGAAGATATAGATAGTGTCAGGAAAGATTTTTATAGAAAATTAGATGATCTGGAAAAAAGAGGAATCAAATCAGAGTTTCCTGAAAAACAGGTCAAAACCATACCTTTTCATCAGGGTTATCACGGCAGGAATAACAAAAAACTTATGATAAGATTGGCTCAATTCTTTTCTAATATTTCACCACACTTGCTTTATACAGCGCCGCATTGTTTGCACCCACGAATCAAAAAAAATAAAATTCGTGTTGGTGTAGTTTCGGAATATTTTTATGGCCATGTAGTAAGTAAGTGCTTTAACAAATTAATTTCCTCTTTGGCAAAAGAAGAGGGAATTGAAGTAATAATCTTAGCCGCCTCTTCCAAGCGTGATGCTTCAACGGCAAAATTACAGGAAGCATGTGGCAATTATTATATCCTCCCGGGAAATATAAGAGATGCGCAGAAAGCTGTAGCTTCTCATCAATGTGATATTTTATTTTACCTTGATATAGGTATGAGTACATTCAGCTATTTTCTGGCATTTGCCAGGCTTGCTCCTGTGCAATGCACAACTGGCGGGCACCCGATTACTTCGGGAATTGCCAATATGGATTATTTCCTTTCCTGTGAAATTCTTGAACCGGAAAACGGCCAGGAACATTACAGCGAAAAAATAATTACTTTTAAAAATAATGTTGCATATAACGAAAAACCCAAATTAGCTGAAGGCAATAAAACAAGAGAAGAGCTTGGCCTTCCAGAAGAGGACAGGCTTTATGCCTTGCCTGTCGCATTATTTCGTATTCATCCGGATATGGACAAAGTTTTTGCCGATATTCTTACAAAAGATGAACAGGCAAAAATTATTTTATTTGAACATTTTCACAAAACTTTATGGAGAAAATTGCTGGAAAAACGTTTCGCAAAAACTATTCCATCCGAATTGCAAAAGCGCATAATTTTTGTACCCTATGCTGGTGGTGAGAAGTTTATTTATACTCTGCGTAATATGGATTCTATAATGGACCCGTTCCACTTTTCTTTCGGTACCACCATATTCCCCTTAATTACCGATGGCCTGCCATTCGTAACATTGGAGGGAGAATTCATGCGGGGCAGGGCTGCCTACTGGGCTTATAAGAAAATGGGAGTGGAGGGCTTGGCAGCAAAAACACCTGATGAATATGTGGATATTGCCATAAAGCTGGCGAATGATAAAAATTTCAAAAAAGAAAAATCCAACTCTATAAAAGAAAATAATGATGTAATTTTTGAAAACACGGCAGTTATAAAGGAGCTCGGAGAATTTATAAAAACAGTCTGAAAAAAAGTGCCGGCAGAAATGATCCGTGCCCATGCGGCAGTGGCCTCAAATATAAGAAATGCTGCATGGGAAAGGCTGTTCTATACCCGGCAAATGGAGATTCTCTGTTACGGGAAGCTAAAGGAGAAATAAAGAAAGAAAATTTCAAGAATGCGGAAAGACTTTGCAGAAAAGCCATTGAGCTTGATAGGGCGAAAACAGATTCCTGTATGACTATGGGAATCATATTGCGCAACACAAACAGGCCCGCAGAGGCTCTTGAATATTACAAGCTGGCATTAACAAATGATCCATCGGGCAGTGCTGAACTCTTTTTTGAAATTGGTTTTACCTTGACATTATTGGGTGATTTACCCAAAGCTGTTGCCGCATTTAATAAAGCACTTTCAATGAAGCCGGATTTCATTGAAGCATATCTAAGCGCGGGGAAAACTTTTAACGAACTTGGCCAATTCGATTCAGCAGAGATAATGTTTGGGCGTGCAAAAAAATTGGATCCAAAAAATCTCCTGACTTTTACTGGCCTGGCTGATTCTGCAATTGGCAAAAATGATTACTACAAGGCAATAGGTTTTATAGAGGAAGCGGTAGAATTATACCCGTCTGATTCTGATATAACAATTGCTCTTGCTTGTCTTTACAGAAACATTGGTGATTTCACGAAAGCGGCGGAAATTCTGCAGAAGCTTATAAAAAAATATCCGGAGCCTGCTGCAAAAATACAGGATGCATTACTCTTCCCGGCAATTATGGAATCCCGTGAGCATATAGAAAAATCACGCAAACGTTTCTTTGATAAATTAGATGCGTTGGAAAAAGAGAATTTTCATCTTGCCAACCCGGAAATAGCGGCAAAGGGAATTCCTTTCTATCAGGGCTATCACGGCCTTAATAATAAAGAGATCATGATAAGGATGGCAAAGTTTTTTGAGAAAGCCTCCCCGCATCTTCTTTATACAGCCCCGCATTGCAGGAATCTGCAGAACAAAAAAGCCAGATTGCGGGTCGGCATTGTTTCCGAATATCTTTATAACCATGTTGTGAGCACATGTTTCTGTGACCTTGTGGAACAACTGGCAAAACAGGATGGCTTGGAAGTGGTGGCATTTTCAGCTTCCGCCAGGCGAGACGAATGGACCGAACGATTTATAAAAGCCAGCCACAAATTTCATTTTATCCCGCGTGATATCACAGCCGCTCAGCAGATAATAGCTGCTCAAGAATGTGATGTTCTGTTTTTCCTGGATATTGGAATGAGCCATTTTACATATTTTCTGGCATTTGCCAGGCTTGCTTCTGTGCAATGCACTTCCGGCGGGCATCCGATTACTTCCGGCATAACTAATATGGATTATTTTTTAAGTGCAAAAACTCTGGAGCCTGAAAACGGCCAGAAACATTATAGTGAAAAACTGGCACTTTTTGAAAATAATATAACCGGTACTCTTTCCCCCAAAATTCTGCAGGATACAAAAACCCGTCAGGAATTAAATCTGCCGGAAGGAAGGCTTTATACATTGCCAACCATGCTTTTCCGTATTCATCCGGATATGGATTATGTTTTTTCACAGATACTTAAAAAAGATGAACACGCAAAAATTATTTTGTTTGAGCATTATTATAAGAACACTTACCAGGAACTATTGGAGAAACGCTTTGAAAAAAATATAGGTGAAAGTTTAAGTGGAAGAATAATTTTTATTCCATATGCACATAAAGACAACTTTATACATGTGTTGCGTAATATGGATGCGATAATGGATCCCTTCCATTTTTCCTTTGGCACGACAATATATACATTGCTAAAAGCTAACCTGCCGTTTGTTACTCTTGAAGGAGAGTTCATGCGCGGCAGAGCGGCTTACTGGGCTTATAAAAGAATGGGCATTGAAGGCTTAACAGCAAAAACTCCGGATGAATATGTTGATATTGTCATGAAACTTTCAAACGACAAAAACTTCAGGGAAGAAAAATCTGAAGCCATAAAAGAAAATAGTAATGTAATGTTCGAGAATAAGGCAGTGGTGAAGGAGTTAGCGGAATTTTTCAGGAAGAGTTATGAGGAAAAAGCAATTAGCTGATTATATTTTAAATATCCGGAACAAATTTTTTTGGTTAGATTTAACTCCATATAAAAAACAACAATAACATACAAAAAGCGCTGGCAGAATTTATCGGAACATTTGCACTGGTTTTTTTTGGTTGTGGCTCAATCATGGTAGCAAATTATTTTTCCGGAGGGATTGATGTTGGGACAATTCCTCTTGTTTTTGGCCTCACTGTCATGGCTATGGTTTATGCGATAGGGCATATCTCTGGCGCTCATATAAACCCCGCAGTCACAATTGCTTTTGCTGTAACAAGACACTTCTCCCATAAGCAGGTTGCGGCAATAGCTTTGCTTTATTTTCTATTGCCGGGCGCTGCTCGATCTTTATCAAATCACCGGCGATGCGCAGTGGAAACAACAGGTGGAAACGCTGCTCAAGGCCTTCGGAAAAGCCGTTGCGGAAAATCCGCGAGGCTATACGCACATGGTGCAAGCGCTGCTGCGGCTGGAGTATATTTCCCCCACCGCTGCTTCCAAGGCGTCTGCTGCGGCACCGGCTGCCGTTGACCAGTCCGCAATGGAAACCAAGGCGTATGTGCAGGTCAGTGCTTCGGAACCTAAACGTGA
>Ga0210057_1008333_pt1 | contig 12303 bp, 13 predicted proteins | sample CryGeyCG2114_010_2_FD_183968 | JGI IMG/M metagenome (GOLD analysis project Ga0210057, IMG submission 183968) | Groundwater microbial communities from aquifer - Crystal Geyser CG10_big_fil_rev_8/21/14_0.10 (SPAdes) (version 2) | ecosystem: Environmental > Aquatic > Deep subsurface > Groundwater ...
CTCCTGAATATTTAACCGCAGGAGTTATTAATATTGATTTGAGAAAAGACATTGAAAAAGAATTGCGGAAAAACAACAGCAAGATCAAAGAAATTCGATATAGAGAAATAGGATTTGCATTAAGAGACAGAAGAGAAGTTAATCTTGATTTGAAATTAAAAACAACAAAATACAAAGCTTCAGACGGAGATGAATATTTTTTAGAAATTGTTAATAAAGACGATATTTTGTTCGGGCTTTTGAGGCTGAGGATTTTTAATGAATTGCACTCGTCGTTGGCTCGTGATATTGGTGGCTTAGTTCCAGACATTAGTCAAGGAACTTCGCTTAAAAAACAATTAATGAAAAAATCTAATGAAGAAAGTGATAAAAAAGATAAATCTTTTCTTGTTATTAAAAACCCATCAATCTCGAGCGCGTTAGCGCGAGACAAATCTCGGGCGGGGGGGTGGGAAAGTGATGAGCGAGGTAATGTTGGACAGTACAATCAAGCAATCATCCGAGAACTTCATGTTTACGGCCAAGCTTTGAAATTAGGAGAAAAAAACAAAACAGCATCGCAACACAAAGGATTTGGAAAATGGCTCATGAACGAATCTGAAAAAATCGCACAAAAAAACAAATGCAAAAAAATCTTTGTGATTTCTGGCGTCGGTGTCAGAGAATATTACAGGAAGTTAGGATATGTTTTGGAAGGAGGATATATGAGAAAGGAGGTTTGAAAAATCACGCCCCAAAAAATTCTAACCCGAAAACCTCCTTCAAATTTTCCCGAATGTCAAATACAAAATATTTTCTTTTTATCCTGTTTTAAAATTCAATTATCTGATCTCTTCTTGGGCCAACACCAACTCTTTTAACTGGAACTTCAAGAAAATCTTCTACACATTCTATATATTTTCTTGCGTTTTCTGGCAAGTCAACTGGTTTTTTTATTTTTGATGTATCTGTCTCCCATCCAGAAAAAGTTTCATAAATAGGATTGCAATATTGAATTTTTGTTATTGGAAAATAATCTATTGTCCTCCCATCTATAAAATATCCAACACACACCTGAATATTTTTTTCTTTATCTAAAATATCAAATTTTGTCAAAGAAATTTCATTAATCCCATTAACTTCTACAGCATATTTTGCAGCGAACAAGTCAAGCCACCCGCATCTTCTTGGTCTTCCTGTTGTTGTTCCAAACTCATTGCCTCTTTTTCTTAATCTTTCACCAACTTTATTGCATTGCTCTGTTGGAAAAACCCCATTGCCTACTCTTGTTGTATAAGATTTCATTACTCCGATAATTCTATCAAAAAGAACATATACTCCTGCTCCAGTATAAGCCCCCCCAATAGTTGGATTAGAACTAGTAACAAAAGGATAAGTTCCTAAATCAATATCGAGCATTGTGCCTTGCGCACCTTCAAATAACAAACTTCCCTTATTTTTTAAAATCAAAGATTTAGTATCTCTGCAAACAAAAGGCAAAATTTTTTCTCTTTTTTCTAATAGCTCGTCCCAAATCTCTGAGAACTCACAATTCTGAGCATCATAATAATCTAAAAAGTAATTCACCAAATCCAGATTATCTCTGACTTTTTTTTCTAAAGCATTTAAATCAAATAAATCAAAAACTCTTATTCCTGTTCTTGCAGATTTATCAGTAATAGTAGGACCAATGCCTCTGCCAGTTGTCCCTATTCCACTGCCAATTGCCTCATCTAATTTTTTATGATAAGCAAGAGTTAAATGGGCCCTGTCTGATAGTGCGAGATTTCCAGAAGAGATTTCAATTCCATTTTGTTGCAATTCATTAATTTCTTTTACTAATCCAGAAGGATCAACAATAACATTGTTTCCTATAAGATTCATCTTTCCTTTTCTTAGTATTCCCGACGGAATTAAATGTAAAGCATATTTTTTATTTCCTGTAACAACACTATGCCCTGCATTTCCCCCGCCCTGATATCTTAATTAGTTTATGGCTCTCTGAAAGTATATCTATCTCTTTTCCTTTTCCTTCATCCCCCCATTGCATTCCTATTACGATTGTGTTAGACATTTTATTCTTCTGTTATTTTAATATCATGAGGCAACATATCTCTTAAAGTTTGTTGTGATGCTCTTTCAAGAACTGCTTCTTTTCTAAATTCATTTAAATTACATGCACCAGCATTTGAAATTGTTGTTCTTATATATCTTGCATCTGTTTCTACATTTGGTTTTAACCTTCCCCTATATTCAGCATCTCCTAAAACTCCTTCTTCTGTTGAACCTGAAATAGTTGAATGCCCGTATCTTTCAGATATTTCCTGCCTTGTTGCTGAATTATCAACTGCAAGCCCTCTTCTAAAACTTATTCCATTCATTGCAACTTGTCTTGCTCTATGATGCCCCTCGCCCCAAGATTCTACATATCTTATAAGTTCTTCTGTTGATGTTGGATTTTTTTGTTCATTAAATTTTTGACCAGCAGCTTCATAAAATCTGTTAAAATAATTTCCCATCATAATAAGGTCTGCAAAAGCCAAAGCTACTGTCATATCTTTTACTGTTTCAATGCCACCATCAAGAACAAGATAAACATATTTTCCTTTTTTAGCAAATTCATCTCTAGCTTTTGAAAGCTCTACAACGACAGTCATTTGCCCTCTACCATTACCTCTTTTACTACCTGTTTTGCATATAGAACCAACACCCATTCCGCCAATTATATAATCTGCTCCTGCTTCTGCAAATATTTTAAAATCTCTACCCATTATTATATTTCCTATTCCAAAAGGTTTATCTTTAAACTCTTCACTTTCCTTTACATATTTTAAAATTTTTATAGCGTCATCAAAACAAGCATTAGAAGAATCAATTGTTAATGCATCAACTTGGCTTCCAAATTTTTCCAATTCTCTTTTCCAACCCTCTCTCGTGCTTATTGAAAGCCCAATAAAATTTGTATTATAATCTTGCAGGAAAGCTATTTTTTTGAGAACTCCTTCTTCATTCAATATTGGCAAAAATTTTTTTTCTTCTTTTGAAAGAATTTGTTTTATTTTTCCTGCATCTTCATTGTTAGTAAGATAAGGAACTCCTACTCTTGAATTCTTTCTTAAAGGCAACATTACCTCGGTAATAGGAGTGTGTGCAGGAGCTAAAAGACGTTCCTCAGGATTGTAAATATAAACTCCTAACAAATTTGAAAACCTATCCATAATTGGAATTACAGAATGCCCGACTCTATCAACTTTTTTTATAACTTCTTCAAGAGTTGCATCAGGGTTTGCATATTCTGGGTTTTCCTGAAATTCAATATCTCCTTTTTTTAATCTTGCTTTATTATTAGCATCAAGAATTGCTTGTTTATCCTCGTCTCTTAAACTTCTTGGAATCATTGGTAATATCCCTGCCCTGCCGGCTGCAACTGCCATTTCAGGACCTACAACAGACTGCATTCTTGCTGTCATGTAAGGGTATTCCAAAGAAATTGGACCAAGACTTGCTTCTAAAGAAACTTGTTCTGGTTTGCATCTAATCCAATTAGTTAAGATTAAATATTCTGACAATGATTCTGAGACTATATCACTGATTGTGGCCATAATTTTAAAGAGGTGTCTATGTTTTTAAGAATTGTTATAAAAAAAGATAATCAACGCCCCAGAAGATTTTTTTAAATCTTCGTGAGTCTTCTGGGTTCTAATGACGCCCCAGGAGTTTTTGGAAAAACTTCGCACATGGGTTTTGTCTGATGTTCCAGGAGTTTTTGGAAAAAACTTCGCGCGTCCGAAAGCGAAGCTGGAATTTGCTTGCAAATTAGGACGCCCCCGCCGAGATTCGAACTCGGGTCACCACCGTACTCTAAATCGCGAATTTTATTCGCGAATTCTGAAGTTTTTCAACTTCTAAGACAGGTTTGCATTGAGATGCATAGACCTATTCTCTCATCGAGATTGATCACCTCTCTCTTGTTTTGAGAAGAGAATCTCCATTTGAATTTGGAAATCTCTAACTCAAACCTAACTTCGTTCGTTTTGAGAGGGTGGCATACTTGGCCTCTATACTACGGGGGCTTTATTGACACACTTTCTAAAAAAATGAGATATTTAAATTTTATTATTTGTACGCAATTATCTCTTGTTTAGAACCCATTACTTTCAAATTTCGTAAATCTTCTTTTATTCGTTTCTTAGGAATTTTCATAATCCCTTTTTGAGAATCTTTAATAAAATAAAAATCCCGTTCCCTTTTGTAAACAACTCTTAAATGGCCGACTAAAAAATTGTGTCTCCCAACATAATGAGCCATATTAAAAGCTACACAATACCCTTGATTTAGTAACTCATCAATTTTTTGTATGGGGTCTACTTTAAGGATGAATATTTTATCTTCATTTCTTTTAAGAATATTCTTATGTCTATTAAAACACAATTTTTTCATTTGTTTTTGTTTTTCTTTTAGAATTTTTTCAAATTTAAACATCATTTTAAAAGTTCCTGGTTGAATTCCTACTGATTCCACAAAGATTCTTATACCTACTTTATATTTTTCAGCCCAAACTAAAAAAGAAGTAAAGTTAGTAGCGTAAAAAGGTTTCATTCTCCCACTTTCTTGTAGTTCTCTTTCTAACTTTGGGCTTCCTTTTAATCCAATTAAGTTTATGAAAGAACAAGGACCACAAGGACCGATTATTTTATTTGATGACCTATAACATGATTCTCTCATTTTATATCTATTAGTAAATTTAAGAAATATTCTTTTATAAGTTTTTAGAGTGCGATTATTTAGCTAAAAATACTTTGTCGTTCTTTCTAACTTTGTCAGGAACTTTTATTCCAATGTGGTCACCTTTTTTTGCATCTTTAACCGGCTTGTTCTCAATCTGCATGCTCCCGACTTTGACTTCAAAATCCGTCGTGCTCCCTTTCACATGCACTTTGTCTCCAACTTTCAATTTTCCTGAAAGCTTTATCGCAGCAACTCCGACATGGCTAAAGTAACTGGAAACTTCACCGATTTCTTTTTCTTCCATGTATTTTTTAAGATTAATGGATATTTAAATTTAGTGATAGCCCTACCAGGATTCGAACCTGGGTCACAGCCTCCAGAGGACCGTATTCTTGACCACTGAACTATAGGGCTATAATAATTTTTAGAAAAAAGAGTATAAAAAGTTTTCAATTATTTTTAAGAATTACAATTTTATCCCAAGTTCTTCTGCACTTTTTGTTTTTTTATCGTGCTGGTCCATCTTGTCATTTAACAAACAATCAAAACAAGTATGAATTGTCCCGTTCTTGTCCATTACTCTTCCTGTGCCTTTGCATTTTTCACAAACTTCATTTCCCATAAATAACCAAGTAAATTGGAATATATAAATTTTGTTGGGTTGTAGCAATTACATTTATATAATCAAAGAACTTCAAATAAAAAATTAAAGAGGTTGTTTTCATCCGAATCCGTCGGAGGCAAATAAAGATTAGGTTATCCGCAACTAAAGGGAAAATCGAAAAAAACCGCGAGGTTGTTTTTAAAATGGTATGGTTAGAAGTTGAAACAAAAGTAAGAATTAAAAACGTGAATACTTTAAGGAAAAAAATACAAAGAATCGCAAAGTTCGAAAAAAAAGAAACGCGTGCCGACGATTATTTTGCAATCCCGCGAAAGAGATTTGGAATACACACTTATCCGAGAAAAGCATTCAGAGTAAGAGAAAAACCAGACAAATTTGAATTGAACTTCAAAAAATGGCTCAAAAAATTATGGGACAAGGACATTGTAGTCAAGCAGGAATTTGAATTCTCATTAAAAAACAAAAGCGACATCCAAGACTTACTGGCTTTATTCAGAGACCTTGGGTTTAAAGAATGGGTTAAAAAAAGAAAAACATCAGAATCTTATCTTCATAAAAAAGACAAAAGGATTGTCATAGAAATAAATTATATTAAACATCTTGGATATTTTATGGAAATCGAATACCTGTGCCAGCCTAGTGAAATGGAAACAGCAAAGAAAAAAATAAGACAAACTCTCGAACAACTTGAAATAAATCCAAAAGACATTGACAACACAGGATACACAAAAATGCTCTGGGACAAAGGAATCAGAGATAAAAGATATTTTATAAAATAATGAAACATTACATTCTAAAAAAAGGTGATAAATACTGGCCAAGCAAAGAGTTCAAGAAATCTGCCTGGGTCAGCGACGAGAGAATCTACAAACAAGCTGAAAAAGCTCCTGTAAAATTCTGGGCAGAACTTGCAAAACAAGGGCTCTCGTGGGAAAAGCCATGGAAAAAAACTTACATTGAAAAACTCCCGTATTTCTGGTGGTTTAAAAAAGGAAAATTAAATTTCAGTTATAATTGTTTAGACAGGCATTTAATTCCGCAACCAAGTTCCATAAACACTTTCTCTAATAATAAATTCATAAATCCTTCTTCGGGTGGGCGGGAGGGAAAAGATTCTTTAAAAAACAAAACAGCATTAATCTGGATTCCAGAACCAGTGAATGAAAAGACAATCAAATTAACTTATCAGGAACTTTATGAAAAAGTTAATAGATTTGCAAATGTCTTGAAAAAATTCAACGTGAAAAAAGGCGAGGTTGTTGCAATTTATCTTCCATTGATTCCTGAAACATTAATTTCAATGCTCGCGTGCGCAAGAATCGGAGCAATCCATTCAGTTGTTTTTTCTGCTTTTTCTTCAGATGCATTAAACACAAGACTCACCGACGGAGAAGCAAAGGTTTTAATCACAGCAGACAGATATTACAGAAAAGGAAAAATAGAAAATCTCCAAGAAAAAGTTGACAGGGCAGTAAAAGGAACAAAAGTAAAAAAGATAATTATGGTAAACAGAATAAAAAATAAAGTAAGTAAAAAATATTTTTCATTTGAAAAAGAAATAGAAAAAGCAGAACCATATTGCAAACCAGAAATTATGAATTCTGAAGACCCGCTTTTTATAATTTATACTTCTGGAACAACAGGCAAACCAAAAGGAGTTGTCCATGACACAGGTGGCTATGCAGTCCAAGCATACTGGACAACTAAATTAAATTTTAATTTACACGACGACGATGTCATATGGTGCACAGCCGATGTCGGATGGATAACTGGACACACTTACGCGTTTTACGGCCCATTATTAACAGGTAATACAACCTTAATTTACGAAGGTGCATTTGATTTCCCAAATCAGGAAAGATGTTGGAAAATTATTGATGAAAACAAAGTTTCTGTTTTCTACACAGCACCTACAGCATTAAGAATGTTCATGAAATCCGACGACAAATATTTAAAAAAATACAAATTAAACAGCTTGAAAATTTTAGGAACAGTCGGCGAGCCAATTGACAAAAACACATGGGAATGGTATTTTAAAAAAATTGGGAAATCAAGATGCCCGATAATTGATACCTGGTGGCAGACAGAAACAGGGGGAACTTTGATAAATGCACTTCCAGGAATAGGGCCGTTTATTCCGACAATCGCTGGCAGAAGTTTTCCAGGAACAAAACATATTATTGTAAATGAAAAAGGAAAAAAATCAAAAAAAGGATTTTTAGTTCAGCTGAGCCCTTTTGCTCCTGGAATGTTGCACGGAATCTGGAAAAATCACAAAAAATACAAAGAAACTTATTGGGGAAAATTCAAAAATAAATACGACACCAGCGACGGTGCACTAATCAAAGAAGGCCTCATAAGAATAACAGGCAGAACCGACGATGTTATGAAAGTCGCAGGACATAGGCTGTCAACAGCAGAACTTGAAGACGCAATAGACGAAAACAAAAATGTAAATGAATCTGCAGTTGTTCCTATCGCAGACGAAATAAAAGGCCAGACTCCTGTTGCATTTGTAGTGTTGAAAAAAATAAGACTATCACCTGAACTTGAAGTCCAATTAAAAAAACAAGTTGACAAAAAAATAGGACCAATTGCAAGGCCTTCTAAAATTTATTTTGTAAATGATCTGCCAAAGACGCGCTCTGGAAAAATAATGCGAAGAATTTTAAAAGACATTTTAAACAAAGAAAAACCCCAAGGAATAATGACTTTGTTTAATCCTGAATGTGTTGAAGATATAAAAAGGGTGATTGAGTCTTAATCATAAACATTTTTTCTATGTCCGACTCTCAATACAAAAACTATTAATTCATTTTTTCTAATCTGATATATTGCACGATATTTTCCTATCCTTAATCTCCAAAGCCCAGAAAGTCTTCCTACTAAAGGTTTTCCAATTTCTGGGTTAGTTCTTAATTCTTTTAATTTTTTAATTATTATTTTTTGAGATTGGTTATCAAGTTTTCTTAGAAATCTTTTTGCAGGTTCTTCTAATCTAACCTCGTACATTTTTTAATCCCAATTCTTTTTCGAAATCATTTAAAGAAGTCCCGTAATTTCCTTTGCTAATTTCTTCTAAAGCTTCTGCAATATCTCTCATAGCCTCGGGGTCGCTAAGAACTTCAATAGTTTCTACCAAACTTTCTTCGTCAATAGAATTGCATTTATCAAGAATTCTTAAAATAACCTCATTATAGCTTTCGCGTGGATGGACTTTAAGAGAATCAAGTCTTTGTTTTAAATCGTTTTTTAATTTAATTGTAGTTTCCATATCCAAGTATACCGCAGTATACTATTTAAATTTTTCTATAAAAAAAAGAATAATGACTTTGTTTAATCCTGAATGTGTTAAAGATATAAAAAGGGTGATTGAAAATAAATAAAAAAAAAGGAAAGATGAATAAGAAAGGGTTTATTCCATCTTACTCATCAGACTATCTTTAGCTTCTTCAATTGCTTTTTGATACATTTCATTAAATTTTCTTTGAAGCAGTTCTCTACTCTTTGCCACTAATGCACACCCTGGGAAGTTCTCCCCTTCATAGGTCCTACCACCCTCAATATATTTTTTAGTTCTAAATTCTTGTTCTCCAATAAGAGTTTTTACGATTGCATAGTCTTCGTATCTAAAACTCTGATTAAGAAGACTATCATTCCCTACTCCCTCATTGTTGCCAAAATTATAGATAGTCCAAGTTGTATCCCCCCTTCCAATTATAACCTTACGATTGTCCATTAAAATAGGGCAAGTTTCACTTATAACTTGGGTATCTCCTTGAGAAGTCTTTCCAGAATATATTATCTCATCTTTATAACCACATCCTGCTAATCCTAAACCAAATATTGAAATTCCACCTGCGAGCAAAATATCTTTAAGTTTCATTTTCTTCCTCCGTTTTCATTTAATTGTTGAACCCTTGCTAAGCAAGAGTTTTGTGAACATTTCTTCATTGTTTTTTTTGTTTTTGTTTTCATTTTGTTTGTATTTTATTTTTTTACTTACTTTATCATAGTAACGCATATATATTAATATTTCTTGCTAATTTTTGTTCAAAACGCAATATTTAAATAGTATACATCCATTTTAACCTAAAATGACAGAAATCGTTAAATTAGATTTAAAAGACAGAAAACTCTTGTACGAGTTAGACAAAAACTCAAGACAAAGCAATTCAGAAATTGGCAAGAAAATACGACTCAACAAAAACACAGTTAACTATAAAATAAAAAAATTAGAAAGTGAAAAAGTCATCCTCGGATATTATGCAGTAATAGACAATTCAAAACTTGGCTATTTTAGTTTTAGAAGCTATTTAAAATTCTTCAACACAACACCAGAACAAGAAGAACAAATAATAAACTGGTTAAAAAATGATAAAAGAATCGGCGTTGTAGCAAGAATAGAAACAATTTATGATTTTGTCCTTATGATTTGGGTTAAAGATGTTTATGAATTTGACAAATTTTGGTTTGAATTTAAAAAGAAATTCAGAAAACATATCTGGAACGAAAGGGTTGATGTTTTCCCAAGTGTTTACAACTTCAGAAGAAAATATTTGTTCGACGATAAAACCCCGCAAACTTATGATTTCGTAGGAGAAAATAAATATGTAGAACATGATGAATTAGATTTAAAAATTTTAAGGTTGCTTGCAAAAAATGCACGAATGCCTTTAATTGAAATTGCAGAAAAATTAAAAACACCAGAAAGAACAATTGCATTCAGAATAAAACAACTTGAAAAAAAGAAAATAATACAGGGATACAGAATTAACATAAATCTTGCAAAAATAGGATATGAATATTTTAAAGTAAATATTATATTAAATGACTTTGAAAAGTATGATAAATTATTCCATTTCGCAAATAACCACCCAAACATTATTTATTATGACAAAACACTTTCTGATTATGATTTTGAAATTGATATTGAAATTGAAAATCAAGCAAAACTCCTAGAACTTTTATCAGAAATAAAATCAAAATTTCATATCAGAAACATTGAAATACTTTCGTTCAAGGAGTATTATAAATTAGAATTAATTCCTGAATAATCAACAATAATCTTTATTAAGTTAAGAAAAATGAGAATTGTATGCAAATAAAAGAGACACAAAAAACAATTTCTGGGGATAAAGCTGAAGAGGTTACAGAAGAAGAATTCTACTCAATACTAAAACTTGTCTCGCCTGGAACAAATTTAAGAAAAGCCCTTGATGGAATTTTACATTATGGCAAAGGTGCACTTATTGCTATAGATAACGATTTCCTAACTCCAATTCTTGACGGCGGGTTTAAAGTAAACTGCAGATTTAGCCCGCAAAGGCTAATAGAACTGAGCAAAATGGATGGAGCAATTATAATCTCAAAAGATTTAAAAAAAATAAAACTTGCTAATGTTACTCTGGTTCCAACAAGCAAAATAAACACTTACGAAACAGGAACAAGGCACAAAGCAGCACACAGAACCGCTAAACAAACATCTGGATTGGCAATAGCAATCTCTGAAAAGAAAAAAGAGATAACACTTTTCTATAAAAATAAAAGATATCCTATAAAAGATCTCACAGAAATGAAAAGAAAAGTCAATGAATACATTCAAATTCTTGAAAGACAAAGGGAGATATTTGATTCATATCTTGAAACCCTAAACAGACTTGAACTGCGAAGTTACATAAATCTTGGCCACGCAATAAAAACAATTCAAAAAGGAAAAGTAATCCAAAAAATATCAAAAGAACTTTCAAAAAACCTAATTGAACTTGGAGACGAAGGCGCACTATTAAAAACACGCCTTAAAGAAATTATGTTTGATGTAGAAGAAGAAACAAACTTGATAATCAAGGACTATAGCAAAATAGATGACAAAAGAGTAATAGAAATTCTTGAAGATTTGTCTTATGAAGAATTATTAGATAAAAAAAGAATTTTACAGGCACTTGACTATGAAAACATCAGGGAAGTGGTGAGAGTCGATGGCTGGAGAATTTTATCCAAAACAACTTTAACAGAATCAGAAATAGCTAAATTAGTAAAAGAACTTGGTGGATTTAACAAGATAATCGAAACAAACATAGACTACGAATCAGAAGCTATATCCAAAGACAAATTCTCTCTATTAAAAGTTGAATTAGAAAGAATGAAAGTCGGGTTATGACCCCAAAATTTTTAAACCAACTTATTTTTATCAAAACATGAAAAGAAGCTCTAGACGTTGGAAAAAGAAAAACCAAATGAGATGGAAATGGCAGCGAAAGCGCCTTAGAAAAGAAAAGCGAAAGAGAAAACAAAAACGTGCTAGAAGCAAGTAAGTTTAAAACAATAATCTTTATTAAGCAAATTTTGATTTATTTTTTATGGCAAGCGAAATCTGGACAGAGAAATTTAGACCATCAGAATTCATTGAGCTTGTCGGTCAAGACGAAATTGTAAAAAGGGTTGAAGCTTTAACCAAATCTTTAAACATTCCTCATCTTCTTTTTGCAGGACCAGCAGGCACAGGAAAATCAACACTTGCTTTAATAATTGTAAAAAATCTTTACGGACAAAATTGGAAAGAAAACTACCTTGAGCTAAACGCTTCTGATGAAAGAGGAATAAATATTGTGAGAGAGAAAGTAAAAAACTTTGCAAGAACAAAATCCCTTGGAAATATCAACTTCAAAATAATTTTTTTAGATGAAGCAGATGCATTGACTCCTGAAGCACAGCAGGCATTAAGAAGAACAATGGAAAACTATTCAGCAACCTGCAGGTTCATTTTGTCATGCAATTATTCAAGCAAAATTATAGACCCTATACAATCAAGATGCGCTCTCTTTAGATTTAAACTTCTTGAAAAAAAAGATATTGAAAAAGTTATTCAAAAAATTTCTGAAAAAGAAAACCTCTTGATAAAACCCGACGCAATGGAAATTTTATATGAAGGAAGCGAAGGAGATTGCAGAAAAGCAATAAACCTTATTCAG
>Ga0210057_1008334_pt1 | contig 12303 bp, 12 predicted proteins | sample CryGeyCG2114_010_2_FD_183968 | JGI IMG/M metagenome (GOLD analysis project Ga0210057, IMG submission 183968) | Groundwater microbial communities from aquifer - Crystal Geyser CG10_big_fil_rev_8/21/14_0.10 (SPAdes) (version 2) | ecosystem: Environmental > Aquatic > Deep subsurface > Groundwater ...
TTTAATGCTTTGGCGATATCGTTTAAAGAACAACTTTGAGTGAGCATCCGGCTGATTTCCTCCCGCTCATCCATGCTTAATCTTTTGTATTTATTCATAGGAATCTAACTTAACAGTTTTGGCGCTTCGCGCCAATAGTGTTGCGTTAGATTCTGGAAAGAAACTTAGTTGAAATTATCTTATTGAAAAAACTCTTTCGACATCTTCTCTGGATAAATAATGTCCCTCTTTCCGGCCTATATTTTGTATTAACATAATAAAATCATTCTGGGCATTTTCCCCTTTTGTCATTTTATCCATAACTGCAAAGGTTAATTTCTTAATAGCTTTATCGCGTGAATACCAATATTTGATCTCGTTAAGGGCTTCCAAAATATCTTCTTTATTTGAAGCGACAGAAGTCATTTGATATCCATAGCTTAAGAGTCTACGCACCAAATCATCTCGTTGCTGTTTCTTGTAATTGCGACCTCGTAACCATTCTCCAATTGCAACAGCTATAACGGGTGATAATAATATGGCGAGCAATGTGCCCAACGCTTGTAGGTCCATAATTCTATTAATTTATTTATAATTGACCTTTAAAATTTTATACGCCGCTTCAAGAAAAGTCATAAACTTATTTTAACTTTTTATTTAATAAAAACCAGTAGCCGAAAAGGTTCTGTTCGTTGTTTTTATAGGCCGGAAATTCTTTTTCAACTAATAACCAGAAATTAGAATTATGTTTAGGCACAATTAAATGACATAGTTCGTGGTAAATCACATATCTCATCAAATTCTCTGGAATAAACTTTAGTAATTTGTTTAAAGAGATTCTTCCATTTTTACTGCAACTTCCCCACCTTGTTTTCATATAACGAAATTTAATTTTACAAAGCCGGACTTTTAACTTATGAGAATATTTATCAGTTAAATCCGTAGCAATAGCAATAAAATCGTCTTCTTTTCTGATAATTAATTTTTTATTCTTAAATTCTTCCTTAATCCCACTAATAAATTTTAATTTCTTATTAATCCATAAACTGTGCTTTTCAATAATTGAATCGGCGTTAATGTTTTTATTTTTCGGTAAAATCAAAACCAGATCCCCTGTTTTCAACTCAATTCTCGGATGTTTTACTTTTCGCCTATACACTAATACTTTTTGCGTTTCCATAGTTTTGAATAATTTCAATAAGTTTTTTGTGTAAATCATCCATTACTTCAATACTAAACTTATAATTTTGTTTTAGTTTAACTGTGAATTCTCGACTTTTTCTCAAAACATTCTGCCGCAAGACCGGATTTTCCTGCCAATCATCAATTAATAAATTTTCTCTAATTTCATTAACCAGACCTTTGGTTAATTGAACCAAAATTTCCTGCTCTTTAATTTTTATTTTTTCTTTTAGAATTAAAAGTAAACTAAATTCAAACGGAGTAAGCTTTAATTCTTCTCTTGTCTTTTCTTGCTTTTCAATGTAATTGACAATTTTTCTCTCCTCCCCAGCCAGTTCATCATAATCAATTAACCGTTCGCGCCATTTTTTCACCAATTCTTCAATTGTATCAGCAATAGAACGATAAACAGGATTATAGTTTTGATGAACTAAAATTAAACGCTCTAAGCTAAACAGAATATTTATCGCTTTTTCCTCTTTATTCAGTTGAGATTTTTCCAGTTTTTTCAAGTAATCTAAATCAATGGCGGTGCGACGGAAGTTTTGTTCTATGTCCTTTATGGTGACATTATCGTGAATTGTTTTAACGGTTTCTTTGAAGTAATGGTCAATTTTTTTCTTTTCTTCTTCGTCAACTTTAAGTTTTAGATAATACTCATAAACAACAGTCAGCCATTTAAATTCATTTAAATAATCAAGTTTTCTTCCAAAAGAACCGAGGGTTTCAAAAATTTTCCGTGCTTTCTTATAGGTCTCAATAAACACCCTTTCGTTTTCTTCATTTCGCAGGCGCTCTACTGCTGCGATTAATTCTTTCCTTTCAATTTTAAAATCAATACCAGAGAATATATCTTTTAAATTACCAATTAAATCCTTAAAAATTTTAAACAAAGAATCAAAATCAATGAATAAATCGCCGATTTTTTCTTTGTAATACTCGCCGAGCGCTGCCTTAAATTCTTTTAAAATTCCAACATAATCAATAATTAATCCAGCTCCCTTTACATCTTTAAAGGGCCGATTAACCCGGGCGATTGCCTGCAGTAATTTATGTTTTCTTAAGAATCTGTCCAAGTAGATTGTTTGCAGAATTGGCGCGTCAAAACCGGTAATTAGCATATCCATCACAATTAAAATCTTTGGCGTTTCTTTATTCTTGTAATTCTCAACTATGCCTTGCACCACTTTTTCATCATCAGGAGCTCCCTTATAGCGGCTACGCCATTCTTTGTAAAAATCTCTCAAAAGTTTCTCTTTTTCATTTTGGTTAAATGTTATAACTACTTCTGAATATTCCGGCGGCAGATGTTTATCTAAATGTTTTTTATACAAAACACAAGCCTTTCTGCTTCCAGCCACCACCATTCCCTTAAACCTATCATCCAAATGCTTTTTAAAGTGCTCGGCAATATCTGCTGCTTTTTTGCTAATCTGTTCTTCGTTTTCTAAAAAAGCATTGACATAATTTATTTTTTTTCTAACTGCCTCACTGATCCTTTCCTTTTGTATTTCATCTAAATCCTCTCCTTCAAATTGTTTTGACAAAAATAAATTCAAATTAGTTTTTTCAAGATGTAAATCTTCAAGCCGCGGTTCATAAACAATTGGTATAGTAAAACCATCTTTTTGAGAATCGTCAATAAAGTATTTGTCAAGATATGGTTCTTTATCAATAGGATAGCCAAATTCCCGATAAGTGTTTTTATCTGTTTCGCTAATCGGCGTGCCGGTAAAGCCGAAAAAGTAAGCGTTCTTTAAAACATCTTTCATTTGACCAGCCAAAAGCCCGTATTGACTGCGATGAACTTCGTCTAAGAAACAAACAATATTCTTGCGATTAGCAACAATTTCTCTGTTTCCTTCTTTAAAATCATCTGGCAGGAATTTTTCGCTGGGTTGGAATTTATGAATTAAAGTTATAAAAATTCCTCGCTTGCCGCGGAAATTATCAAAAGCAATAATTTCTTTTAATTTTTTAACTCTTTCTACTTTCTCAAAAGAAAAATTAAGCTTTAAAGCGCCAAGCTCTCCGTTTAGTTGTTCTTCTAAATCGCGACGGTCAATAATGAAAAATATGCTGGGATTGCCAAGTTTTTCTTCAAAATACAATTTATGGGCGGTAAATATCATTGTTAAAGTTTTGCCAGAGCCTTGCCAGTGCCAAACCAGTCCCTTGTTTTTATCGCTCTTTCCTTCAAGATTATCTACAACCAGCTGAAAAATTTTATTTACTGCCCAATACTGCATATAGCGAGTAATAACTTTAGTTACTTCTCCTCTTTCGTCTCTGACAAACAAAAAGTTTCTTAAAATATCCAGAAAAACTTCCGGCTTTAACATTTCAAAAATTGCTTCGTCTTCCGGTTTTTCGCCCTGCCGCCAAAGATAAGTCCTTACCTCTTTCTGCCACGGAACAATTGGGAAATACCTTGCTTTTTCAGCCAAAGAAATTCCGATTTGAACGTATTTATAAAATTCCGGAATAACGTTTTCATATTCTTTTATCTGTAAATACCCTTCTTCCCAGCCGGTTCTAATGCTTGCCGGATTTTTACATTCAATCTGCGCCAAAGGAATGCCATTAATATAAAGCACGATGTCCGGAATTCTTGTTTCAATACCTTTATAATGAACCTGCCGAGAAAAGATAAACTCATTTCTTCCCAAATTTTTAAAATCAAATAATTGGATGTATTTAACCACCCCCTGTTCTTCAAACTTCACACCAATGCCGTATTTTAGCCAGGATAAAAGTTTCTTTGCTCCTTCTTGGTCGCTCGGCAAAAGTTGTAAATCACCAATTACTTTATTCACCTCATCTTCAGTAATGCCCAAATCTTCATTCAATCTAAACAAAGTTCGCTTTAAATCATCAATTAAAAGCGGCTCTTTTATGCTTTCTCGCTTTAATTCTGTGGGTTCAACAAACTGCCAGCCCAATTCCTGCAGTTTTTGAACCGCAAAATCCTCAACTAATTTTTTTTCTATTTTTTGCGGCATATTAGTTATCCACAATTAAACTATATTGACAACAGTTTTAGAAATGATAATGTATAAGTGGTACTTGTGAGGGCTTCGGCTCTCCCACGGTTGAATAAAGGGACGACCTTTAAACCGTAGACAAGTGCCATAAATAATTTTTATTGTGTTTCCAAATCTCCGTTGTGGAGAATTTTTTTATATTGGTTATTAAATTCGTTTTTCTTTGCTTTCCAAAATGGGATAATACTCCAAAAAAATCTTTTCCCTCTTTCAATTTCTTTTATAATGATTTTTACCTTTGTTCTTAAATTGTCTGTAATTGCTATAAATCCATAATATCTTACCATAACAGTTCTCTTTTCCCATCTTGAATTAATTTTTTGACGCTCAAATCTTTTCGTTTCATGAAACTCTTGGAGAGTATGAGATTTTTTAATCACTTGCGGAGCCAGTTTTAATAGCCTCAAACGCATATATTGTTGTTTTATCGGTCGCGCCTTGTTCCATTCGCTGAATTTAATATGGTCTAACCCTTTCGCATTAAAAGATATAGTTTCTTGAAAATAAGGACAGTAAATCTCGCTAATCTCTTTATAAAACCTCTCCGCTTCCTCTTTAATTTTTCTAAATTGTTCTGTATTAATATCCATCATTTTTTTATTTCCAAAAACTAAATTTTAGAGATTTTAATTTCTCCGCTCATTATTTTATTCAACATCGCCCGAAACAACTCCTCATAAAGCGCTTTTTTCTTCTGCTCAATTTCAATTTTTTGGTCAATCGTTTGAAAAATTCCAGCAATTTCTTGTTGTTCAGAAAGAGAAGGAAGGGAAATTAATTCGTTCTTAATATTATCATCAGTAATCGCAGGATATCCTGTTCCAGTTTGATGCTTACATACCTTAGATATAAATACATCTCTTGAAACAAAATAAAAAAGAAAAGAAGGGAAAATTATTTTATTATTACTACGTAATACACAAAAAGCTGTTGATACATAAAACCCGTTGTATTCTAAGCTAATAAAAGCTATTCTTTTTAAATATGGTCTTACGGTTGCAAAAATAACATCCTCGGTCTTTACAATTTTTCTGGCTCTACTCGGTGCCTCTTTACCAAGATATGATCTATACTCAACAATTTTCAATAATTTATTTGAAATATTAGAAACATCAATGTATTTTATTTCTTCAAAAGGTTTTTTAAATGGATCATTCTGTAGTGTTTCTAATATAACATCTTTAATTTTTACTACTTCCCAACTTTTCGGTATTTCGCCGATTTCGATCTTTTTAAGTTTTTCGCCACGTATACCCTCGCGGAATAACTTTGCCATTATTGCCCGTCTAAACTCTTTTGTTTTCTCAATAATTTTCTCCTGTGCTCCAACCGCTGTCTGAATACTATCCAAAACATAAACAATTTTTTGTTGGATATTTTTACTTTCTGGAACCAAAATATTAAAATTCTCCAAATCTCCTTTTCTAATATAGTGCATTGTAGACCCTGACTTACTCCTTACTAAAATGCCTTTTAAGTTCCCAAGCAAATAATAGTAAATATACTTTATATCCTCCTGAAATTTATCTAAAACATAAGTTCTCTGGTAAGCCTCAAATTTACCTTTATAAATTTTCGTGTTACCAACATCGCCATTACCAGCAATTAAAATTGCCTCTGTATCAAAAGAATAAGCATCACTATAATTTATCTCTCTTGAACACGAAAAGAACGGATATTTTCCATTTGGATTACCCTCATCAACATCTTTCTTGCCAGTCCTAATTTCACAAATTTCTCCTAATTTTTTTGTTGGCCAAAAATTATTCATGTATTTACCATTTCTATATCTACATCATCTGATGCTAAACAATCTATAAAACTTGATACATCCTTCCCAATAGTATTTATTAAATGAATTCTTTTCTTTGCCCTCGTTGTTGCGACAAGCATTTGATAAATTTCACTTTCAGACGGATATCTTTTGGACGGAAATTTCCCTTTATCAAATCCAATGAGAAACACGATATCGGCACCAAGACCTTTTGAATTCAAGATATTGCATACTGTGATATCGAGATTACATAGCGGTCGCGGTAGATGAAGGTTGGCACGCTTGAGTTCACGAATCAGAACTTCTTTCCTTATTGTCTTATTTTGGACATGCTGCTCTATATCCGTTGTGGGCGTATTCACCCCCCAATCTTCAATTGCCTCTTCTAAGAGCAAAATGTCATCCTGTTTTATTTTCTTCAGCTCTGAAGGAGTGCCACTAATGAGAGAATTTAAAGTTTTGACATTTTTTAGATGCTTTTTCTTTTCAGGCTCGTTGTTGGGATTTCCTAGAATTCTCCATCCAAGTAAAGACGCATCGTCTTTTGTAAGAAATTTATATGCATCTACAACGCCATGTCGCAACGGAAGAACTCCACCGTCCTCTTTATAGTCAACATATTTGAAGCCGTAGTTTTTCAACTGTTGTGAAATTGTTTTCAATAACGCCTTGCAGCTTTGTCCCTCACCGATAACAAGTACTTCTTTTATCTGTTGGTTTTCGATAATCTTTTCGAGCTCCCTCCATATTTTGTATGCAATCATTCCTACCGGACAATTCTTTATGAGGTGAATTTTTGGATTTGTTCTTGAATCATTCTCCTTATCGGGAAGATAACAAATAAACTCTTTTTCGATTCTTCGTTTTGTGGGGTCGAATTCGGTATGATCGTTGAGGTTATATTGCACCACGAGAGCATGAAAATATTTCATAATAATTTCTGTGCAGCGGCTACAAAAACGGAGCATTTTACTTTCCCAGTTTGTATTGCTTGAATCATATTTTTCTCTAATAAAAGAAGGGGATGATCTCTTAAATCCATAAAGGGCCTGATCATCATCGCCTACGATAACGATTTCGTTCCTCTTTGCGAGCAAGTCGACAAATTCAGATTCGATAGCATTAAAGTCTTGATACTCGTCGACGAGTATTAAATCAAATATTGGAATTTTGTTTTCGTCTTTTTTGCATATTTGGACAGCGTAATAGACGACATCATCCTCGCCTATTGCCCTATAGTGTTTTGTTTTCCGAACATAGTTTTCGTCTCCAATTTCAAACGTTTCGATACCTTCCGTCCTTAAGTCCTCTGCAATCAAATCGCGCATTCTGGGGTAATAATTCCACCCTTTATTTTGTGCAAGCACAAAGCTTCTAGCAAAACCGTGCATGGTCGTTGTTTTAGCAAGTCCGCATAAATGATCCGCAAGCGCATCGCCTAGTTTTCCGATAAAAGTAATGGCCAAAAAATTGGTCTTCCCTTCTGCCCGTTTCTTTTTAAGAAGCTCACTAAAAAGATAACTTTTGCCAGTACCTGGTCCACCAACAACGACTTTTCTCGGATACGACGAATTTTTGATATTATTTATATCGTTATCTCTTTCTTTTTTATAATCAATTATTGACATATAATTTAATTTTTCTTTTTTGCCGCTTAGATTTCAATCTTACACACCTAACATTATGAGTAAACTCATCCCCGCCGCTCTTTTTCAGCGTTCTTTTTGAATAAGTCAATGGGCTAATTCTGTTGCTTTTAATTAATTTTCCTTTTATTTTAGCCATAAGTTTATTTTTTGACTAATTTTGAGTTGGCTTAAGTTATCCACGAGCCAACCTATTGACACGATTTTACGCTGTGTTATCATTAAAACATCACTATGAAAAAGACCCTTGTGTGGATTCGTCCGCACCGGGGGCTTTTTCTTTACGGCTGTCTTAATTTTAACTTATTGCTGACCATATCAAGATATAAAATTGGAATGTTCAGTTTACGTAAAAGATACGAACAACGATTACTTGGAGATAGAAGAATTCGAAAAACCTCTTTTTCTTTAAGAAACGCTACCAAACCGCTATAATCTCCATCACTCGCCACAAACACCGCCTGCTTGAGACGATTCTCGTAATAATCCTGTGCGACTTTCAAGACTAAATCAGCATCGCAGTTTCCTTTTATTTTTCCGTTATCGCCGTAAGTTACCTCTTTATATATTAAAATATATCCACATTCCTGCAGATAAGTGTATAGGTTTTTATATTTTGGAATCAAACCAACAAAAAGATAGACCGCGTCAATCTGATATTTTTGCTCCAACCAACGGCGAAATTTACGATAATCCAATTTCCACCCTAAAGATTCTATGCCCTTATAAAGATTAGAGCCGTCTATGTAGGTAATACTTTTTTTAAAATCATTAATCATAAATCAAAAATTTATTTTCCTTAAAATTTTATTTATTTCTTCTTTCTTTTCTTAGATTTTAACCTTACACTCCTAACATTATCAGTAAAATCATCTCCGCCGCTCTTTTTTCTTGCCCCGCAGTGAACACCTTGCGTTCTACTACCGGGGATTGTCCTCTTTAAATAAGTCAGTGATCCAATTCTGTTACCTTTAAATAATTTTCCTTTTATTTTAGCCATAAATTTACTCTTCGTTATTTTTTATTTCCAATCGGTCTATGCCGTGTTCTTCAAATTCTTCGGCGTATTTGTCGTATATTTCATGAATTCTTTCCGGATACCAGCCCTTATTTTCTTTAATATATTTTTTGTCTTCTTCAGTTATAGTTTTTTCAAAATCTCTTTTTCCCATTTTAACCTCTAATTCATTCCAGAAGATATAATCATCGTATTCATCCATTATTTCCTGCAGTTTTTCATAGATTTCGTCTTTTAATAAGGTTTTTCCGTGAAATTTTTCGGTCATATCTTCACAACCGAAATCTTTGGCATAACTTATGAAATAATCTTCCAATTCGGTTGTTTCGTCTGATTTTTTCTTATAGTTTGTTTCTTCTGGCAGAACATCACCTAAAATTCCCAAAACGCTATTTGCGATATGGCTCATTTCTAATAAATTTATGTATTGCTCTTTTGTTAAATCTATTTTCATTGTTTTTTTGTTTTATCTTTCTTTTATTGGTTTTCGATCTTTTGATTGCCCGCAAGCAAAGTTTTAGGCAAACATTGCACAAGATTTACATATTTGCTAATATACAATTGAAGCGTGTCCCAGGTCTGGGTGCCTGCTTCTGAAATACTACATTTAGAGCAGTCCGCTTAATGATACGTGCGAAGTTCGCACTTCCTTAAGTGGATAGTTGTAGCGGATTGCTCCGAGTGTAGTATTTTTTAATTAATTTTTAATTTTAGTTATTCCACATCTTAACTGTTGACAAGGGCTTTTGAAAACTAATATACTGAAAATGTAGGAGAAATCCTACTAATCACGCGGTCCCGCCAAAAGCGGGATTTTCGCTTTTTAAGATGTCTTGAAGGAAATCTATCATAATTATTTAAAACTTATCTTCTTTAAAATACTTTTTAAGCTGTATTCAGCTTTTTTTCTTTTTTCGTCCGTTTCTTGAAGTTCTTTTGTTATTTCTCCAATCGGCCGATATTCTTCTTCTTCAATTGCGCTGACAAAACGCGAGGGCGATAAATTATAATCAGCTTCAATAACTTCTTTGAGGGTAATAATTTTACTTAATCCTTCAATTTCTTTAAATTTGTCGTAAACTTCAACAACTTTCCGGATATTTTCTTTATTCAAAGTATTTTGCGGTTTACCGGGAGTAAATTCTTTTGAAGCGTTAATTAACAGAATTTTTTCTTTTCTTTCTTTTGTTTTGTTTTTATTAAAAACAATAACTAAACCCGGAGCGCCGGTATTGTAAAAAAGTTTTTCCGGCAAAAGAATTATTGCTTCCACTAAATCCGCTTCTACCGCTTTAGCGCGAATTGCTTTTTCTCTACCAGCCCGCGAAACTGCGCCAGTATCAATTATTACTGCCATTTTACCTCCGTCATCGTCTTTTATAGAGGCAAGCATATGCTGAATCCAGGCCCAGTCTGCTGATTGTTTAGAAGAATGCCCTAAATTAAAGCGCCAATTATATTTTGCTTTTTTTAAATTTTCTTCGCCGTAGCTTTTTTGGTTCCAAGGAGGATTTGCTATTGTATAGTTAAATTTTTTAATAGTATTGCCAGTAGTAATTTTGGGGAATAGAAGCGTGTCGCCCTGCCGCAAATCGTGATTTTTAATATCGTGTAAAAGCATATTCATTTTTGCCAAAGCCAGGGTTTTATGATTATATTCCTGTCCGTAAAGAAAAAGGGTGTTCGCTTCTTTTGGGGAATAATGTTCTTTGACATATTGATAAGAAACAATTAACATTCCGCCGCTACCAAGGGAGCAGTCATAAACGCTTTTTTTAGGTTCTGGTTTTAAAATTTCAACCATTAATCGGATAACTTCGCGGGGCGTATACACCTCTCCTTCTTTGGCTTTGGAGGGCGCAAAATATTTTAAAATCCACTCATAAGCGTCTCCTAAAACATCTGATTCTATTTCTGAAAATGAATACTTGCTGAAAAGCTCAAAAAGCTGAATTAAAATTTCGTTATTTTCCTGATTTTGAGTAAATTGAAGAAAATCAAATTGAGTAAAAATATCTTTGTAATCAGGATTTAATTCGCCGAGTTTTTTCATCGCTTTAGAAAGATTTTCAGCTAATTTTAACGGGTTTTTGCGCAAACTTTCCCAAAGCAATTCCTGGGGCAAATTAAATGTATGATAATAAGGGCTTTCTGCTTCGGGTACTGCTTCTTCTTTTTTCCAACCTTCTTGCAAAAGATCTTGACGCTTTTTTTCAAATTCTTTCACCCACCTATCTGAAATTGCTTTATAGAAAAGAAGTAGAAGTATAAAAGTATAATCAACACGCGTCCTAATAAGGTCAGCGGCATTTTTGAGAATAGAATGAAGTTGGGAACGCGTATCAATTTTATTACCGTTACTGGTTTGCTCTTTTAGAATATTCACAAGGTTATAAATCTTCACCCTTTTGTCTTTTGGGCTCCCCTTAGAATTAAGACGGCTTACTTTTTGTAGCTCAAAAAGAACTCTTTTAGTTTGAGATTCTGAATCTTCATATTTTTCTTTTAAAACATTTTTAGCTTGGTCAAAATCAAAATTCCCTTCTTTAAATTTGCCCAAAAGATAAAGGTAGCGGCTTTCTATCCATTTAGGTATTCTTTTTGTTTCTTGATTTTTTTGATTCATAATAAAAAAGGTTAACAATTACATTATAGTTAACCTAATATCTTTGCCAAGAGCAGTGTCACGAGAAATCAAATCAATCCCTTCTCTTTAAAACTGAATGTTTTATTTTTAGTGATGATGATGTGGTCTAAAACATCTATCCCCATTATTTTGCCGGCTTCAATGAGACGTTTGGTGATTTCTAAGTCGTCTTGAGAAGGTTCAGCGTCGCCGGAAGGATGGTTGTGGGCTAAAATTACTGAGGCAGCGTTTTGTTTTAGGGCTTCATTAAAAATTTCTCTTGGATGAATTAAGCTAGCATTAAGCGTTCCTGTAAAAACATGCTTTCTAAAAAGCAGTTCATTTCTGGCGTTAAGATAAATTGCCATTAGATGTTCTCTGGTTTTTTCTCGCAAATAGCTGACTTGGAGAAGAACATCTTTTATGGAATGAACCGTTGGCAAGCTGCTGTCGTTAATTTTTAAACTTCTTTTAATTAATTCTGCAGCAGCTAAAATCGTGCAGGCCTTGCCTGAATCTATTCCTTTAATTTTTACTAAATCTTCGTAAGATAGTTTTAAAAGACGTTTTTTTGAATATTTGCTTAAAATCTGTCTGGCTATTTCTAAAACGTTCTTGCCTTCTCTACCGGTTCTCAAAAGAATAGCTAAAAGTTCTTCGTCTTTTAGATTTTGAGGACCTTTTGAAATAAGCTTTTCTCTTGGTCTTTCAATTTTAGGAAGATCTTTTATTCTATTTTGACCTTGCTTCATTCTTTTAGTTTAATCTATTTTTCGCTTTTTATCAATTTTTCAAAACCCCCATTTTTGAACGTCCCAGTAGTAGAAATTTACGAATAAATCTCACTACGGGGCAGGTAAAATAAGGGCGAGGGAGCATAGCGAAGCGAAGCAAGTTCGCTCCCTCCTCAGCAAAACGAGTTTATATCAAACTATTCGTGCTGTCTGTCTTGAACAAAATCCGAACTTTTTTCAAAGAAAATCCGGACGCTGACTTTTGAAAATTTTCGCTCGGGCGGGGCGGGAATTCCTTTC
>Ga0210057_1008337_pt1 | contig 12298 bp, 11 predicted proteins | sample CryGeyCG2114_010_2_FD_183968 | JGI IMG/M metagenome (GOLD analysis project Ga0210057, IMG submission 183968) | Groundwater microbial communities from aquifer - Crystal Geyser CG10_big_fil_rev_8/21/14_0.10 (SPAdes) (version 2) | ecosystem: Environmental > Aquatic > Deep subsurface > Groundwater ...
TAGATCCTGATAGATTAATTTTTGCGGGTAATCTTCCAAAAGAGGAGCATCTTGCAAGAATTAAATTAGCCGACCTTAGCCTTGACACCTTTACCTACAACGGCCATACCACGACCAGCGATTGTCTTTGGGCGGGAGTACCAGTGGTGACCCTCAAGGGCAATCACTTTGCCTCGCGCGTGTCGGCCAGTTTACTAACGGCGATTGGTCTTCCTGAACTTATTACCCACTCTCAAAAGGAATATGAAGATTTGGCAATTTCTCTTGCCCTAAATCCAGATAAACTAAACGCTATACGCTATTCTCTATTCTCTAAACGACTCTCCCAGCCGTTATTTGATACTCAAAAATTTACCAACGACATCGAAAAAGCTTATGAAGCTATGTATGAAAATTACATTTCCGGTGGGAAAGTGAAAGAAATAATGATAAATTAGTAAGATGGAGAATTCACTTCAGTACCAGCGCCTAAACCTGCTTGTCAATCTTGGTTTTTCTCCAAGAACAATACTGGATATTGGCGCATATCAGGGGGGATGGACAAAAATGGCGCATCAGATATTTCCTCTTGCCAAAATTTTTATGGTGGAGGCAACTCCCAACAATGAAAGCTTATTAAAAAATGTTTCAGAAGCATCAGGATTGGCTATGGCTCTTCTGGGGGATAAATCTAAAAAAAGCGTAGATTTTTATATCGCAAATCCGAAGGAAACATCAATAACGACAGGCAATTCTGTCTATATGGAAAAAACAAGATATTTTGACAATCATCATTTAATAAAACTCCCAATGACAACTCTTGATGAGATGGTTGCGAAGCGAAAATTAAAAAATATAGACTTTATTAAAATAGATACCCAGGGGTCAGAGTTAGATGTTTTAAAAGGGGGAAAAGATACTGTTTCAAAGGCCGAATTTATACTTCTTGAAACTCAAAATCTTGAGTACAACAAAAATGCTCCCTTCACAGAAGATGTCATACTTGCTATGAAAAGTTATGGTTTTAGGCTGTTTGATATATTAGAGACACATTACTTGGCAACGGGGCAGCTTTTCCAGGTAGATTTACTTTTTGCCGGGAAAACCTCAAAGTTTATGAAGAGGGGAGAATTAAGATAGCATGAGAGTCGGTTTCGTCAATTTTAGCTCCTTGGTTTACGATGTTTCTACTCCGTATAAAAAGCCAATGGGAGGAAGCGAGTCGGCCATGTGCTATTTGGCTTCCGCAATGGCCAAGAATGGTCATGAGATAACTTTATTTACTGCCTTAACCAAAAAGTCTAAAACCCTCGGAGTAAATTGCATTCCGAATAAGGACATATTTAATTCACTACCAAACTTAGAGGTGTTAGTTGTTCAAAATTCTCCAGCTCAAGGCTATCAAATAAAACTTACTGCCCCAAAAAATTTAAAAATTGTCCTTTGGACTCAGCATGATTCAGATCAGCCGGCGGTTGAGTCTTTGGCAAACCACGAAGTTGTCAAAAGCTTTGACGCCTTTGTCTTAATAAGCGATTATCAAAGGAAAAATTATCTTGAAAAATTTAAACTTAATCCTAAAAAATGTGTGGTTCTGCGAAATGCGATTTCGCCTGTATTTGAGAATCTTTTTGCAAAAGGGGAGTCAACATTGTCCAAAAAAACTAACCCCCCTGTCTTGGCATATACAAGCACTCCTTTTAGAGGACTTAACCTTTTGATTCAAATGTTTCCGGCTATAAAAAATATAAGTCGCGACGTTAAATTAAAAGTTTTTTCAAGCCTTGGTGTTTATCACATCTCAAAAGAAATGGACGAAAAAAGTTATGGAACACTATACACGGCTTGCCGTAATACTTACGGGGTTGACTACATCGGATCTGTTTCTCAAACAAAACTGGCCAAAGAGCTTATTAAAACCAGTGTTTTGGCATACCCCAACACTTTTCCCGAGACCTCATGCATTGCGGTAATGGAGGCAATAGCGGCGGGATGTTTTATCGTCACCAGCCGTCTTGGGGCTCTTCCCGAAACAACGGCAGGTTTTGCCAAGCTAATAGATGTTGACGGCGATTGGCAAAGATATGGAAATCTTTTTATTAGAGAAGTATTAAATTTTTTATATGAACCTAAAGATTTGTCTGCCCAAGTTGCCTTCGTTAATAAAAATTACACCTGGAAGGTAAGGGCAAAGGAGTGGGAAAAATGGATAAAGACACTGAAATAATTAACCAAATGGCCCTGGGGCTCGTAAATCAGGGGAAATTTGAGGAAGCCGTTGCCAGCTTCAAAAAATCTCTTGGGATCAAGCCGGACGCCAAGGCTTATTATTTTTTGGGTTTAACATACCAGAAACTAAAAAAGTTAGATGAAGCAGAGAAGTCGTTTAAGCAGGCGCTCTTGATGAATGAAAACATGCCCCAGCCATATAACGGACTAGGGCTTATTTATTTTGAAAGAGGACTATATCAATTAGCGTCAAAATATTACAAGTTAACCCTCAAACGTAATCCCTACGATTTTGCTGCCTACAATAATTTAGGTAATGCTTACACCAAAATGAACAAAAAAGACAAGGCAATTGAATGTTATTTAAAAGCTATTGAAATCGTTCCACAAAAAGCTGAACCATACAACAATTTGGGAACTCTTTATTTTCAGATGAAGGATTTTAAAAAATCACAAGAGAACCTTAAAAAGGCAATTGAAGTTGATCCAAATTATGCCATGGCCTATTTTCATCTTGGAGTATTAAACCGCAGGCTGAATAAGTTTAGTGAGGCAATAAATTACTTATTGAAATACAACACTTTTAATCCAAACCACGCTGAAAACTATCGAATTTTAGGAGGTTGTTATTTGGATCAGGATAATTTGGCGGAAGCAAAAAAATATTTTGACCAAGCTTACAAAATGAATCCAGGCTCCGCTTTTATAAATAACGATTTAGGTAATTTTTATAGAAAAGAATTTAATCTAAAATTGGCAATTGAGTGTTACCAAAAAGCAATTAAGCTTGATCCAAAATTTGCAGGGGCACACAGTAACCTTGGAATTGCCCTTGGTAATACCGGGAAAATTAATTTAGCTCTAAAGCATATTGATCGGGCAATTAAACTTGATTCCAAGTGTTTTGAAGCCTATTACCATCTGGGTTTAATTTATGAAAAAGTAGGCAATAGCCACAAGGCAAAAGAGGCCTATCAAAAAACTCTTGACGTAAATCCTGATTTTTTTGACGCATTGACCGCTTTGGTCTCCAATTTGATGCAACAGTGTGATTGGGGAAATTTGGATTTTTATGGAAAAAAACTAGATGTGATGAAAAAATCTGAGCCGGCACTTTTAAACGTTGCCAGAAAAATGGATGAAAAACAGAATTTGGAGGTAGCTAGGGTTTGGAGCCAAAGTTTTTCTGATATAGCCAATTCAAGCGGAGTTAAATTTAAATTTGACAAGCGGAGTAAAAATAAAAGGATAAAGATAGGCTATCTATCTTGCGATTTTTACAACCACGCAACGGCCCACCTCATGTTGGGGCTCTTTCAGCGTCATAATAGATCAAAATTTGAAATTTTTACTTATTCATACGGGATAGATGACAAAAGTATATATAGGAAAAAGATAATTACAGACTCCGATCACTTCATTGATATCTCAAGTTTAAGTAATGTAGAAGCTGCCCAAAAAATATATAAGGATAAGATTGATATTTTAGTTGACCTCAAAGGCCACACCAGGGATTCACGATTTGAAATTGCGGCACTAAAACCTGCACCTATTCAGGTATCATGGCTGGGGTTTCCGGGAACAACTGGAGCTTCTTTTATTGATTATATAATCACGGATAAAATTGTTACTCCGAGTATGAAGTACTATACCGAAAAACCAATTTATTTGCCCTGCTATCAGGTAAACGATAACGAACAAAAGATTCAAGATTCAAGATTCAAAAGGAAAGACTTTGGCTTGCCTCGCCGAAGTTCAGACGGAGGCGGGTTTGTTTTTGCTTCTTTCAACGCCACATACAAGATTGCTAGAGAGGTTTTTGAATCGTGGATGAGAATATTAAAAGCAGTTCCTGATAGTGTGCTGTGGATATATGCCCCGGATAAAAATACTCAGAACAATCTGCGAAAAGCAGCCAGTCTTGCAGGATTGAACCTCGCTAGATTGATTTTCGCTGGTAACTTGCCGAAAGATGAACACTTGGCAAGAATTAAGTTTGCTGATATAGCTTTAGACACCTTTATATATAACGGCCACACCACAACCTCTGATTGTTTGTGGGCAGGAGTGCCGGTTATCACCCTCAAAGGAAACCATTTTGCCTCCCGGGTATCCGCCAGTTTATTGACAGCTATTGGTCTTCCCGAACTTATTGCTCACTCGGTAAAAGAATACGAGAAACTGGCAATTGACCTTGCAACTAACCCCAAAAAACTACTCTCTATCCGCTATTCTCTATTCTCTAACCGCCTTACCAAGCCGTTATTTGATACAAAATTGTTTGTCAAAAATCTTGAAGACGCATATGTTAAAATGATTCAAGATTTAAAATTTAGGATTCATGAATAAACCTTTTGATACAGCAGTTAAATTATTAAGAAGCGGTGAATATAAAAAAGCTCAAAAAATTTTGGAGGGGATTGTTGCTAAAAAACCCAATGAGGCGCGGGCACTTATTAATTTAGGTATCGCCTACAAAAATCAAGGTCAACTAACAAAGGCGATTGAGGTATACAAAAAGGCAATAAAGTTAAGATACAAAACATTTGCCGCCTATAATAATTTAGCTAATGCCTATTTAGAGCAAAACGAGTTTGCTCTGGCCAAAAATAGTTTTCTAAAGGCGATTGAGCTAAAACCTGATTATGCAGAAGGATATGGAAACCTGGGAGTTTATTTTCAGACAAAAGGCAATAAAACTCTGGCTAAAAGGTATTATAAAAAGGCAATAGTTCTAAATCCCGATCTTTTTGATACCTTATATAATTTTTCGTCAATATTGGGAAGTGAGGGGAACTACAAAAAGGCATTGAAATTTGCTAAAAAAGCTATCGAAATTGACCCTGACAACGCACCAGCATGTAATAATTTAGCAAATATATTGCGCGGTATTGGCGAACTTGATGAGGCAAGAAAATATTATCAAAAAGCGATTAAATTGGACTCTCGTTTGGCAAGCGTTTATCCAAATCTTTTAGATGTTTTATTGCGTTTGGGAGAAAAGGATTTGGCAGAAAAGATTCACAAAAAAATGGACAGTTTAGGCGCTGAAACCCCATATTGGGCATTAAAACTCCATAAAAGCCCTTCTTACCGGCTGCAAATTGCCAAAACATATAGCGAAAGAATTAAAGGGGAGGCTATGCGGGCAAATTTACGGCTTGGTTATTGGATTCGGAGAAAGAAGGAAAAAATTAAAGTCGGATATATTTTTGACCAAATTGATTCACCCTTTTTTGATCTGCATGATAAAAAGAAGTTTGAAATTTATAAATATCCATATCATGACATCCGCAACTTAACGGATGCACAAGTTGCCAAAAGGATAAACAAAAAGAGAATTGATATTTTGATTGATTTGGTGGGACACAGTGAAAGAAACAGGATGGGGATATTTGCACATCATCCATCCCCATTCCAAATTTCCTACTCAGAATTTGGGGGAACAAGCGGTGCAGACTTTATGGAATACGCGATAGTTGATAAAACTTTAGTACCTGAAAAAGAGGCAAAATATTACTCTGAAAAACTAATTTATATACCTAATTGCTATCAAATCAAAGATCGAAAACATAACATTACAACAAAAATTTTTGTTAAAAATTTAGAAAGCGAATATATAAAGATAGTGGGGGCGGGGAAGAGAATAGGGTCAAGAGAATAGAGAATAGAGAGTAGGGAGTAGAGAATAGTTAATATTATGAATGTGCATTCTTATAAAGAATTAATTGTTTGGCAAAAATCGATACAATTAACAAAATTGATATACAGTATAACTAGGCACTTTCCTAAAGACGAGCAATTTGGATTAACTTCACAAATTAGGCGTGCTACCATATCAATACCATCAAACATAGCCGAAGGTTATGGCAGAAGATCCCACAAGGAATATAAACAATTTTATTCAATTGCTTACGGATCTGCACTTGAAGTTGATACTCAAATATTTATTGCAAAAGAAATAGGTTATGTTAAATCCGACGAATTCGAATCAGTTTTAAGTATTTTGAATGAAATAATTAGGATGTTATATGTAATGATTTTTAAAAGGTAGTTTTTGTTTTCTATTCTCTATTCTTACTCTCTATTCCTATTCTCTATTCTCTATTTTAGAGAGGCCAGAGTAGCTTTGGTTTTGGCGTCTTTAAGCATCTTGCCGGCTGTTCCGGCAGTGACATGGGTAGCAATTACCTCATCCCAGACCGCATCAGCAATTTCCGAAGCTGAAGCTCCGCCTGCCTGAGTTTCAATGAAAGTGTCGGTTCCCAGGTCGCGGGTGGAGCCTAAGGTGTTGCCCGAGAAAGTGTGATGTAAACGAACCATCGTCCGCGCGACCCCGCTGGCGATATCTACTCCGTAGCCGGCATTTTTGTAGATCAGGTTATTCTCCATTACACTGTCCGTAATCGTCGCGCCGGCCAGCTCGACCCCATCCCCCCCGTTACCAGAGATAATGCCTTGGCGAATCGTCAAGTCGCTGGTGGAAGTACCAACGTTAATTCCCTTCCCGGCGCAGTCTTCAATCGCGCAGGTATCAATCCGGGTGCGAGCGGAGCTTGAGACATCAATGCCGTTTCCGGTGGCGCTCTTTACCCAGACATCTTTTATGAGAGCGTTGTCGCCGGTGACGGTAATGCCGTTGTCAGTTCCACCAGCGGCAGTGGTGATGTAAAATCCGGACAGTTCAACCGAGTCACCACTAATAGTAACTGTAGCACTACCGCTGGTTGAAGGCACGAATTGGAAAGGATAGCCCGACCCCCTAACCTTGAGAGTGGCTTTGCTAATGGTAAGTTTTTCCGTAACCGTGGTAATTCCGCCGCTGGCGGTTGAGAGAGCAAAGATAATATCATTATTGCCTGCTGTGGCCAGTGTTTGGGCTTTGGAAAACGTTGCTACAGCTTTTGTGGGCGTAGTTCCATCATTTGAATCGCTACCTGATGTTGGATTCCAGTAATATACGTTTCCAATGGATGCATGCCTGCCCCGCAGCGATTCAATCAAATACAAAAGACTGTAGTCCGATGAAGGAGTGGCAATAGTCGGGGAGGAGGATTGGGCAAGGGAGACAGTCGTGTAAGCCGACGGTGCAATTGGGTTGCCGGATTCGGCGACTAAATTTCCTCCGGAAATAAGGCAAGAAACCGTGTCCGGGCTAGGACGGGCTTCGAAGCGAACTTTCCAGTTATCAAGAAGCATGACGGTGATTCCGACATAAGTTCCTCCGCCAAGTGGTTGTTTGCCGAAAGCATCTATGATTTTTTTATAAGCCATGGGCGGGGATAACTCATCCTCGGTGTCCCGTACCTGATTGACAAGATATTGCAGGTCTAAAGAAGTATCCGGCGCCGGCACCTCAATAATGCTGTTGTAGAAGTCAAAGACAAGTGGTAATGCCATATGTTTAAGGAATAGGGAATAGCGTCAAGAGAATAGTTTAAAAACTATACGCTACTCCTACTCTCTATTCTCTAAGATTATAGCAAGTTTTAGGTGACTATTGAATCGGTGGTTCTAATGGCGGTAGTGGAGTAACCTGCCGAACCAAATGTTCCCGTGGTTTCAAACGGCAGAATAGCAGTTGTTGCTTTTCTTCTGACCCTGATAATTATTGATCTGTCTGCAGTATAAATAACCGTAACAGCGGCTGATGATTCTGTCGCATTTATGTCAATAAACGGAACATAAGCAGTATCGTCGGTGGAATAAGTTCTATCTAAAGTTCCGGTTAAGGTGAATGTACTTCCGGACCAAGACGAGTAGGTGTATCTGGCCTCACGGGTTGCAGTGGTATCGCTTATATCCACCACACGGATATACCCCGGAGTTGTTGTGCCGGCTGGTGTGTCGGCGGTAATTGTAGTACTTACAATAAATGCCGCGTTGCTCGCTGTGTTACCGGCTGCGGAAACATACATATCTTTCTTAATTGAGCTGTCAGTTGCAGACACAGTTCTAAAGACCGAAACCCTATCTCCTGAAATAAGATTGGAAATAGTTAGGGTTTGTTGGTTTGGCGGATTCTGTGTTGTATTATCAGCATCGATAAGCTGATAGTTCTTAACATCGGCAGCGGCCATATTCTGAATCCATACCCCTTGAGCACCGAAGAATTTACCTCCGGCGAAGGTTCCAAAAGGCGAAGCCTTAACTGGTGAGAAAGTATTAGTTGGGGCAGTCTGTGTATCTTCATGAGCCCTAATATAGAGTTGACCTTCCTTGGTGGTAGAATGGCTTAAAGGTCCGCCTTGTGGGTATGTTGATGGATACATCAAAAAAGTTGAGCCAATTCTGGTGACATATTTCAAATATTGGTAAACGCTGGCGAGGGTGTAGTTGTTACAATAAATTATCACTGAATACTCAGGGCTCGTCGCCTGTTGATCAAACTGCTTGACCATTCTGTATGCCTCAACCATATTGGCGGAGGCAGTAGCCGTTTTCGAAGCCCCTGTAATTGTCTCACTGGTTAATGGATAATCAGCAGTTACATTCCCCAAAGTCATTGTTCCTGCGCCAGTTCCGGTGGTTTGCCTAAGAAACACACCCGATCCTCCTGCCCAGGTAACTGTTTCAAAAGCGGTGAAGGATCCTGAAATAGAGGAATAGGCGACCGTGCCGTTAACAAAAGCAATAGTAACACCGCTATAGCCGGAAGCTGTGGCTTGGGTATCGGTATTGTTGAGGTCAGGGGAGGTGGCCAGGGGGACAGCATTTCTTCCTCCTGCGCTTAAGTCAATGCCAAAGTGATCGTAAAGATCAGCATTGCCCGTAGTCGGATAGTTGCGTAAATAAACAGTGATATTCCCGCTGTCCATCTCACTGCTTGATTCTTTAACTTTGATTAAAATGTCAACGTGGCGGGTGGTTGCGTTGGCTTTATTCTCCGGCCACCATTCAGCTCCTGTTACGTATCTTGCCGAAAGTTGTTCAACATAAATCTGCTCTTCGTTGGTATGCTGTTCAATGGTACCAAGAGTATAGATATTGGCCCAAAGCTGCTCACCTGTCGTAACAGATGTTATCGTCCCGGCCCCCGTGCCTCCAGGGGTGATAGTGACCGCCTCGGTGGTAAATGTTCCCAATACTTTTCTGACCCACCATTTTTTGGCGGTATTATCATAATCCAAAAGCCTGCCTGTATTTGTGACGCCGGTATTTTGTACCAACAAGCCAATATCACTAGCAATGGCGGATGTGTAAGTTTCTCCAAAGGCAAGGACATAAACTACGGCGTTATTTCCACTTGTTTGGATGGCTCCAGTTTTAAGATATTCAAAGCAGTTTCTATAATTCGCTCCACCTTCATTTTCTCTTGCTTCACTCATGAACCACCCATTGATGAGAGTATACTCGGTAGGGGTTTGGGCGCTCATAGGAATCGGGTCGTCCATTTGATCTATTTCATCAAATGTGTCCTGAAGATAAGAATACAAAGCGTTCACCGTCCAAACCGTTGTAGCAGTTATTGAATGACGAATTCTTTTATATGTGTAATCAATTGTAAAGTCGTCTCCGATTGCCATACAATTTTTCCCTTATATCAGTATATTAAGGATGAAAGATTGTTGTCAAGGGGTTATTTTGTCTAGACCGAAATTGATCTATTTAAGCGCTAAATGATATAGTTGGAGGTTAGAGAGTAGAGAGTAGGAGTAGCGTCTAGTTTTAAACTATTCTCTTGACGCTACTCTCTATTTACTAATGGCGGGGGATATTATAAGTAATCCAGGGTTCGTGTTTTCCGTCTTTACATCTGCACTCTGTAAGCGGGTTTCTGACTCTGGGACACCCGATGCTTTTACATTTTCCCGGTTCATTGGAAACAAATCCACATCCGCCAGAGCAAACATAATGAATTTCATTCCACTCTAATTTTTTAGTTTTGTCTTTCTTTTTCATCTTTTATCTTTTCTAATTTGTGAGTTGAAATATCCTCGAGCCATCTAAAAAGTGATCCGGGGAAGTTGGCATTGTGGGTTTTAATGATTTTTCTTAAAATTTCTATGGAGCCATCGCAATCTGCGCAGTCAACGCCGTCAATTATTCTAATTTCCTTTTCAAAAAGATCTTTGAACTTTGGAATATTTTTTAGCTGGTTGAGTGGCTTAAGGGGAGGGTCGGAAGAAAGTAAAAAAATAAGGTCTTCAATTGAAAAATACCATTTTTTCTTTGCATAATATTTTTTAATCTCTTTTCCGGCAAACGGAGCCATAAACGGACCTTTTACTTTACTTTCATCAATTTCTTTTTTAATAGTTACCTTTTTTTTGGACACAAATTTTCCCCCGGGGTCACGTGCTGGGGCTGCTTTTGGGACGAAAGTTTCAACCGGGGATAGTGACTCATCTTTCTTTTTTTTTAAGAAATTAAGAATAGCCATGATTATTAATTTTTACACTTTGTGTGCTCTTTTGTCAACAGTTTGGGTTCGGCTGCCGGTAAACCTGCCTGCCGGCAAGGTAGGGTATTGCCTCGGACTTGAGGGTCGTGGACATTATAGGAAAGTACATATTGGGACGTACCATTCGGCACTTCCTTCCAGGGTTTGTTAATGAAGAGAGTGTTTTTGGTGTTATTCAGTACTGTTCTTGTTTGCCCTTCACCCTTTCCGCGCGAGATCCACAATGGAAAACCGACATAGTCATTATCATTCCATTTTTTTGACTTGTCAGTTAAAGAATCTTTTTTGGCGCTTGTGACAACTCCCAAGTCATCACTGATAACTTTTTTTGCCTTTGTTGTTAGGTTTTTTAAGGTTGGATTATTTTTTATAAAATCGGGAACTGGATACCATTCGGAGTGAGTATAGCCAACGCGGTTTTTGGATGCGAACTCAACCTTCATATAACCGGCAAATTTTGGATCAGGAGAAACACTGACACATTCTCTTTCTTCGCCGTTTATATCAACTATTTTCATTTGATGTAATTATTACTCATTGTTTTGTCTTTTTCAAGTGTCTAGCATACGCTTTTTTCCAGGTATCGCTTTCATTTTCAACTTTCATAAATACGTTTTGCTCAACGACAGTATTTTTGGGGAAGCAGATAATATTTACCTCAGGGTGAAATTCGGCGAAAACATTTTTCTTCTGCCCAAAATAGTTATCGGGGTTGTAGTAACTAAATATATGCCAAAATGCTTGATATCCCAAATCAAACACTCTTTGCTCCAACTAGGACTTTTTCTTCATCCCCTTCAATATCAATTTTTATGAGTTTAACTCTCGATAGCTTAAGACTGTCAATTGTCATCGTTTCAATTATCTTACCTTTTTTAAGATTTTGCATTTTTAAAGATCCATAATTTTGAGCAACTGTTTGATCGAGGATTAAAGTTTTAATTTTTTTTATAGTATCGGAGGCAAATTTATTAATACCGATGACGTTCATAAGATTGTTAATAGCGATATTCGTACCTAAAAAAGCAAAAGCCATTCTTTGTGGTTCAATCGCATAAACTCCTCCATTTGGTAAAGTCGCCTTGGCAAAAGGGATCGTATGAGTGCCGATGTAGGCACCCACATCAACGACAATATCATTGGGGGAAATGAGCGGGAGCAAGACATCAATTTCAGTTTGTGCCCACTCTCCATAAAGATCAAACGCCCGGCCGATAAAAGTATCATTGGTATTGTAGGCAAAAAAACCATGACGGCATTTTTTAATTGCAAAGTACCCGTTTCTAAAAAGATTTTTCATTTTTTTCTTTTAGCCTCGGACCTTGAGAGGCTAGACCCGAAAGCGTAAGACCCTTTTCTTTAATTTCGCCATCTGATGATTGGTTAAATTTAACTCTTTAATTCTTGTCGTGTTTTTTAAAAGATTTTCCAGTTGACTTTTCCGTTCTTCCTGCCCAATTTCTTTAAGAATTTTGTGATAAAAAGAGAAATCAAGATTTAAAGTGAGCAGACTGAAGATATCAATTTTATCCTTTTGGCCTTTAACCGAAAGTTTTCTTTGTTCATAAACGTTTTGTTTTAAAATCAGGAGAATTTCCGGCCGGGGAACTCGAAAACCCTCTTGAGTTGTTAAATATTTTTGGATAAATTCCGGGGGCAAACCCGGATTTGAATAAAAAGGCAGAT
>Ga0210057_1008338_pt1 | contig 12293 bp, 12 predicted proteins | sample CryGeyCG2114_010_2_FD_183968 | JGI IMG/M metagenome (GOLD analysis project Ga0210057, IMG submission 183968) | Groundwater microbial communities from aquifer - Crystal Geyser CG10_big_fil_rev_8/21/14_0.10 (SPAdes) (version 2) | ecosystem: Environmental > Aquatic > Deep subsurface > Groundwater ...
CCATCATGACGGATAGCGGCGGCTTTCAAGTTTTCAGTCTTGGCTGGGGCAAAATCCATAAAATCGGCAAAATAAGTTCAACAATACTACTATCGACATCGAACGTCGATAGTAGTAAAAATCCCGTTAAGATTACAAGCAATGGCGCTATGTTTACTTACGACGGCAAGAAGTACGCGCTTAATCCCAAGAAATCAATCAAAATACAAGAAGATCTTGGGGCGGATATAATATTCGCTTTTGATGAGTGCACGTCTCCGCTTCATGATTATGAATATAATAAAAAATCTCTTATTAAGACCCATAAATGGGCGGCGGAGTGTCTTAAAGCGAAAAAGAAAAACGGCCAGATGCTTTTTGGCATAGTGCAGGGCGGCATTTATGAAGATTTGAGAAAAGAATCTTCCAAAGCGATAGGCGAGATGAGTTTTGACGGCTTCGGCATCGGTGGTTCTTTCGGCGAAAAGCAGATGGGTAAAGTTATAGAATGGGCGCTTTCCGGTCTGCCGGAAGACAAGCCAAAACATTTGCTTGGCATTGGAGCCATAGAAGATATTTTTATAGGCGTAAAGAAGGGGATAGATACCTTTGATTGCGTCATCCCCACCAGGGAAGCCAGGCACGGCGCGCTTTATAGCAAGGCGGGAAGGCTGGATATTAAAAAAGGCCTTTTTGCCAAAGACAGAAAAGCGGTGGAAAAAGGTTGCGAATGTTTCGCCTGCGCTAAGGGGTTGAAGAGGAAAGATTTCCATTTACTCTTCAACGCAGATAAAGAGAAAGCTCGAAAACTGGCCACGTTGCACAATATCTTTTTTTATAAGACTTTATTTGCTAGAATAAGAGAAGCGATAAACAGCGGCAAGAAAAACGCGCTGGATAAACTGGAGAAAGAGTATAGAGTATAGAGAACTTATTTCTCGTTAAAATTTAAAAAAGATGATATGAATATTTTATTATATATAGGATTAATATTTGTGATTATGCCACTGGTTGAGTTGGTGCTAATTTTATTTGGCAAAAATAGGTTTATTAAAGTTTTGATTTTCATTATACCCATAATGGTTACTATACTATATTCTTTTATATTGTTTGGCATTAAATCAGAATCATGCGAGATTAGTATATTTTGTGCCTATCAGTCTGGCTTTTTGGTGACAATTGGTTTTTTGACTTTTTTTAATTATTTAATCATGGGCATCGGTATATTAATTTCTAAGAGGAATCGTAATATGGGAATAAAATAATTTTTTCATGTTCAATTTAGAAGATCAAATTTTAATAGATAATTTTGTAAAAGAACTTTCTGAGAAAGTGGGGGATCGTTTTGGAGCCGATATTGATTTCATTATTCTCTATGGATCAGCCGCCAGAGGAGAGTTTGTAAAAGGCGCTTCCGATATAGATCTTCTCATCCAAACAAAGTCAGACGAAGTTATGGAAGAGGTCAAAAAATATGCCACTGAACTTTTTTGGCAACTGGATGAAAAATATCAAACAAATTTCAAGGAAGTTTGCGCCAAGGATGCAAATAACAAAGTGGAAAAGGCTTTCAAATCCATAGAATCCAAAACGCCATTATTCGCTCCTCTCTTTGTGTACGGACCGAATGACCTTGATTGGGTTAATGGCAAAGTGCTTAAAAAGGGCGTGGCCATGGGAGCCAATCTTTTTGCTTCGCAATATTCAGTATTTTTAAACTTTAAAAGAGAAGGGAAGGTTTATTACGGCAGGGATATTACTAAAGAGATTAAAGTAAGAGGCACAAGGTGGGAGAAGCTTAAGGGAATAATGATACCACAGTATTTTTCTATTGTATCATTTCTGATGTTATTGTTTCCGGTGTTGTGGAGAAGAGGTATCAAGTACGCTATTAAAGCGGTGCTTTATGATCTGGATGCCGTTTTAATCTATATCGGCAAAATAGAAAAATACAATCTTGATGATAAAATAAAAGCTTTTAAAAACGCTACTTATTCTGAGAGGATCGAAAGATTTATTAAAGAATATGCCAAGCTGTTGGCGCGTATTAAGATGGATCAAAACTTGACGCAGGCGTCCATAATAAAAGAATCTTTGGATTATAAAATCAACGGTTTTAAAAAAGGTAAATTATCCGGTCTTTATTATATTCTAAGAGTGGCAAAGTTTGTTTTTGTTTCAAATTGGATAGCTATTTTAAAGATGCGGTAGTGGCTATTATTTTAGGAGAAAGGTGTCAGGTACCTTTTATGATATAATATGGAAAAAGGGTTGGGTAAATAGGGTAGTAGAAAATTTAATTTAAAATTAACCCTGCGAAAAAAGTGAAGACCGAGAAAAGGTACCTGACACCTTTATGCACCTTTCTGACTCACATAATCTCCACCACTTTTTGTTTTGAGGTGTGGCCTTTGAGGATGTTTACTTTAGAGAGGGATGTTTTGAAATAAGAAGCCAGAGCGCGCTCCACGCCGTAATTGGCGCGGCCGTCTATCGGCGGTTCTTTAACAGACACCTTAAAATGAGTGTCGTCTATCTTTTCCACTTGTTCTTTTTTCGCGCCGGCTTTTACTGATACAAAGATTTTCATAAAACTATTGTAACATTATTTATGATTTTTTTCGTGTCTTATTTGATCTGATAACTGATATTGACGTTTACTATCACTTCTTGAGATCCAGGCTCAATGCTTGGCATTGGAGCCGACTCTCCGCCACCCATGCCATCCATGACTCCAATTGATTTAACTTGAGAATAAAAAGGCGTATAGTAATCTTCGTAGATAGAGATAAGTTTGCCTATCTTAAAGCCTCCGGCTTTAGCGATAGCCTCAGCTTTGGCTTGAGCCTTAGCAATCGCTTGCTCTCTGGCTTGAGCTTTAAGCGCGTCAGGATCGTCTATGGTGAAGGAGAGGCTTGTTACATTATTTGCTCCATTTTCCACCACGCCGGCAAGCGCTTTGCTTATATTGGCAAAGTCTCTTATCTTCACCGATACTGTTTGGGTAATGGTATAACCTATAATTTCCGGAGAGAGCGGACATGGTTTACCCATCATGTCATAACCGCCATAGCATCTTATGCTTTCGTATCTGGGATTGAGGTCAAACCTCAGAGTCTTAATATCCTTCTCGCTTATATTTAGAGATTTAAGAAAGTCTATCGCCTCGTTTGTTTTTTCGGTATTTTCTTTTTGGATCTCAGCCGTATTTACGCCACCCTGCGTTATCACACTAAAGCTGAATTGGGCAACGTCCGGCACGGAGATAACCTTGCCTTCTCCTTGCACGGAGAAGCTCCTTGCACTGTAAAGATCTACCGACTTTGAGTAAGAACCGGATATTGAAAGAATAGCCACAATGGAAGCCACCATCATTGCCATGCCAAGAAAACCCAGATGCCTTTTCATTTTTTCGCTCATGTTTGTTTATCTCGCCATTTGGCGAATTAACTTATAATTTCTTAATTTTACTTTTAAAAAGATAAAAGTCTAGTGAGTATGGCTATGCCCGTCATCTGCCAGGGGATCCATCATTGGATCAAAAATTTCAAGATTTTCTTCGCCTTCGGCAATCATTATGCCCCACGCGCCTCTGTCCAGTCTGGCTAAAGCATGATCCACCAATATGTAACTACCCGGGACATCCATTTTAAATTCCGTGATGGCGGCACCTCCGGCCGGTATGAGAGTGGTTTGCACGTTGTAATGATAATCGCCGCCGATAGACGCTTCGGGGTAAACTTTGTCAAAAATTTCACCAATCAAATGGAAAGAAGATATGAGATTAACGCCGCCATTGCCGACGAAGAATCTTACGGTGTCGCCGACATTTACTTTCATATTATCTGGATTGAGCGAATTGGTTTTACCGTTGAAGACGATATATTCAGGCTGGCCGTTGATCATTTTTTTAGCGTCAAAGATCTGCAAACCCTTTTTGCCTAATCCGCCGGCGCTGTAGAATTCCCCCTGCATAACGTAAAATTCTTTATCCACTTCCGGCAATCCCTCTTCCGGTTCCACCAAAATCATGCCATACATGCCATGGGCCATGTGCGTGGCCACATTCGGGTGCGCGCAATGATAAACATATAATCCCGGATTAAGAGCTTTGAATTTAAATGTTTTTGATTCTCCGGGAGCGACCTTTGTGGCGCCGTGACCGCCACCGGGTCCGTTTACGGCATGAAGATCTATGCTGTGATGATGAACGCTTGATGGATCGTTTTTAAGCGTAAGCTCCACCGTATCGCCTTCTCTTACTCTTATCATGGGGCCGGGCACTCTGCCGTCAAAAGTCCAATAATTGAAAGTTACTCCATTGGCCATTTCACCCACTACTTCTTTGGCTGTCATTTCCACTTTCACCGTCTCGGGATAATTTCTTTTTATGGGCGGCGGTATGTCGTCTGGCAATTTGGCGATATTGGCGACATGCTCCATGTTTTTTAATTGCCTGAAAAAAACGGAAATGTTTTTAAAAGGCAGTTCCGGACCTGTTGATGGACCGAAAGTTTTTAAAAATAACGGAAACTTAAAGCTTTGCGGGATACCCTGCGAAGAGAAAACTACAAGAAAAGCCCCAAGAAAAAAAACCGAAACAATCGGAATTAAAACTTTTTTAGGAAAACCGAACCATCTGTAAAGGAAAAATACAAACATTGTGGCAGCGGCAATGGCGCTGGCTATCAAGATGGTAAAACCTACGGTTTGAAAGAGAACATATTTTGTGAGCCGAAAAATTTCAATCATATTTTTATATTTTTACTAATAACTAATAATTGTTTGGTTACATCATGCCTTGGAATTTGCTGGCAAGCACCATTTGAACTTTCTTTACCGCGTCATTGAAGGCGTATTCTATCTCGCGTTGAAGTTTGCTTTTTTCCAAAATTTCGCTTTCTATAACAACATTCTGCACTTTAAAGTCGCCGGAGATGGTAATTTTTACATCGCCGCTTTCGCCGGTTATCGTCTCCGCTTCAATGGCCTTCTTCATCTTTCTTAATTCATTTAATTGTTTAAGTTTATCAAACATGTTTTTTATTAACTTAATAATACGGTAATTATAGCAAAATATTAGAAAACACGCCAAAACGCACCAAGGTTTAACCTTGGTGCGTTTTTAGCTTTGATATAAGCCGTTTTTATTTACCGTTATTTTTTTCTGTTAGATTTGTTGCGATCGGCTTCCTTGAGAGATTGCTTTCTTAATCGTACGCTATGAGGAGTAATTTCCAAATACTCATCTTCAGCCATAAGCTCAAGACCGTTCTCTATACCTACTTTGATGGGAGGAGTGAGCATGATATTTTCGTCCGAACCGGAAGCGCGCATATTGGTAAGCTGTTTACCTTTAGTGGGATTTACCGTCATATCTTCGCCTTTGGAGGAGTTGCCTATGACCATGCCTTCATATACTTCCGTAGTCGGTCCTATGTAAAGAGTGCCTCTGTCTTGCAAATTAAAGAGAGAGAAGCCCAAGGCTTTGCCGGCGGTCATTGAAGACATTGATCCTTGTTCGCGCTTTTTAATTTCTCCCGCCCATGGCCTAAACTCCAAGAAGCGTCCGCACATGATGCCTTCACCTTTTGTTTCTATCGTAAATTGGTTTCTGTATCCGAGCAGTCCTCTGGTGGGAATTTCAAAAATAAGTCTGGAAGAGTTGCCTTGCTGTTCCTTCATATCCATCATAATGCCGCGTCTTCTACCCATGGTTTCTATCACGGTGCCGGCAAATTCTTGCGGCGTGTCTATGGTAACCTCTTCAAAAGGTTCCAAGATAACGCCGTTTTCTTCTTTTGTTACCACTTGCGGCTGGGAAACTTGCAGTTCGTAACCCTCTCGGCGCATATTCTCAAGAAGGATGGCAATGTGCATTTCTCCTCTGCCGTAAACTTTAAAGAAATCATTTGAAGAAAAATCAACTCTCAAACCCACGTTCACCTCAAGCTCTTTCTCAAGTCTTTCTCTGATCTGACGGCTGGTTACGAATTTTCCTTCTTTGCCGGCGAAGGGAGAATCGTTTACAAGGAAGTTAAGGCTGATGGTCGGTTCATCCACTTTAATGGCCGGAAGCGGCTCGGTATCAGTTGTGCCGGTAATAGTTTCGCCTATGTAAATATCCGGCAAGCCGGCGATCATGGCTATGTCTCCGGCCGTCGCTTCCGTCGTTTCTTTTCTCTCTAAGCCTTCAAAAGTAAAAACTTTCGTAATCCTGCCGGTTCTTGTCTCTCCGTCCGGTTTTTTTACGAAAATATTATCTCCCATTTTGATTTTGCCGCTATATATTCTACCCACGGCCATTCTGCCTAAGAATTTATCATAAGCCAGATTAAACGGCTGCATTCTTAAAACATCTGCAGTATCGGCTTTTGCCGGCGGCACTTCTTCAAGAATGGTATCTAGAAGGGGAGACAGATCTTTTGATTCGTCGCTTAGATTTTTTTTGGCAACGCCGTCTCGGCCTATGGCGTAAATTACCGTGAAGTCCAATTGTTCTTCGCTCGCGCCAAGATCAAAGAATAACTCCAAAACTCTTTCGTGGGTTTGGGCGGGATCGGCGGCCGGTTTATCTATTTTGTTTATCACCACTATAGGCTTAAGGCCGAGTTCAAGAGATTTCTTTAGCACGAATCTTGTTTGAGGCATCGGGCCTTCTTGCGCGTCCACAATGAGTATAACGGAATCTATGGCTCTTAAAACCCTTTCCACTTCGGAGCCGAAATCGGCGTGACCGGGAGTGTCTACTATATTTATTTTTGTATCCTTGTAATTTATGGAAGCGTTTTTGGCGTATATGGTAATGCCACGCTCTTGTTCAAGCGTGTTTGAGTCCATGCTTACGCCTTCCTTGCTGGCTCCGCATTGCTTCATAATGGCATCCGTTATTGTCGTCTTGCCATGATCTACGTGGGCGATAATCGCTATGTTTCTTATTTCCATAAAATAAACCCCGCAAAAACAGGGCGTATCTAAAGATTAATATAAAACTTATAATTCGTCAAACTTTTATGTCCAAGTCTTCCAAGGACTGTCCTTGGAAGGATGCTCTTCTAAAGTTAATTGATTAGGCGGATGGATCTATTGATTTCAAAGTCTCCCACTCTTGTCCTTTTTAAATTTAAAAGAATGGCGCTTACGCCGAGTCTTTGACCGAGGTGATGAGCGATGGCTCGTATATAGGTGCCACTGGAGCAGGTGATTATGAATCTGACTGCTAAAAATTTTTCGCCATTGGCGGCACTTAGCGCTTCCCGCCATTTTGCCAAAATTTCTTTCTGACGAAAATCACCGTTTACGAGTCTTATTTTTTCTGTTATTTCCGCAAGTAATTCTTTCGCCGCGATCTCGCGACTACCCGAAATTTTCGTCTCATAAATTTCGGTGCTTCTCATCGGTATCTCAATTTCGCCGAGCTTACCTTCTCTGGCCCACTGAAACAATGGTTTGCCTTTTATCTTGTAAGAAGAATAGGGTGGCAAAGGTAAAGAAATTTTGCCTTTTAGATCTTTGAGATTTTTTATTATTATTTCACCCAATGTCAAGATTGAACCTTGACATTGGGATGGTAATCCCAAAATATCATACGTGTCTGTCTCAAAGCCAAAAATTATTTCCGCTTCATATTCTTTGTCTAATTTTAAATAATTTTCTTTTTCATGTATTGTTTCTCCTGTTAGCAGGATCAACACTCCTTCGGCCATAGGGTCCAATCTGCCGGCGTAGGTTATAGGTGTGTTTTTGTATTCATCGCATTTCTCGCGCAAAAGATTAATAGCCTCAAGCGGGGAGAGGCCGAGGGGTTTATGCACAGTAAGGATTTTATTTTTTTCCGGCATTTGATATTATTATAAATAACTGCCCGTTTGTCAGGCAATAATCTAAAGGAAGGTCTTAGTTCTGTACATTCAATAAGTAATTGCAACACCTGTTTTTTCTAATAATACCTCAAGCGGAGTCTTTCCGCCAAATCTTTTTCTAGGACGAGTATTGAGAAGATATTCAACTCGGCATATTTCTTCATAACACCTGTATTTTGATACAAGTGTTGCAATTGATTGTTGAACTGGATTTTCTTTTTCTTGCAATTAACTCAAAACTATGGTATAAAAGATGGTGATAAGGTGGAACAAGCAAAATACACAAAATGATTGCAAATAACGAAAAAAGTGAAAAGAGGGGGATTGGTTATAATATTTCCGCCGAATTTTAATAAAGATAAAAATTATTTTAGTTGACAACTCAACGGGGGGGGGTGCTAGGCTGAAAACAAACCAAAAGATCGTGTGAACTTTGGAGATGGTTCTTTAAAAATTTAACAAACTTTTTTAAAAAGGGAGAAATTTAATGAAACTGTCCAGATTTGCTCATGTGATACCTGTTGATGAAGACATAACGGCGTTGTATCACTCCCTCAACATCAAAACAGTATTTGTTTCCAGTAAATTACTTAATCAAATAGAGAATTTTGATAAAACTGATATTTATGGGGACAAACTATATCGCTCTGGAATTTTGGTTGATTCAAGTAGTGAGGATGATAATTTGTCCGGGAAAATGGTAGAATCGTTGTTGTCTTTACCTTCGTCGGTTTCTGTTATGTATTTGTTGTTAACGGATGCTTGTAATTTGGCTTGCGATTATTGCTTTATTGAAAATCAAATTCCAAAAGAACAAAACAGGATTTTTATGTCTACCGAGATAGTAAAAAAATCAGTGGATTTTTTTACTAAAGCTATTAATCGACATCCAAATTATTTTGAAAAAAAGAAAACAATTATTTTTTATGGTGGCGAACCATTAATGAATAAAAATGTTTTTATGGAAGCCGTAAAATACATCACAGAGCTTAAGCATGAAGGAGTTTTGCCGAAATTATTGAGCGTAAACTTAGTTTCAAATGGCCTGTTTTTTACTTCTGAGTTGGTGGATTTCGTGAGTGAGCATAAGGTCAATGTTTCAATATCTATTGATGGAGACAAAGCATCCACCAATTTGCATCGTCGCGATTTTTGCGGGGAACCAGTGTTTGATCGCGTGATGGGAAAATTAAAACTCTTCAAGGATAGAAACATGCCTGTTGGTATTTCTTGCACCATCAATGAGGAAACAATCAAGAACCAAAAAGAAACCATTGAATTTTTAATTTCTAAGATTGGAGTTAAGGGTTTAGGCTTCAATATTTTGGCTCGCGGGCATTCCATTAAACTTACAGGCAGTTACGAAAAAAGAGCAGCTGAGTTTATAATAAACGCATATAAAGTTTTCCGAGAAAAAGGTGTTTTTGAAGACAGGATTATGCGGAAAGTAAATTCTTTTTCCAGTCAGAAGATTCACCCCTATGACTGTGCGGCTAGTGGCAGTAGGCAAATAGTTATTGCGCCAGATGGTCAAGTCGGAATCTGTCATGGCTACATTGGATCGCGCAAACACTTTGTAGGAACTGTTTTTGACAATGATCTGATCGTTGAGGACACTTTGACATACAAAGATTGGAAAAAAAGATCGCCAATTACCATGAAACAATGTCAATCTTGTGTTGCGCTTGGAACATGTGGAGGAGGATGCCCTTGTGATGCTGAAATTTCAAAAGGGTCAATATGGGAGCTAGATGAAAGGTTTTGTGTTCATGCAAAAATGACAATAGACTGGATTATAAAAGATCTATGGTCGCGTGTTAAAGACAAGGCGTTTGAAGTTCTTTAAATCTAAGACAAAAATGGGTGTGGTTTTTTAACTCGCACCCATTTTTTAATTTATAAAAGGTGATTTGCAAAAAGCTTTTTATTTACTTATTATTGAGATATGAATAAAGACATTAAGCTGAACTTTTTTTCAGACAAGAATAGAGACTGTGATTTGCTTACAAGTATGTATCCGGACAAAAAACATCTTGCCGGTATGATTTGGGTGGATATAGAAAAACTTCATGGGGAAATTAATGTTAAAAATATTGATTTATACGTAAAAAACACTTATCAATCTTACGGTAATTTTATTGAAAAAACATCAAAACTATATCAAAATTCATGGAATGAAATAAATGATCAGTTTTTTAGCTTAATGGCTGAAAAAACAAAACTCAGCTCACATTTCCCTGATTATCGTTGTCATGTCACAGCCTTTTTACAAGGGCTGTCAAACTGGGGTGGTAATATTATTACTAGAGGTTGGAAAGAGAATCCTTTTATAATGCGTAAGATAACCGCGCATGAAATAGTCATTGCTTATTTGTGGAATCATTTGAAAAATATTTTTCCAAACAACACCGACGATAAACATTGGAAAATATCTGAACTTATTGCGTGGGTAATGTTAAGCCACGACAAAGATTTTATGAAACTTTGGCCATGGTTTATAGATAAAAGCGGACTTCAGAATTATCCTCAACTTGTTGTTCATATTGATAAAGTAAAAGATATATATTTTACAACAAAAGATTTTAAAGATTTTCTTTTGAGCGTGGATGACCTTTTAGATTAATATGGAGTTAAAGCTCAATTATAAGGGAAAAGATTATACAAAAATAAAGGAACTGGTTGTCAAATCACATGATGTTATTGGTTTGTATTTCAAAGACACATTAAATAGTTTGACAGTTTGTGTTCATAAAAACAGAAAAGAATTTGACAAGAAACTTAATCGAAAAACAAAGTTATGGCATATTGCCAACGCTTCTAATGGGGAAATAGATATTATACATTTTGATATTTTTGAAAAAGAAACTTCTCATAAAAAAATTGGCTGGTGTGTTTTTTAACACCAGCCAATTTTTTTAATCAAAACAAAGGGGGTCGAGCGATTGACCCCCTTTGTTTTTTGGTACATTCAACAATCAATTGCAACACCTGTTTTTTCTAATAATACCTCAAGCGGAGTCTTTCCGCCAAATCTTTTTCTAGGACGAGTATTGAGAAGATATTCAACTCGGCATATTTTTTCATAACACCTGTATTTTGATACAAGTGTTGCAATTGATTGTTGAACTAGGGGGGGGTACTGATGTTGCATTTTCGGCAATTTTTGGTATCATAAATGGTGTTTTTAACAAATAAATATATTCCGCAGTAGCTCAATGGTAGAGCAGCTCCCTGTTAAGGAGTTGGTTGTAGGTTCGAATCCTACCTGCGGAGCCAGATAGGATGAGCATCAGCGAAAGCTGGTGTTTTTCCTTTATTCACGGGCTCTTTTGGCGGTTCGAAAGTGTTTTTTCTGGTATTTTTCTCTGAAAGGGCTTCACTCACGGTATCTAGTATGAGTTGGAAGGGTTTCTGGTATGAAATCTCGACATTCTTGCCATTTATCTTTGGGTTCGAAAATAAAAACGAGAATAGCATTCGTTCTACTCGCTCGTCTTTCATAGTTACAGCAACTATGGACTCGGCTATCTGAATATCGATGTTTTCCTGCTTAACCCACTCTCGTTGTGAGCAGTTTTTATAATGGTTGCAGTGGCCATACCAGTGGCCTTTTTGTATCTCCCACGTGATTGTTCCATTGCATTCAATACATCGGAAAACGCTCTTAAAGAGCGAATTGTGCTTGCGTGTTCGTGGTGCCCCATAACTATGCAGTCTGTCTTGGACTCGCTGATAGAGTTCTTTGCTTATAAGTGGTTCGTGATTGCCTTTGGTGATCTGATTCTTCCAGCGGTTCATGCCGTAGTAAAACGGATCGCCGACGAGCTGGTGAATTCTGGCATGACTTACTTTATGTCCAGTGCGGGACCGGAGACCTTGCTCGTACATCACATCGCAGAGTTTCTTGGTGGAGTATTGTCCGGAGGCATACAGGTCAAACATCTTTTTTATAAGCGGTGATTTTTCTTCGTCCGGTACATGAATTTTATGTCCTTTCTCTCCGATGGTTTTATATCCGGACGGGATGATTTGTCCTCCAGCGACATTCTTTCTTTCCATTTCTTCGCGGTTAACCATGATATGTTGAATTTTTCCGCCAGAGCGGAAACGGACAAACCGCTTTCCTTTATTTCCTTTCTGATGCTGTAATTTGTTTTGGCGTTTTTATGAAGTTTTTGCAACATAATTGTTAAGATATTACTCTTAACAACCTATCGTAGTCAAACAGGTATCCCTCCATGATTTTAAAGACACCAAGTTCTCTATGCGCGATCCGATTCATGGCATCAACTGCGCTTTCAAGTGATTTCCTGGATGCGAAACCGCAGATTTCAATGAGGGTTTCAGTCGGCACATAGGTTTTTTGAGCGATCAACGTCCTGATCATCTTGTCCCGATAGCTATTCACTTCCACACGGTAGCAGTGATCGACTTTAGGTTCGCAATACAGCT
>Ga0210057_1008339_pt1 | contig 12293 bp, 9 predicted proteins | sample CryGeyCG2114_010_2_FD_183968 | JGI IMG/M metagenome (GOLD analysis project Ga0210057, IMG submission 183968) | Groundwater microbial communities from aquifer - Crystal Geyser CG10_big_fil_rev_8/21/14_0.10 (SPAdes) (version 2) | ecosystem: Environmental > Aquatic > Deep subsurface > Groundwater ...
AATTGACCGCTGCCATAAGTAAAACCAACACTCTTGTCATCTTCACCAATCAAATGAGAATGAAAATTGGCGTCATGTTCGGCAACCCAGAAACCACCACCGGCGGTAACGCCCTCAAGTTTTACGCCTCTCAACGCCTGGACATCAGAAAAATTGGCAATATTCAGGAAGGTGAAACTATCGTTGGCAGCCGCCACCGAGTGCGAGTGAAGAAAAATAAGGTTGCTACGCCATTTTTAGTCGCTGAGTTTGACATGGATGATAACGGCATCTCGCTGACTGGAGACGTGGTAGATTTGGGTGTTCAATACGACATCATTAATAAAAGTGGTAGCTTCTACAAATATAATAATGAGGTCTTAGCACAAGGTCGCGAAGCCACCAAAAAAGTCCTGGCTGGCAATCCGGCTTTACTCAAAGAACTTCGAGATAAAGTCTGGGCAAAAGTCAAAAGCAGTAAAAAGATCGATTGACGTTTTAGCGTTACCAGGGTACAATTGTGCTATGCTCTTAGGATAAGAGACAAGAACTAAGAATAGTATCAAGAAGTAGTTTAATCAATCATATGTCTATAAGTACAGCATCAGTATCTGGCGCGCTGATATTTCGTCAGAGTCTTTCTGTCTTTTAGTCGTGCCCTAATTTTTTGGCAGCTCTCTACTTCAATTTTCTTGTTTTAATCCTCAGATATTTTTAGCAAAAACAGATTGTTTGTTTAGTTTAGACGAGGAGTCACATGTCATTTTTTAATAATTTGTCTACGCTGTTTATTCCCCAAGGAAAAACTGTCAAAGGCCTTAGAAAACCAGACCAAAAGTCAACCAGACCAGGCAAAGAGTTGCGGCAAGTACCCGTTCAACCGTTAACACCAGTCCCTGCCACTCATCAAGCCCCGATCTCTGCTCCAATTCCTGAAGTCCAAGTTTCTCAACATGAACTGGTCAGAGAAGCTCAAGCCAGAGCTCGAGAAATTGTGGTTGAGGCTAAGGCAGAAGCATTACAAATTCAAAGCAAGGCTGAGCGTGAAACCAGAGAAGCCAGTCATCAACTAGAGGAGCAACAACTCAAGTTGGATTCCAAACTGGATAAAATTGAAGAGCGCTTGACCCAAATGGATCAGCGCGAACAAAATTTAGCAAAAGACCAAGAGTTTATTATCAAAACCAAAGCCGATCTGGAAAAACTTCATCAAGATTTAACCCAAAAGTTAGAAGATATTTCTGGCTTAACGACTGACGAAGCCCACCAACAATTGCTTGATCTGATTGACAAAAAACTGACTAAAGAGAAAGCGCTTTTAATTCGACAAAAGGAGCAAGAAGCAGAAACCGAATCAGAAGTTAAGGTCAAGGAAATTTTGATTGACGCCATGAAACATGGTGCCACTGAGTACGTGGCTGAGTACACTGTCTCGGTGGTTACCATACCGTCAGAAGACGCCAAAGGCAAAATCATCGGTAAGTCTGGCAGAAACATCAACGCTTTTGAGCGTGCCACCGGAGTTGATGTTGATCTGGACATGTCACCAACCGAAGTCAGACTGTCCAGTTTTGATCCGGTGCGCCGAGAAATCGCCCGAATCGCCTTGGAACGTTTAATCAAAGATGGCCGGATTCAGCCGTCCAGAATTGAAGATGTGGTTGAAAAAGTTAAAACTGAAATCGACAAAACCATTTTTGAGGCCGGCAAACAACTCTGTCACGATCTGGCCGTTTATAATTTGCCGATTGATTTGATGAAATTGCTGGGCAAGTTTAAGTATCGCTTTTCGTACGGTCAAAACCTGATCGCCCACACCATGGAAGAAACCAGAATTGGTATGAAGTTAGCCAGCGAGCTTGGCTTAGATGCCAACACGGTTAAACTTGGCTGCTTGCTCCATGATATAGGCAAGGTATCTGAGGAAGCCGAAGGCAGTCACGTTGAATTAGGTGTCAAAATTGCCAAGCGCTTTAACATGCCCCAAGCGGTGATTGATTGTATTGCGCAGCATCACGAGGACGAACCATTCTCAGGACCAGAGCAAACGCTGGTCTACATTGCTGATGCCATTTCTGGCGCCAGACCGGGTGCCCGCTATGAAAACTACGATGAATACGTCAAACGCTTGACCCAGCTTGAAGAGATTGCCACTCAATACGAACAAGTTAAGCAAGCGTACGCCATTCAGGCCGGTCGTGAAGTCAGAGTCATTCTTGTTCCAGAACGCTCAAAAGATGATGACGTCACCGTGCTGAGCACTAAAATCCGGGACGAAATCAAGAATAAGATGACTTATCCAGGCACTGTGACGGTAACGGTAATTAGAGAGGTTCGCGGTCAACAAGTAGCCAACTAGGCTCCGCTCACTAGCCGAGCTCGCCGGAGCTGGCAATGAGGGTTAGAATACGGTTATGAAAATATACTTGATTATTGCTCAGATTATCATTAGTGCCATTTTAATTGCTTGCGTCCTGCTCCAAGCCCAAGGCTCTGGTTTAGGCGCAACTTGGGGCGGCGGCGGCGAAACCTTTCATACCAGACGTGGCCTTGAAAAAGTTATCTTTATCGTCACGATTATTTGTTGCTGCTTGTTTACTCTAACCTCAATTAGCCTACTCTTGGTTCGCTAATCAACTGCCGCTGCTGTTATAATTTTATCGATGCGCAAGTTTTATTGGTACTTCACCGCCTACGCCAGAAAACATGGAATTTTAGTCATTAGTTCCCTGCTAATTGGTATTGCCTTTTTTTGGTTTTTTGTCCCCACTCTGGTTGATAATCTAGAAATTTCGAAACGTCACTTTATTGGCATCATCGGTGAGTACAACGCCGACAACTTTGATTTACCCGACCTTATCAAGAACCAACTTAGCATTGGCTTAACCAGAATTAATGAAAATGGCTCAGTCAGTTCGGCTTTAGCAGAGCGGTGGACAGTTGAACATGACGGTGCTACGTACCGGTTTTTGCTCAAAAAGGATCTTCGGTGGCAAGATGGCGAATCACTTGATCCCAACGACATCCATTATAACTTTAAAGAAGTCGAAACGATCATCACCCCCAGTGACATTGTCTTCAAACTGCCTGAACCCTTCGCACCCTTTCCCGTCACCGTGGCAGAGCCAATTTTTAAACACACCCAACAAAAATACCTTTTCTTTTTTAGTCGACCAACTCTGATCGGCATTGGTGATTATCAAATCAGTGACTACAAACAAAAAGGCAGTCGCTTGAGTGAGGTGACGATAGATGGCCGCGGCGAGCGTTATATCTATCGTTTTTACCTGACCGAAGATGATGCCATTACTGCCTTTAAACGTGGTGAAATCAACATTATTCCGGATCTTGCCAAAAAACACGATGTCTTTGACTGGCCAACAACTTCCTATCAAAAAGCACTCAAGTATGACGCTTACTTGGGTGTTTTTTTCAACACCAGAGATCCAAACATTACTAAAAATGTGCGCCAAGCTCTCTCGTATGCCTTAGAAAAAAAGACTGGTGATGAACGGGCAGTTGGCCCAATTAGTCCTCTGTCGTGGGCGTACTTACCAGGTGGGAAAACCTACCAAAAAGATTGGGAGCGAGGGACTGAACGGCTGCTAGCAGAGCTGCCTCAACAACCATTGAACTTTGAGCTCACCACCACCACACTTTTTGAAGATCAAGTCGAAAATATCAAAGAGCAATGGGAGGCTTTTGGTCAATCAGCCGCGGCTGTTTGTCAGACCAGTTCTGCCATAACTGACAAAACCCGGTGTGAAAATTTAAAAATCCAGGTTTCCATCAAAGTTACTAACTTTCCAGATATCAATAATTTTCAAATGTTGCTGTTTGGACGAAACATTCCCCCTGACCCCGATCAATATGCTCTCTGGCACTCTGATCAAAGCTCTAACTTTACCGGTTACAAGAACACACGAATTGATAATTTGTTAGAGAAGGGTCGGCAAACCAACAGCCAAATCGAACGAACCGCCATCTATCAGGAGTTTCAACAGTTCTTTTTAGAAGATCCACCAGCCATTTTCTTGGAATACTTGACCCGTTACCAGCTAAATCGAAAAAGTGTTCCTGATGTGAATCTAGACTTTAGGCCAGCTCCGGTTGAGCCAACCAACTAATCGCCATCGGCTGATAAGTCTCGTGTTACTAATTCTCTGATTGACCTTATCGCTCAGATAATTATACTGACTGGGTATGAGCAAGCTTAGTTATTTTTTACCCACTGTTGCCATGCTACTTTTTTCTGCCTGCACTCCGCTACAACCCGAGGGCATTGATCTAAAGTTTACTAATCAGCAAACTGGCTCCGCCCCAGACTCAACCTCAAAATCACCCCCAGAACAAGTCAAAGGGGCTCAATCTTCACAATCGTATAATTTAGATTCAAGCGCAGACACCATGAAAGGTCCAACTATGAAAACAATTGCCGACTTTGAACCAATTGAGGCAACCAGCGTCACTCTCACCACCACCAAAGGCGATATTGCCTTTGATTTGTTTCGGGATAAAGCGCCATTGACCACTCTCAACTTTTTAACCCTCGCTAAACAAGGATTCTATAATGGGATCGTCTTTCACCGAGTCATTCCCGATTTTATGGCTCAGGTTGGTGATCCACTGACTAAAGATCCAAGTAAAGAAGCACTGTGGGGAACCAGTGGTCCGGGCTATGCGATTGCCGACGAGTTTGAGCCAACCCTCAAACACGACTCAGCTGGCACAGTTTCAATGGCCAACTCCGGCCCCAATACCGGGGGCAGTCAATTTTTTCTGACCTACGAAGCTACACCTTGGCTGGACGGTAAACATGCGGTCTTTGGCAAAGTGACCGCTGGCATGGATGTGCTGAAAAAAATAGAAATTGGTGACAAAATCATCGCCGTCAGCTATAAGTAAGGGGCTGAATCCGACTGGTTGGCACTAGAATGTGACTGGTCAAACAGATGCCAGGAGGCAGTTAAACTGCGCTTGCAAGGCTGAACTATGCGGAAGTTGTTGATTTCACCAGTTATTGGTTTTTTTGGTACTCGCCTTGGTTTTTGGCTCAGTCTGGTTATTGGGGTGGTGCTGATTAATCTTGGCATGCTTTCTTTAGCCTGCCAGTTGTCCTTTCAAGCGGTAACTGAACTGACAGAGGCAAAATTTTTGGCGGCAGCCAAAACCACCCAAAGAGCTCAAGTGTTGATTGGCGGCTATCGGATCATTACCCTTGGTATATTGCCAGATTTTGTGGTCGCTGATCAAGCATTGGGGGCAATCTCCATCACACTACAAACTGAACAACAATTTGAATTACTGCTAGTCAGCGCCTTACAAGCTCAATCCAAGCAAAGTCTCAAAACTCTGCTCCCAAACCTTAAACTGATAGCTCAAAAATTGAACCTCATCAACTCCCTCCTGCCTAAAACTTGGGTACTAAACAGAGTGTTACCAGATCAAACCGGTCAAAAAATAGTTGCTGCAACAACTTGGTTGGCCGATCTAGAAACGTTGGTGACTTTCCTATCAGAAGACAAACAAACCTGGGTGGTGTTACTCCAAAATAATGATGAACTGCGGGCAGCCGGCGGTTTTCCCGGTTCGTATGTTCTGCTTAACGTTGACCAAGGCAGGTTGGCTGAAATAGTGGTAGAAGATATTTATGACGCCGACGGCCAGTTTAACGGCTATGTCAGTCCTCCGGCTGGGATTAAGGAGTACACCAGTGCTAATCGCGGGTTGCGGTTGCCAGACGCCAACTGGTGGCCGGACTTTCCCAAGAGTGCTGAAACAATTTTGCGTTTTTTTGCTCTCGGCAATAAACCTCACGTCACCGGTTTAATAGCGGTTAATCTTTCAACTGCTCAAAAAATCCTGTCAGTCACCGGCCCAATCTGGCTGCCAGATTATCAAGTCACTGTCACTGATCAAAACATTGGCGAAGTCTTGCGAGCCGAACGATCTGAGTTCTTTCCAGGCAGTAGCCAAAAAAAACATCTGCTTAGTCAAACTTTAACTCAACTCAAACAAAAGCTGACCGCGCTCAATCCCGATCAACAGCGCCAATTACTTGCTTTTTTGTTAAGCGAGGTAGCAGAAAAAAACATTCAAGTCTACAGTTTGCAGCCAACCCTCCAAGCAATTATTAGTCGCTATCGGCTTGCGGGAACTTTGGGCAATACTGCAGATTGGCAAGCCGAGCTGACTCAATGCCAATGTCAACCCGTTTGGGTGGGTCTGGTTGAATCAAATGTTGGGATCAATAAAGTCAATAAGTTTGTGACTCGCTCAACCAAAATACATTTTGACCAGGATTCCACCCAAGTCACTACCACCTTTAACAACCTGGCGACACCACCGACAGAAACCGAGTTATCGGCTTTCTTAGCTAAGCCTGCGTTACAGCGACCTAGAAACGGCAACGGTTACCTCAACTACTATCGATTGCTCATTTCTCCTCAATATGAACTCAAAACAATTACCGTTGGCCAAACCAACATTACCAACTGGGACGATCAACTGCTCACCACTAGCCTTGGTCTTGAACTGCGGCAAATTGGAGTGTTGGTGGCAGTGCTAGAACAGCAATCTAGTACTGTCAGTTTTGAGCTGACCAACCAGACAGAGCTGCCTGCAGCTGTAGCAATCTACAAGCAATCTGGGTTGCCGCCAACTAAATACACGCTCAGCACGCCAAATTTTTCTCAAGAGTTTGAGCTTCGTACAGACAGCTTGATTAGTTTATAACCGGTTGCATCAGCCCGATAAAACCTCTAGACGTGATACAATTTCAAGCATGGATCAGACTCTCATTGACCGCGCCACTGAAATTGTCGCCACTGGCTACCAACTCAGTCAGCAACTTGATTTGCCCACCCTTCAAGCAGCGCATCAGAGTTTAGAAAAAGAAACTTTTGTGGTTGATTTCTGGCAGCGATCAGACGCGCAAGCAGTGATGCAACATATTGCTTTATTTCAAGAAAAGATCGACGGGGTTTCAAAGCTGAACCGGCTGTTGGCTGACGCCACCGCTTCTCAGGAGTTACAAGTAGTGGCTGACCAGGAAGAAAATGAACAATTACTGATGGATTTTGAATCGACTTTACGAAAGTTGGTTAGTTTAACTAAAAAGTTACAACTTGAAGAATTTTTATCCGGTCCCTACGACAAGAATGGGGCGCTCTTTTCAGTTCACTCCGGTCAGGGCGGCACTGAAGCGATGGACTGGTCTGAGATGGTCAGACGAATGTACTTGCGTTTTTTTGATCAAAAAGGTTGGCAGTACACCCTGATTGCTGAGTCACGCGGCGAGGAGGCCGGCATCAAAGCCGCCGAGTACGAGGTGAACGCGCCGTATGCGTATGGGTACTTAAAACGGGAGCGTGGCACCCATCGCTTAGTCAGACAAAGTCCGTTTAACGCTGACAACTTGCGGCAAACCTCATTTGCGCTGGTCGGAGTGCTACCATTGATCGCTGTCACCGACACCGAGATTAAACTAAATGAGGCAGACCTAAGCTGGAACTTTTCTCGAGCCGGAGGCGCCGGCGGTCAAAATGTTAACAAAGTCAACACTGCGGTTGAGCTGACCTATTTACCAACCGGGCTGGTAGTAAAATGTCGTGAAGAACGCTCGCAAACCCAGAACAAAGAGCGGGCGTTGCAAAAATTAAAAGCGATGCTGGCTCAAGAAGCCGAAGAAAAACGAGAAACGGCACTCTCAACCGAAAAAGGCGTCCACAAAAACGCCAGTTGGGGCAATCAGATTCGTAACTACGTGCTGCACCCATATCACTTGGTCAAGGACACTAGAACTGAGGTAGAAACCGCCGATACCGAGGGCGTCTTAAATGGCAATCTGGACGAATTTATTCAAGCCGAAATTCAACAGCTGTAGCCGTTAAATTTTTTTGCTATACTGGTTGCATTAGTTAGCTTTGCGGCAATTTTTATGCACAAGATCAATCTCACCTCACCAACCACTCCAACTTTAGCCATTCCAACTTTAACCACTCCAGCCACTCCAACTCCCGCCACTCCCGATGAAGCCGGTATCCAACCAAACGTAGTCACTACCCCAGATCAAGCACCCTCCCCTGAGGCTCAACCAACGATGGAGACGGCAGTTGACCAAACGAGCAGTTTGGATAATAATCAGGCTTCTGAAGCGGTGGTACCAGCTGCGAAATTGGTAACCAAAAAAACAGAAAAAACTATGGCAAAATCATCTCATACAATTGGTCTTATTATTGCTGCCTTGATTGCTATCGTCGCGGGAGTTGGTACCGGTTACGGCAGTTCCAAGCTTTACGCCAAGAATCAAGGACTACCCACTGGAGAAATTCAGACGGTGGCAACAACGGGTTCAATCAACGCTGGTGACGTTTTTGGCAGTTCAGACACGAGTAACTTTAAAGATTCAGCTAAAGGTTATCTTGAAGCCGGCGGCTTGGACAACGAAGGCACTCATCATTTATTGAGAGAAGGCGGTCCCTCACAAACTGTCTATTTGACTTCATCAGTGACTGATTTAAGTAAACTTGAAGGCATGGAAGTTGAAATTTGGGGCGAAACGTTTAAAGGTCAGACAGCTGGCTGGCTGATGGATGTTGGCCGGATTCAAGTTAACGCCGTTGAGGGCGTGAAACCGGCGGAAGAGTAGTTTTTTCGTATTTTCCTCTGACAAAACCTCAGAAGGTTTAGGCTTCGTTTCAAGATTTCCTTTCATCTTGTCAAACTCTTGCGCGTAGATTAAACTGAGTAGTGACAATTGCCTGGCGTATAAAGAGGTAGTGTCATGGATGTGTGCCCATAATCAAATTTGATACCGTTAGCAAAGAATTCAGCCCCGAGTCGTTTGGCGTCAGAGAGGTTAGTTTTGAAGTTGAGCCAGGCGAGCTATTGTTTATCACCGGCCGGTCTGGCAGTGGCAAAACTACCTTGATGCGCCTGCTCACCAAAGAGTACACCCCAACCAGTGGTGATATTTTTTTTCATGACGAAGCATTAAGCGATATCCCTCCGAACATAATTCACAATCACCGCCGAAAAATTGGCGTTGTTTTTCAGGATTATCGACTTATTTCTGACATGAATGTTTGGGAAAACGTGGCTTTGCCGCTCTATGTAATTGGCAAGAGAGAGGCAGAAGTTGAACTGAGGGTGACCGATCTACTCAACCTAATTAAATTACCGGACAAAGCCGATCAGTTTCCCAGCCAACTTTCTGGTGGTGAAGCTCAGCGAGTCAGTATTGCCCGCTCACTAGCCATGGGCCCAGAGGTGATTTTTGCCGATGAGCCCACCGGCAATCTGGATCCGGAAACCTCAAAAGCCATCTCTCACCTGCTGCGCAAAATCAATGAGCTTGGCACAACGGTCTTGATTGCCACTCATGATCAAGATGTGATGAGCGAACACAAAGATCTGCGGCAAATTATTTTAGAAAATGGCAGACTCATTAAAGATACAGGAAAAAGAAAAATCAGCGGTTCTCAAAAGAGTCAGCCACCAAGTGAGAATCAATCAGATAAAGCCGAAAAAAAGCCAAAAGTGACTGAAAATCAGACAGTGAGTGATTCGCTTAGTAAAGAGACACATCCCAACATCGTTGAGCCAGATATCCAAGAAACGCCAACAGAAATCTCAACCGAACAGCCTTCTATTTGGAGCAAGTGGTTTGGCAACCAGAAAAAGGAGGCCGCTGAGGTAGGCAAACCAACTGAAACAAGCAGTCAAATCAAACCTATTCCGGCCAAAGCCAGAGCTAAATCAAAGCAAGAGAGAGCCGCTTTATGAACTCGCTTAACTCTGCCCTTTCTAGTATTCGCCGTTCGCCCTATCAGGCTTTGGCGGCGGTGATGATTTCGACTGTCACTTTTGCCGTTATTTTTGGCTTGAGCTACTTTTTGAGCGGTTCTCAAGCCGTGTTGCGTTACTACGAAACCAGACCGCAAATTATCGCCTTTTTTGAAATAGAGGCCAATAATGAGGACATTCAAAAAACCAAGACCTTGATGGAGGCCAAGCCCTACGTGACCGAGGTCAAACTCACCAGTAAAGAAGACGCCCTTAAACTTTACAGCCAAGAATACCAAGATTCGCCAATGCTACTTGAGCTTGTGACGGCTGACATTCTGCCCGCCAGCATTGAAGTTTCAGCCAATGATATTAATTCACTCGCCCAAATCAAAACTGACCTAGAACAAGCCCCCGGTATTGAGGACGTCCAGTTTCAGGAGCGGGTGGTTGAAACCTTGCGATCTTGGACCAACACCGCCCGGATAATTGGTTTTGCCTCGGCCGGTATTCTGGCGCTGCTTTCATTTTTAATTATTACGGTCATTGTGGGTCTGCGCGTCAGTGCTCAAAAACGCAAAATTTCTGTGCTCAGATTGATTGGCGCCACTAAGTGGTACATCAAGCGGCCGTTTATGGCTGAAGGCCTAGTGTACGGTTTGACTGGGTCATTGCTGGGTTGGGGCATTGCCACCGCTGCCGTTTTTTGGCTCTCACCAGATATTAAATCATTTGTGAATGATATTGCCCTCTTTCCAATTCCCTGGCAGTTCATGGCGATTCAATTTTTGAGTGGAGTTGGGGGTGGCGCTCTGCTGGGATTGTTTGCCGGCCTGTTTGCTGGTCAGCGGTTGATTCGACTGTAACCTTTTGTTCCCAGTTTAGATTTTGCCAAGTTTTAATAGACTTTTCCTCTTGAATTTGTTAAAGTGAGGACGTTACGGATTCTATGTTCAAACGCTCACCCAGCCGATTGTTAGTTGTGTCAAAACTAATGGTAATCAGTATTTTTGTGCTGCTGTTGTTTGGCGCCCAGACCAAGTTTGTTGAGGCGGAGAACTGTGATGACATTGTCTGCAACGCTAACGACGCCGACTACGTCTCGTGTTTAGGGAAAAAAAAGTCGTGTCTTGAGGGCAAACTGTCTGAAACTCAAGCCCAGAAATCTTCCCTCAGCAACGCCATTGCCATTATTTCTGGCAGGATTAACCTACAACAACTCAAGATTTATCAGACCCAAGCCGAGATCGTCAAACTTGAAAAAGAGCTGGAACAGTTGAGTGAGCGAATCAATGGTTTGGATCTGTCGCTTGATCGGCTGACGGGGATGCTAGTCGAACGAATTAGGGCTCAGTATAAAGAAAGTCGGGTTTCTCCTTTTACCGCTTTGGCCTCTGCCGGTTCATTTTCTGAAATGTTTGCCCGCGAGCAGTACGTCAACCTGGCCAGCCAGCAAACCGCCACCGCCATGCAACGGGCAGAGATGCAAAAGATGATCTACGACCAAGAAAAAGCGTTAAAAGAAAAGAAGCAAGCGGAGATTGAGGCTAAGCGTCTGCAACTACAGACAGAGCAAAATACCTTGAGTCAAGAACGGGCGCAGCAGCAGCAGTTGCTAGCGGTGACCAAAAATGACGAAACAAAGTATCAGCAGTTGCTCAAAGAGGCGCAGGCTCAGATTGATTCGTTCAAAAAATTTGTCCAGTTTGCCGGCGACGGTGGCACGATTGCCGCCGATAGTTTGGGTAAAGGTTATGATGGCAGCTATTTTTCTCAGCGGGACGAGCGTTGGGCGGGTAACCGGATTGGCAACTCCTCAGAAAGCGTCTATGAAGTTGGCTGTCTAGTGACCTCAGTGGCGATGGGCGTCAAAGCTAAGGGAGTGGACACCACCCCGGCTGAGATAGCAGGGAACACTTCATATTTTTGGCTCAATACGGCCTACATGTTGAGCCGATCAACGCTCAGCTTGCCTGGTGGCAAACGCGGCTACAATATTTCTCCCTATAGCACCAATATTTCGGCTGAGTTAGAAAAAGGCAATGCGGTGGTTACTGGCCTGAAGGCTGGACCCTATGGCACTCACTTTATTGTGTTGAAGAAGACTGATGGTAACAACTGGATTATGTATGACCCCTGGTACGGCCCAGACATTAAGATGATCGATCATTACTCCATCTCCCAGATCTATTCAGCAGAGATTATTTTGTAGTTCATTTTTTTATTTTGAGTAGCACTGGCACAAAAAATCCCACCTCTGCCCAGGGGTGGGATTTCTCAACTGGCCTACTAGAATATCCGAGACAGGCACTCAGCGCAGTTTGCATTACATCCGCTTGTTTGGTTTTTAGACCAGGGCGGTTAACACACAGTCTGCAAACTCAGAACGTCTTGGAGATGAGATGGGGTTGCTCTCTTAATGAGTGCTGCCTCATCTAACCAGGTTTAACTGAGTGCCGTGCTATTCAAGCTACCTCCATTAGTTAAAGAGTATACGAAGAAACCTTGCAAGAAGTGTAGGAAGGTGG
>Ga0210057_1008341_pt1 | contig 12292 bp, 11 predicted proteins | sample CryGeyCG2114_010_2_FD_183968 | JGI IMG/M metagenome (GOLD analysis project Ga0210057, IMG submission 183968) | Groundwater microbial communities from aquifer - Crystal Geyser CG10_big_fil_rev_8/21/14_0.10 (SPAdes) (version 2) | ecosystem: Environmental > Aquatic > Deep subsurface > Groundwater ...
CTGAAAACACCCCTTCTTTATACAGCCGCTCAATCTTGTCTTTCGTGCCGTCCTCGTCTTTCTTCTCTACCTTTTCCTTGCCGGGAATGCGGGAGGCCAAGGAGCTGAACTCAAATCTGTCTAGGATTGAAGCTGCTTCTTGCTTGTCAAACCCTTTCCACAGCAAAGCGGGAAGCGTAAAGTCCAAGGGCACTGCCCTGTCAATGGTAGCTAACTCTTTTGACAGCAGAGCAATATCCTTTTCTTCCAGGAGCTTTGTCACAAGCTTCTCGGTGGTTCCCTTCACCTCCTTTCCTTTTTCTAGAGCTTCGTACAGAGATTCTAAGGAAGAGAAAGAAGAAAGCAATTGGGTTGCCGTCTTTTCTCCAACCCCTTTTACCCCCGGAATGTTGTCTGACGGGTCGCCCCTTAGGCCTTTCCAGTCTGGAACCATGGCGGGCTTCACCCCGAATCTCTCCACCACGTCCTTTACGCCAAACAGCGCAGTATCTTTAATGCCCTTTTTCATGGTGAACACCTTGGTGTTCTTGTCCACCAATTGAAGCAGGTCCATATCGCCAGACAGAATCACGGTTTCCACCTTGGGCTTGAGCTGACGCCTTGGCACAATCCTTGCCACCGTTCCTATAATATCATCGGCCTCAAACCCCTCTTTCTCAAACACGGGCACGTGAAAAGACCGTAGAACCTCCTGCACCATGGGGATTTGACGGTACAGCTCATCTGGCGCCTTTTGCCTCTTTGCCTTGTATTCCTTAAACTTTCTCTCCCGCAGGGTTGGGGCGGCGTGGTCAAAGGCGGCTGCGATATAGTCTGGGTTGAACTCGCTGACCGCCTTGAAAAAAGCGAGCAGGAACCCGTACACGGCATTGGTCATCTCCCCTTTTGAAGTGCTTAAAGGAGGAAGGGCGTGGAAGGCCCGGTGAATCAAAGAGTTTGAATCAATGATAAGGAGGCGTTTTTTCTGTACTGCCATAAAGATATTTTAGCACGAATAAAAGGAAAAAGCCGAGAAAAGATCGACGTAAACAGCCCTTGACAACTCTTAGCAATTCTTGGTATAGTATAAATACAAATGGCTTCGGCCTCGCCCCCGTCCTAAAAGACGGGGGAGATTTTTTATGTTAGATTTATCGCAATAATGGCTGAGCGCAACTTCTCAAATATCTCTTTTTTATAACACCAACCTTATTGACCAATCTCCTTTTGTCAATAAAACGCACCTGAGAAAGTACGGCTATGCAAGGCGGACTTGCAGAGGTCCCTATCTTTTTTCGACGCACCCTCATGGGATGGCGATTGGGGCAATACTTACAACTTACGATTCATCTTTGCGTTAATCGTAGTTTTCTCTCCAGGAATGCGTGCAACTACCACCTTTCTGTTGTAAGACTCGCCGACCTGCTTTACGGCCAACTCTTCGCCTCCAATCATCTTTTTCAGATTTTCTTTTGCGGTGTTATACCCACGCTCTTTCTTCTCTGGCGCGTCTACATCTGCCAAGCGGTAGAAGCGATTACGCGAATCCTGAAAGGTATCACCGTCAAGAACTTTTTTGACTTTGATGGTCATACTTTTATTTATGGCTTTTAACTTTCTCGACCATTTTTTTGCTATACGAAGGCCATAAGGCTGTGGAAAACTTCTTTTTGGACTTTCTACTTTCTTTCTAGTATAATATGCTTGCAAGGGAAGTCAATGTTTATGCTCACAAAACGCCAAGAACAAGTCCTTAATTTCATCACCGGCCATCAGAAAAGGCGTAAATACGCACCTTCTTTGGAAGAAATTCAAAGAAAGCTTAAGTTCGCCTCTGTTTCCACCGCTCACTTTCACGTAAAACATCTCCAAGAAGCTGGCTATCTCACCCGAAACGAGAACAGACCTCGTTCAATCTCCGTATTTGAAAGCGAACCAATGATACAGGTACCACTCCTTGGCACTATTGCAGCCGGAGAACCAATCGAGGCAATTAAAGATAAGGAATACATTGCTGTTTCCCAGCGCAGGCTCCCAAGAAATGGAGATACTTATGCTCTCCGCGTAACGGGCAACAGTATGATTGATGAAAACATTCACAGTGGAGATATTGTGTTGGTAAAGCAGCAATCCATAGCGGAAGATGGACAAAGAATTGTCGCACTCATTGATAACCACGAGGCGACCCTGAAAAAGTTCTATAAAGAGCGCGGCGGAATTCGATTGCAGCCTGCAAATAAAACATACGAACCAATTATTATTCGAGGCGACCGCGAACTAACAATTCAAGGAATAGTTGTAGATATCATTAAAACGGAATTGCCGGCAGGAGAACGGCTCAGCTTCCCTTCTCATGTCCAAAAAGAAAAGAAAAAACCAAGGGGAGGCTGCGAACTCACCTATACTGGAAAAGTTGGCGAGGACAAAATACTTAAAGAAACAAAACCCGTGCGCCTAAAACTAGATAAAAAATATGGCAACTCAACAAAAAATAAACTGATCTTGGGCGATAATCTAGCGGTCTTAAAGGCTCTTTATGAAGACGGCGCCATCCGGGGGAAAATAAACTTGGTCTATATAGATCCTCCCTTTGGAACAGGACAGGAATTTGTCGGATACGATGAAAAGAACCATTATAGCGACCGGCTGATTAACGTTGATTTTTTTGAATTTTTAAGAAAACGTCTCATTTTTCTTAGAGAACTTTTATCGGAAGACGGAAGTATCTATGTACACATTGATCAAAAAATAGGGCACTATGTGAAAATTCTTTTAGATGAAGTTTTCGGTGAAGAAAACTTTAGAAACGATATAACCAGAATCAAATGTAATCCTAAGAACTTTGAGCGAAAAGCGTTTGGCAACATCAAAGATATTATTTACTTTTATTCAAAATCAAAACCCAATGGAAATGATCCAATGAAATGGGTAGACTATCGTCTGCCTTTAACACAAGAAGAGAAAGAAGAACAATTCCCTAAGATTGATAAACTTGGCAGGAGGTACGCTACCACGCCATTGCACGCAAAGGGAGAAACACGAAACGGCCCTACGGGAAAACCGTGGAAAGGGTTGAAACCACCAAAAGGGAGACATTGGCGCTATCCCCCATCAGAGCTGTCCAGGTTGGATGAACAAGGACTTATTGAATGGTCTTTGAGCGGCAACCCCAGAAAAATAATATACGCCGAAGAAAATAACGGAAGAAAGATTCAGGACGTATGGGATTTTCGAGACCCAGGATATGAAAAATCTCTCTATCCTACAGAGAAAAATGAAGGTCTGCTGAAGCAAATTATTATGGCTTCCTCCATAGAAGGAGATATAGTACTTGACTGTTTTGCTGGCTCTGGAACGACATTAGCGGTTGCCGAAAAACTTAAGAGAAACTGGATAGGAATTGACTCTGGCAAATCGGCAATCAAGGTAGCAGAAAAAAGACTCACAGAAGTGAGCCAACACGGGAGGCTATTTGACAAACCTACCTCCTTTGGCGTATTCCAAGCTACTTGAGATTCTGCACAAAAGCACCCAGCAACAAGGAACTCAGTGCAATGCCTTTCTCTGTTTTTACGGCGGAGTGCATTTTATTATGGCCTTTTATCCAAACTACACCATCCAGCACAGCAACCTTAATGGCTTTCCCGTTGCGGTGATGCAGGAGCGCAAGTGCATCGTTAAACTGGGCATTCTGATGCCCCCCCCAAAATCGGTTAGGAATTTCACCTCCCCAATCACAAAGTTATTTTTAGCCCGCAAAAGGAAATCAAGTCCCTTTTTAAGTTTTGTACCTAAAACACGATTGGAAAACTCCATGAGATATTTATCAGAACCATTAAGAAGGGCTATGCCCTTATGCCCTAAGAACTCTTTCTCTCCCAAGACGGGATAACCAGTGCTTGAAAGCCATCGTCTGAATAGTGGACCAATTTGCCTGTTGGTTTCTTTTGGCTGAGTGCTTGCCTTGATAATCTCTTTATACCCCATCGCCAAAAGCCGATTGCCTAATCGCTCTACGGTTTTAGGATTGGTATCGATAGCTCCAGGGTATCTCCGAAGGAAAGCAACGTAAGAGTCCTTGATTGGAAAAAGGTCTAGCTCTTTCAAAAGTGTTCTCACAAGAACGGATTTATTGCCGCGTTTAACTGCCCGCTCAATCCTTTTGAGTATTGGCCTTGGGATAGCTCTTGTGCCGCCGACATCCATTGGGTAGACACCATAAAGCTTGTCTAAATACTTCGGGCTGTTCGCAAGCTCAATGCTCTTTTTAGTCCACACATTCATAACTCTAAAGTAGTACGAAAGCAGGCAAACTACAAGTACTCATGTTGTAAAGAAAGTGTTATCTTACGTTCGTTTTCTCCTTTGTGTAGGAAAGAAAGCCACAGGGCGTCTTTGGGAATGACACCTCGCGCCTTGTCGGCCCACTCTATAGCCACAATGTTGGCGGGATTTGAGACAATGTCAGCCCACCCTAAAGAAACCAGCTCTCGCGCCGCAGACAACCTGTAGCAGTCAATGTGATAGAGGGTTTTCTTTCGCGGCAAAGGATAGGACTTGAGGATTAAAAAGGTGGGGCTGTGAACGTTTTCTTTCACCCCCAGAGCCCGAGCTAAGCCCTGAACGAACGCGGTCTTGCCTACTCCCAGTTCACCCTGCAAAGCTATCACCAAGGCCTTTCCTCTGGGCTTTCCCTCCTTTATGCTCAAAGCTAACTCACGGGCTATGTTGCGGGTTGCGGCAAGCGAGTCTGACTGAATTGACTTTTTCATTAAACCAAGCTAGGTTAAACTAACTTTATTGTATGGGAATGAAGAAATTCCCATATGAATAATCGCAACTATATGGAGCGGCAAAAGAAAACATTTGCGGTAAAGCTCAAGGGGCTAGCTCCCTGGATTCAGGAAGTCCAGTATCAAAAAGAGGAGAAAGACCTGACCCTCCTCTTTACCTTAACCAAGGACGCGGAGGTCAACATTATTGTAGAAGACGGAGGGATACAAAACAAGCGCCTCACTCCTCTCACTCCCTCTTTGGGCCTCCTGTCTCGAAAACTTATTTCCAATGTTGAATACAAGCCCAATTGGGACCTGTATATAACGTCGGTCACAAAAGAAGAACTCAAAGGGTGCGGGGCTTCCACGCTGGCCTTAAAGGGAGCGGTGGAAGAACTGAAACAATGCGGGGGGGAGAACTCCTCTTTGCTCGTTCTCTTTGAAGGAGACGGGGGAGGGCGGGGCCTCTTGTGGAGCAAGCGCAAAGATGTTCGGGAAAGAGTAAAATCATTCCGTCCGGGCAAAGAAAAAGGAAACTGGATGCTCTTTGAGGCTCAAACTCCCGTGCTCTTCTTGAGGAAAACCTTTAAAGAAAACCTATGAGCCCCGCACGGGAGATAACGGGCGAGGTTGCCGTTTCAGCTACCCTGCTTTCCAACCTGGCAAAAGAGGTGCGGGGAATTCAAGATATTCAAACCCAGCTTCCCTCCTGGGAAAGCAAAGACACAACGTCCTTGGTAGCTTCCCTGCTGGGAGCGGGTTCCCTGCTCAACGCCTCAGACCTGCACCTGGAAGCTGTGGAGGAGGGGTCCAAACTTAGAGCAAGAATAGACGGGATGCTGCATGACGCGGCCCTTGTTTCTCAAAAAACCTCCGACGCCCTGCTCTCTCGCATTAAACTGCTCTCCGGGATTAAACTCAACGTGTCAGACCGCCCGCAAGACGGCAGATTTACCATTGTATTTAAAGAAACGTCTTTGGTGGAGGTGCGCGTTTCCTCGCTCCCGTCAGAACACGGGGAATCTCTGGTACTGCGCATTTTAAACCCCCAAAACTTAAAGACCATAGAAGACCTGGAGTTAAGAAAAGACCTCCTGCCCTTATTTGAAAAAGAAATAACAAAGCCCAACGGCATGATTTTAGTGACGGGCCCCACCGGGTCCGGGAAGACCACGACCCTGTACGCTTTCTTGCGGGCCGTGCACCGCCCGGAGATTAAAATCATCACCATTGAAGACCCGATTGAGTACCATTTGCAGGGGGTGTCTCAAACGCAGGTCAAGCCCGGGAAAGAGTATACGTTCGCTTTAGGACTGCGGGCCATTGTCAGACAGGACCCCGACGTCATCTTGGTGGGAGAAATTAGAGACAGGGAAACCGCAGAAATCGCGCTCCAGGCGGCCTTGACCGGGCACCTGGTCTTTTCCACCCTGCACACGAACGATGCCGTGGGAACCGTCTCGCGCCTCCTTTCTTTGGGCGCTGACGCCGCGAACATAGCTCCCGCCCTCAACCTTATCATCGCCCAGCGCTTGGTGCGAAAGGTGTGCAAGGAATGCGGAAAGAAGAGGAACGCAACGAAAGAGGAGCAAAAAACCATTGAGCTGGGCCTCAAGGGCCTTCCAAAAGACGTTGCAGGAGAACTGCCTCAGGTATTTGAAGTGGTGGAGCCCGTCGGGTGCAAGGCATGCAACAACACGGGGTATATGGGCCGGGTCGGGATTTTTGAAGCCATAGCTCTTGAGGAGGCAATGGAGGCCTTTATTGCCAAGGCCCCTTCCATTACGGAACTCCGGGAAGAAACAAAAAAAGCCGGCATGGTTACTATGTACCAAGACGGGCTCTTGAAGGTTGTCAAACAAACAACAACGCTCCAGGAAGTGGAGCGCGTAACGGCCGAGTGAACATCAAAATTTGCGCCTGCAAATTTTCGGTTCTCCCCGTGGCGGAAATATATCCGCGAGATGAAATCTCGCGTCAAAGAGGGGGGTCGGGGGGAACCGTGTGAATATCGTCTCAGCTGGGGACCATTTGGTTTTCGGAACACAAATGTGAAATTACCCCGGGGTATGGCTCAGCATGACCCGAACCACCCTCCTAAACAGATAACTCCAGGTCCCCAGCTGAAGTGACATTCACCGTTAAAAAGTATACACTATTACTATATGGATGTCAAGAGAGAACCTGAGCCCTTCAAAGAAGAGGAGGCGGTAGAACAAACGCTCCGCCCCCGGTCCTGGGAAGAGTACATTGGCCAAGAGAAGCTCAAGAATACGCTCCGGGTCATTATTGAATCTGCCAAAAAACGCGAGGCGCCTTTAGAGCACCTGCTCTTGTATGGAAACTCGGGCCTGGGCAAGACCTCTCTAGCCCAGGTGGTAGCCCATGAGATGAATTCCCCCATCACGCATTGCTCGGGCACGTCTCTAGAGCGCGTGGGAGACATAGCTTCTCTTTTGACCAACCTGCAGGACGGGGAAATCCTGTTTATTGACGAGTGCCACCGCCTGCCAAAGACCACCTTGGAAACCCTGTACTCTGCCATGGAAGACTACAAGCTCCACTTGGTGTTGGGAAAGGGCCCTATGGCGCGCACCATGGAGCTGAACCTCCCCAAGTTCACGCTGGTGGCGGCCACCACGAAAATGGCCCTGCTCCCCGCTCCTTTTAGAAACAGGTTTGGAGCCATATTCCAGCTGAACTTTTACGAGGTATCCGACATTGAACGCATCGTGGAGCGCTCAGCTTCCATACTGAACATGCGCCTTGAAAAAGAGGCTACTAAAGCCATAGCGTCCAGAGCCCGGTTCACGCCCCGCGTGGCAAACAGGATTTTAAAGCGCGTCAGAGACATTGCGACCATTGAAGGGTTAGACGTGGTGGATAAAAAAACCGCAGAAGACGTCTTTCGTTTCCTGGAAATTGACAGTAAAGGATTGGAACCAGATGACAGGAAGATACTGGATGCCGTCATTACGAAGTTTGCCGGAGGGCCCGTGGGCATTCAGGCCTTGTCGGCTATGGTAGCAGAGGAGCAGGACACCATCTTGGACGTGTACGAACCCTATCTCCTGCAGCTGGGCTTTCTAGAGCGCACTCCCCGGGGCAGGGTGGCCACCCAGTCAGCCTACGAACACTTGGGAATTGTAAAGCCCCAAGAAAACCTCTTTTGAGCTCCCCTTACACAAAACCGCATTCTGTGGTATATATGGCCTTGATATGTCAGGACATTCTCACGCGAAAAAAGTAAAGCACCAGAAGGACGCGAACGCCGCCCAGCGCGGAAAAGTATTCTCCAAGCTTGGAGGCGAGTTGTATATTGCCGCAAAACAGGGAGGAGGCGACCCTGGAGCCAATCCTACCTTGAGAGCCGTCATAGACAAGGCGAGAATCTTTAATATGCCCACAGCAAATATTGAGCGCGCCATAAAGCGGGGCACCGGAGAGGAGGCCGGGGCCGCCCTAGAGCAGGTTCTCTTTGAGGGATACGGACCAGGCAACATCGCGGTTTTAGTTGAAGGCATTACGGATAATAAAAACAGGACGTTAGGGGAGGTAAAGCAGGCGTTTGACAAGAACCGGGGCAAACTGGCCCAGGAGGGAGCCGTCAGGTGGATGTTTGAAAGGAAGGGAGTGCTGACCGTGGACAAGGAAGACAAAGAAAAAGAAGAGTTAGAGCTTGAAGCTATTGAAGCCGGGGCTCAAGACACGTATTGGAGGGAAGACGGTCTTCTGGAAGTGTATACAAAGCCCACGGAGCTGGACTTAGTAAAGCAAAAATTAGAACAAGGAGAGTTGAAAGTGGAATCCCCCTCTTTAGAGTGGATTGCAAAAGAGCGCGTGGAGCTTTCAGAGCAAGACGAGAAGGCCGCGGAAAAGCTGTTTGAGGCATTAGATGAAAGCGAAGCTGTGCAGGAAATCTACGCTAACTACCGATACTAATGGTTATCTTGGGCGTGGACCCTGGAACCGCAACGACGGGGTGGGGCGTGGTGAAGACCACCCCGGCCTCCAAAAGAAAGCGTCTCCAGCTCTTGTGGGTAGCCCACGGCACCATAGAGACGCCAAAGGGCATGCTAGCCCAAGACCGGCTCTTGATGTTAGAAAAGGGGCTAGAGAAGCTGTTTGCCAGCTATAAGCCGGACCTGCTGGCTGTGGAGCGCCTGTACTTTTTCAAAAACGTCAAAACCGCGCTCCCAGTTGCCGAAGCACGAGGAGTCATACTCTTGGTTACAGCTAAAAAGGGGGTTCCTTTACAGGAGTTTACCCCTCCGCAGGTTAAAATGGCGGTCACCGGGTATGGGAACGCGCAAAAAAAGCAGGTTCAGCTCATGGTGCAGGAGATTTTAGGGTTAAAAGCTCTCCCAAAGCCGGATGACGCGGCCGATGCCTTGGGATTGGCAATTGCCTCTTCGGTCTTGACAAGGGGCTTAAAATAGAATATACTACTTCTTGAGGTCACGAGAAAGGTCGGACCGTTTTTATTAGGGGACTTGCTCCCCTTATCCTTAAAAAGTTGTTAAACGGAACCGAAAAAATATGATTCTCGACGAAACTCGAATGGCTTCCACCGTCTTGGACGGAGAGGAAGAGACCACCCCTGAAACCGAGGCTCCTTCTGCCATCTTGGATGGTGAAGAGGGAACTCCTGTTGAGGGCGGTGACGCTCCTGTCGCCATGTTGGACGGCGAGGAGGAAGGAGGTGCCCCCGCTATGCCTTCAGAAGAAGGCGCTGGCGAAGGCACTGAGACTCCTGCTCCCGACCACGACGCAGGCATGTAATCAAACAAAGGGCCCCGTTTCCGGGGCTTTTTGTTATCCCTTAGCTATCTTCACAAACCTGTGCTTCCCTACTTGGACAACGGTTCCTGACGACGCCCTGACAGGGGCGTTTTCTTGTTGCTGAACCACGCCGTCCACTCTTACGCCTCCTTGCAACACCAGGCGCCTTGCCTCGGACTTTGAAGAAGCAAGCTTGGCTTTCACTAATATGTCTGCGAGAGAAAGACTGCCTCGCGCCCTAACCGTAGGAATATTCGCGGGGGCCTTCTTTTCTTGAAAAACGCGGCTGAATTCTCTCTCGGCTTTCTCGGCTTTTGTTTTTCCGTGGTAGGTTGAAACAATCTCTTTAGCTAGTCTGGCTTTCAGGTCTCGTGGAGAAAGCCGCTTTTTCAGTCCTGCAATCTCAGCTGAAGAGAGGTTGGTGGCGAGCTCAAAGTACTCTGAGACCAGGGCGTCGTGCAAGGTCATTAACTTGCCGTACATGTCGTTTGGCTCGTCTGCAATGTTGACGGTGTTCTTGGAGCTCTTGCTCATGGTTTTACCGTCCAGACCCAGAATCATGGGAACGGTAAGGACATACTTCTCTTCCCCCTGCATCTTCTTTCTTAGCTCCCGTCCTACCAGCATATTAAAGACCTGGTCTGTCCCCCCTATCTCAACGTCTGTTTTGAGCGCTACTGAATCATACCCTTGGAGCAAGGGGTAGAGCATTTCATGGACCCAGACCGTGCCCCCTCTCTTGATTCTCTCTTGGAACATGCCCCGTTGGAACAGCTGGGAGGCCGAGAGGTGAGAACCTATCTCCAATATGTCGGCTGCTCTGAGCTTTAAGAGCCAGTCCCCGTTCTGCTTTACCTTCACTTTTTTTAGGTCCACCACCTTGCCAACCTGCTTTTTCCACGTGGCAATGTTTTCTTTAATTTCCTTTGGAGTAATCTTTACCCTGGCTTTGTCCCTCTGGGACGGGTCTCCTGCCAGCACGGTGCCGGTTCCCACCACCAAAATGGCCTCGTGCCCAAGGTCTGCGAACTGCTGGAGCTTCCTTAAAGGTATCGTGTGGCCCAGGTGCAGTTTGCTTCCCGTGGGGTCCACGCCCAAGTATACGCGCACCTTACGCTTTTTCATTAAGGCCTCCAGGCCTTTTTTGTTTGGCAGCACCTCCGCCACCTGGCGGGAAAGCACCTCTTGTACGGTACGTTTTTTTCTCATGTGATTTTTGTATTGTAGCTTAAAGCTTTTTATTGTAAAAGGGTATAGGGCGTGGTATGGTAATGCCTTAAGGCCTCATGGCACAAAGGCGACACTACAAAAAAACATACTCAAAGCGGGCGCCGCTAACCCCTCGTATAAAAAAGGGGGTGGTGTTTGCGTTTCTGTTTTTCATTGCCGCGAGTGTCGCCGTCTTCTTTTACTACGCAAAAGACCTGCCGCGCCCCGAGAACCTCAACGAAGTTTCGTTCCAGCATGCCACGAAAATCTACGACCGGACCGGTGAAGTTCTGCTCTACGAGGTGCACGGGGAAGAAAAGCGGGAGTTTGTGGCTTTAGAACATCTGTCCCCGTTCCTGCCTTTAGCTGTAATGGCAATTGAAGACCAAAACTTCTTCTCGCACTTTGGCGTGGACCCAAAGGGGGTTGCAAGGGCCGTACTGCGGAACATAGCGCTGTTTTCTCCCTCGCAGGGAGGGTCCACTCTAACCCAGCAATTAGCTCGCACCGCCTTATTAACAAGGGAGAAAACATTGGGCCGCAAAGTGCGGGAGCTCATTTTAACCCTGGAGCTTGAAAGGAGGTATTCAAAAGATGAGATTTTAGAGTTCTACTTAAACCAGGTCCCGTGGGGAGGAAACTCGTATGGAGCGGGAGCCGCTTCTCTGGCATACTTTGACAAACCCGCTTCCGCTCTAACCTTGGAAGAATCCGCCCTGCTGGCCGCCATGATCCAGGCTCCCACCTACTACTCGCCTTTTGGGGTGCACCAAGAAGACCTGCTCGCGAGAAAAAATCTGGTATTGGACAACATGGCAGACCTTGGCTTTATCACCAAAAAAGAGGCGGAGGAGGCAAAGAACAAAGAACTGTCGTTTGCCAAACCGGGAACCACGATTCGTGCTCCGCATTTCGTGCTTTCCATTCTAGATTCGCTCCTCGTGCGGTACGGGGAAGAGTTTTTGAGGGGGAACGGCTTGAAAGTTATCACCACCCTAGACTGGAGCCTCCAGCTTGCCGCGGAAAAAGCCATAGACGACGTAGCTCCCCGCAACGTCCTCTTTGGCGCCCACAACGCGGCTTTGGTGGCCCTGAATCCTTCCACCGGGGAGATACTAGCTATGGTGGGCTCAAAGGACTGGGAGGCAACAGAGGGCTTTCCTAAAGGGTGCGCGTCAGGCAGGGATTGCCTTTTTGACCCCAAGCTCAACGCCGCAACCTATCACCAGGGACGCCAGCCAGGGTCAGCATTCAAGCCCTTCGTGTACGCGGTGGCTTTTGAGAAGGGGGCTGAAGACACTACCACCTTGATTGACGAAGAAACCAACTTTGGCGTATGGGGAGGGGAAGAATACATTCCCCAAAACTATGACGGGGAGTTTCACGGGGAAGTAACCTTAAGAGAGGCGCTGGCCCAATCTTTAAATATCCCCGCGGTAAAGGTGCTCTTGGAGTTGGCCGGGCTCCAAGACAGCATTGAACGGGCAAGAGAAATGGGCATCACGACCTTAAAAGACCCTTCAAACTACGGGCCCTCTTTGGTCTTG
>Ga0210057_1008342_pt1 | contig 12292 bp, 7 predicted proteins | sample CryGeyCG2114_010_2_FD_183968 | JGI IMG/M metagenome (GOLD analysis project Ga0210057, IMG submission 183968) | Groundwater microbial communities from aquifer - Crystal Geyser CG10_big_fil_rev_8/21/14_0.10 (SPAdes) (version 2) | ecosystem: Environmental > Aquatic > Deep subsurface > Groundwater ...
TCCCGAGTATGGCATCGGCGGCGATGGTGAACAGGATAAGTTCAGGGTAGGCGAGGGCGAACGACTGGAGCCAGGGCCACTGCACAATGAACACGCAGAGGAGAGCCGCAAGGATAGTTTCGCCAGTTCCGAGGATGGCGCTGTAGAGGCCCTCTTCTGTTTTCACGTTCAGGAAGCTCTCGGAGAGCGTGGACATAATGAGGAGCACGAAGATCGTGTCTCTGGCGAGGATGATATGGAAGAGCGTTCCCAGCCCAAGGAGCAGAAGAAGGGTGATACTCACGACTGTGATGACAATGGCAACTTTTGGGATGTAGAGCAGCCGCCAGCGGCGCATGAATGCCCGCGTTGCATACCCGGTTATGATGATGAAGAGAAGGAAGGCAAGCCCAATGGGCCATCCCAGCGCGAGGAAGCTCAGGGCAACTACGGATGGAGTGTAGAGTCCGAATGTTGTAATGCCGATCACCTGTTTTAAGAACGCCAGGATCATGGCTATGACGGGGAGCATGAGAAGCAGGATCACCGTTTGGCTGGAAACGCCGTGCGTGAGCATGTAATTCACGAGAGACGAGAGCAGATTCCATGGGCGTATGCCTGTCGTTGACTTGTCCACAATCAGGTAGTCGGTGTCCCGCTTATCGAGTTCCTCCACGAACTGCTCCACGGTAGCCGATGAGATGAGGGGGTTCATGGCCACTCGCCGTGTGATGAGAATCTGTCTTGGCCCGAGGACTGAGAATGGCCCGCGCGCAGTGCGTCCCAGTACTTTCAGGTTGCGGTCGGAGATGAGCACAATGCTCTGATTTTTCATACTCTGCATGCGCTCCGTGTCCTGCTCGATGGCACGCATGAATGCCTGCAGGCCTGTGATCCCCTCCGTCCAGAGCACGATGGCCGAAGCGCCATTCAGAGCAGAGGACTGTTCTTGGATGAGTTTCACCAGCGCTTCTTCGGTGCCGAGCGGCGCGCCGGTAATCACCGGCTGAAGGACGCGGAGAAATACGCCTTCCTCTGCAGCAGTTTGCTGGTGAATCTGCAACTTCTCCGTTGGGATGCTGCTATCTGCTATCAGTACGATCTTCCGCTCGTACACGGTGATTTGCTTCTCTACTTCAGCTTCCACTTCCTCGCCGTCGATTGTGGTGCTGACAACGAGACGGATGGAAGTGACGCCCGGTTCTTCCGGAGTGTACACCGCCTCTACCGTGCGGCTGATGGGTTGCGGGAGACTGTCTCTGTACCAGCGGTAACTTACGTCTTCTCCCACACCCACGGATGCCGAGGCATCGAGAACGAGGGTTCGCCCTACCGCTATGTCGTCGGGTCCTCTGATAATAGGAGTGAGTGGCACTCCCACTCCCAGCACTTCTCCTGTTGCAGCCACCGCAGGGAGTGCGATGCTACAGGTGACTGAGAGAAAGCCGAAGAGAGCGATGAGGCGTTTCATTCCTTCTATTGGGGACGGCGCTGCCGGGGCGCTCGCGCGGACCGCGATGGCTTACGTGATGTGCGGAGTTCTTTGTACCTTTTGAGTTGCGGCTCGAGCTTTTCCACGCATCTGTCCACTGCTTCGCGCACGGTTGACTTCCGGGATTCCGCACGGAGAGTTTCTTCTGGCAAGTCCACCGTAATGGTTGTTTTCACCGTGTCCTTTTGCTTCTTCGTACGGCGCAGCTCCGTGTCTATGCGAATGCTTGAGCTCTCGTCCTTCACACGTTTGCAGTACGTTGCGATCTTGCCGAGCTTACGGGCCATCCAGAGCAAGTCACGGTTGGTGTACTCAAATCCTTTCTCGAAGTGCTGAATGTTCATAGGGGAGAGGAAAAAGGGGAAGGGAGGAGATCACTGACCAGAATACCTTACTCTGGTGCAGGCCTCTAGTGAGCATCCTCGAGATTTATGTGTTGAGATTGCGTAAGAGGGAAGAGAATAAGAGATAAGAGGAATGGGGAAAGGAGCAAATCCCACCTCTTTCCTCTTATTCTCTTCTCTTTCCCCTTATCGGGTTTGCTCCATTAGGCTGTTTCTGCTATAATAAGGAGAATTATTACACACACCACACATGGATACCGCGAAACTTACGCAGCTGATTGCTGAAAGCAACATCCTCACGGATGCCGAACGCGAGTACTGGAGTCAGAGTCTCCCGAAAATGAACGAGGCACAGCTCGCAAAACTAGAGCAGATTCTTGTGAAAGCGAGACAGATTCCATGGACCGAGCAGATCCAGAAGTACTTTTCGATGATTACCAAGTCCGCCAAGTCCGCCGTTTCGGGCGCTGCATAATTGCGATTCTTTCCACTTCTTTGCCATGCCAACTTCTCCACAGAGACCATCAGAGGGGCCACAGGAAAGCCCCAAACAAAAAGAGCGCATGGGTGCCCTCGAAAGTATCAAGGCGCAGCTCGCGAGTCTCCGTGCCGCAGTAGAACGGGGGCCTACAGCACCGGAGAGCAGGGAGACAGGCGGTCAGCAATCCGCAGCAGAGGCGATGAATACGCTTGCCGAGGCGTTCCAGAAAGCTCGCGGTTTCCACGAGGGACTGGGGGCTACCGATCCGGCACGCCAGGCGTGGTTGAACGTGGAGCAGGCATTCCTTGGGAATACGACAGGTGGTCCTGCAGGTGTCGAAGATCTCCAGCGCGGCATAGAAGATGCGGTGGAGCAGACGGATGCAGCACAGCAGGATCTTGCGAAGCTCGCAGGAGACGTTGCCGATGAGGAGGGTGCGGTACAGGAGTATTTGGACCGCTTCCGTCTCTCGCCGGTGCAGCGCGTGGATTCGGTCATTGACAATGTGCTCCAAAAGGCACGGCAGAACGAGAATCTGGCCCCCATAGTTTCGAAGGCGGAGAATCTGTTCCATTCGCTCGGTATCAGTTTCGATGATGTGAAGAACTTCTTTAAACAGCTCATTTTCGAGAAGCTCGAGTCGCTCCCGATTCGTGTGGGTCTCGTGGAGGATGCCCGTCTCCGGGAACAGGTAGCAAGGCTCACTGATGCGCAGAAGCGGATGGTGACACCCGAGATCGAGCAGCAGTGGCGCCAGGCGTACTACCGCTGGTCTTCCAATCCAGACAAGGTTGTTGTGCAACGCCCCCTCCTCGAAATGCGCAACGGGAAACTCGTTGTTGTCGAACCTGCTCTCGAGCAGCAGACGGCTGCCGTAGCGCAGGAGAACATTGATGCGTTTGGTGTGAGTGGTATGCGTCTGAATCAACCTCTCCCCTTGGAAGGACGCCCGAAGTTCTACGTGCAGGTTTCCGGCGCAGGAGCTGGTCTCACTCTCGGTGAAGTGGAGCGCGGAGGGAAGAATTTCAAGTTTGCAGACAAGAACACTCCCGCTACGCGCATTACTATCAGTACAATCACTGCGAAGAATGCAGCTGATCCCGGGCAGATGGAGGTGAAATTCAACACCGGCGAAGCTCTCACACTTGTGCAGCTCATCGGGCATCTCGATAAAGCCATTGCGGACCAAAGGGGGGGGGAAGCCCAGGTAGAGATTCCTGTTGGTACGCGCACACTCCGTGCGAGCAGCGGGCAAACCACTGCGTAAACTTCCGCTCATGGCCACAAACCAACCGTCCAGCGGCCCCGACCGGGATGCACCCTCATCTGACCAGGCTCAGTGGCTGACAGATTCCCGCACAAAAATCGAGCAGAACCGTCCTCTCGCCCCTGCACAGCGTGTGGAGCAGTTTCGCGAAATAGTGAAAGGTCGCACCCTGAGTGATCTCGAGGAGCTTGCGAAGCTCATTGTTGCTGCACCGTTCAGTCTCTCACAGATCGAGGAGCGGGAACTTGCCGTGCGTGTGCGTGAACTTCTTTCCCCTAAAGAACTGAATGAGCTTGTGGAGAGTCGGGACCGTGACCGGCGTCTACAGATCCTCGAACAGCGCGCGGCGCTTCTGCTCCTTGTCTCCAATCACCTGCAGCCAGGTGCCTGGAACAAGATCGCCGGCGGGTTTGAGCAGGCATACCAGCGAGTCATCAATACGCCGAATGCCGTGGGAGATTTCTTCCGCCGCCAGGGTGATGAGCTCGCGAAGAGGGCACCAGACAGGCGTACCGGTTTCACCAATCAGGTGAAGAAGGGGATCTTCCTCGCACTGGAGTTTCCCTCTGCCGTAGGGAAAGTGATCCCTCTGCCGGAATGGCTCTCGAAATTCGCGCACAAGTTCCGTGAGCGGCGTACGCGCATAGAGACAGAAGAGCGTATCTACATCGTCATCAACCATCTCAAGACACAGGGGAATCCCAAACTCCCGTTCATTGAGTTTGCAGGGTTCGATCAGGGCGCGTTCGATGCCCTCAAAGAGAAGCATCTGCCGAAAGATGCACAGGGCAATGTCACTTCCGAAGAGTTCACGGAGAATGTCCGCACGGCGGTCCTCCGCGATGTCGCGAAAGGGGCAGAGGAAGTCATCAAGAACAAGCGTGACCCGGCAAAGGGGGGCGATGCCTCATCGGGTACTGCAGCTGATAAGGTGCTTACCCTCACCATGAAGGAGCTCCTCAATCCGAATGAGTCCATAGAGAAGCATAAGGAAGATAAAAAGAATCAGCTCGTGGATCGCATGAAGAAAGGGGTGTGGCGCGGTGCTGTATTGGATGTGGCGTTTGGAGACACCTACAGCTTCACCCGTGAGGGCGGTAAGCTCACCATTCCGCAGGATAAAGTGGACGAGAATGGTGCTCCTACAACGGACGAAGGGCGTTTGCTTCTGGCCGTCCTTACACTTCCGCCATCAGTGAAAAAGATCACAGTGGTTGCTGCAGGGCAGAAACTGATTCTGGGGGACGAAGTGCAGCTGCCGCTCAACCGACCGGAGACACCCGCACAACTCGCTTCGCTCATGAATTCCATCAGGGCAAATCCCCGGCTGAGCATGCTGCGAAGCGCGCAGGATCAGACCATGCGCGGTGCCTTCCGGTACGTCGGCGAGGGTGGGCGCGGGATTCTGGAGTGGAATGACAATCTGGCGCAAGTGGCAGACGTGCAGAGTTTTTTGGCAACGAACGGCATTCTGGACAATGCCCGCCCCACCGATGAGTGGCGGCCGAAAGCAGGCGGAGGGTGGGAGAAAGTGGCATAGCAGAGAGCTCCCATACTCAGAGCCATTGGCATTAGATGCCTTTTTGTGCTATAATTTTAGGATTTCTTTCCAAAAATCACTATGGCAATAGGTCCAGAAACTGCTCCTACCGCCCCTGCCTCTGCACCATCAGACCTCGAAGGGCGGATCCAGGAGGTGCTCGGCACCAATAATGTGACCGCTGAGCGGCTGCGCCAGCTGCGCGACATGCTCCTGCGTGTTGACCGGGGGAAACTCGACCGGCGGGATGAGCTCCTGAAGAGGATTCAAGAACGCATGGATGCGTTGAAGCAGTCTGTGGGTGCCGGTTCAGAAACCGCGGAGCAGCAGGGCCTACGCTTGGAGTTGCAGGGATTGCAAGACCGGCTCACCGCGTTGGAAGCTCCCGGTATTGCGGAGCGGGCGGGTGAGTTAGCAAAAGGACAAGCGAAGAAAGGAAAAGAGTTCCTCGGTGCGACAGTTGCCGGAGCTCCCAGTGTTATCACGAATTACTTCGAGCGCGGTGGAGAGGCATTTCAGAGGAATAAGTTTGAGGGTATCATGTCCTTCGCGGTTCCCCTCCTCAGTATTTTGGGCATTGGTGTGCTTGCGAGGAACGCGTTGAAGAAACCGAAGGGTAAGCTGGCGAAGGTTCTTGTGGCGCTTCTCGGAATGGGAGGTGTGGTTGCCCTTGCGAACTACGCGGGCCGCAAAGCACAGGCAGAGCAGATAGACCGCCAGGCCAGTCGCCCCGTTGAGGGCCGTGTGAAGGAACTGATTGATGCCATTACCGGCGGTGCCAATGTGAATGTGAATGATCCGCGCCTTGTCGATGTGGATCTTCTGCAGCTCAACGGAGCTGCGATTACTGTGGGTGGTCACCCTGTGCGTCTGGAGAGGAAAAATAATGGTGGTGTCCCTGCCCTGCGCGTTGCCGTCGGCGGCAATACTTTTGAGCTTAGTGTGATTGCGGCGACAACGGTGCAATCCATTACGCGCAAGCGTGGAATGGCAGACATTGCAGTGCTTCTTGGCGTACCCACAGGGCATGCGTATGTGACTGATGAAGAGTTCAGCAAAATCGTTTCCACGCTCGCAGGTTCCACAGTCAGTACGCCGGTGGAAGTGGAATACTTCACCGATTCTTCGAAGCCTGGAGATAAGAAGAAGCAGAAGGTGAATTTCACCTACGTGCCGCCTACTGCGCCGGTCCCAGCTGCGTAAGATAGAGATTCATTCCTCTCATACTTGTCTCCTATGGCTACTGCGGAAGTTTCCAAAGACGGCTCTCCGGAAGCTCTGAGCAGTGAGCAGGTTGTTGAAGATAAAATTCTGCGGAACCGTTCACGTCTCGATGCAGCTACCCAGTTCGTGGAGCAGGCGGGTGATGGTACCAGCCGGTTTGTGAGATTAGTTGGTGCAGTGGGGAGGTTCCCGCTGAATGTTGTCGGAACCGCAGCGGGGGAAGTTGCTCGTGCTGCCCGTGAAACTGTGGAATCCTATCGGAATTCCGCAAATGCGGGGAAGTCTCCTTCGGGGGCGAAACAAGATTCACTCGCAGCGTAAACATGCATGCCAGATCCTATAGAACTCACTCCTGATTCCTTAAAGACAGCGGCCCAGAAGGGTACGCAGGAACTCAGGAATCTTCTGGAGAATGTGCAGGGAGAGGACGTGCGGAAGGCGAAAGTGGATCGTGCACGTGCCGCACTCAAGTTTCTGCAACAGGAACAGCAGCAGAAGTTCTCCGATCCGGAACGCCGCGCCATCGTAGAGGTAAGCCGGCTGGTGATTCAGGATGCGCTCGAAAACGTAACGCAGGAGTTGCAGAAAGCTGCGGGGGCGAAAATCAAGGAACTGGAAAAGCAGCAGCAGGAGTTTCACGAGGCAAAAGTGGAGGCTCTGCAGTTAGAAGCAAACCTTGCCTCGCTCGCCGGGCGTGCAGGCATCGAATGGCGGGAACTCAAGCTCGATCTCAGGCACGCGAGTACAGAGGAGAAAGCATACCTCGCCGGGGTTGGTGCTATTTCTGCGGGTGTTGTGCTCTGGTTGTGGAACAAAATCTGGGGGAGCAAGGAGAAACCGGGGGCAGTGCGTCGTCTTGGCGGGCTCATTGCGGCGGCTGCCGCAGGCATTGCCGGCGTGCTGATGCTTCGCAACAGAGGACCGAAAGGGAAGGGCGGGGATTCCTGGTTTAAGAAAGCTGTCGAGAAGGCTCCTGCGCCTGTGCAGGTTGCTGTGGGTGTGCCGGTCGGAATCGGCGCGCAGGCCGCTGAACGCGGCGGTGCAGTGGCAGAAGCTGTGTCGCATATTCCTGCTGCACTCTATGAGCTCCTTGCGAAAGGGGATATCGAAGGTGCAGCGAATCAGGGGTGGATGTTTGTGAAGGAAGGAACGGGGTGGGTGGTGACTAACCTGAAAGAAACGTATGAAGTTCCTGCAAAGTTTGTGGGCTCCTTATCCGATGAGAAACTCTCAACATATGATTGTGCTGTAATTTATGGAGAAGCAGGAGTTGCCTATCTCCTTGGACGTGCGACACTCAAGTCGCTTCTGACAGGGAAGGTTTCTCTCCCGCTCTCTGCACGTTCGCTCGGCATGGCTGGCTTGCGTGCGGCTGCCTGGCCGCTTGCTGTGGCACGCGATGGGGCGAACCTGGGCATTATGACTTTCACGCACGACGGCAAAATTATTGCACACACAACATACGAGCGCTGGTGTTTACGCGGGGTGAGACAGGATTGGTACTACAGGGGTTTGGCAAAGTCTGGTACGGAGAAGGGACTCCGGGAAGCTATGCAGTACTTTCAAAAGCAGAACAGGGTTGTTGGAGCTTTCGAGCGCCAGCTGGAAGGGCCGCTTCGTGGTTCTGTGAGTACCGAAGGTCTTGCTTCTGTGCGGAACGCAAATCAGCGTCTTGCGCAAGAACTTGCCAGAGGCGGTGCCAAGCTGAAGGCAGAGTTGCAGGCTGCTGGTAGGCCTATCCCACCGTGGGTGGATGAATTGGGTGGAGCCGTTCATTTATCTGATGATAAAGTGATCGTAGAAACGGTCGATCGGGCAGGCGCGAAGCTCTTTGGTGCGGCAGATGATGCTGCAGATAGTGTTGCAAGAGATGTTGAACGTGTGCTCGCGCGGGAGGGTGCAAGCGTGGACGACGTTCTCCGTGCCGGTGGTTCCGTTGGTGATGCACTGGGTGCCGGTAGTCTCGATGACGTGTGCAGAGCGCTGAACGGGATGGACGACGCTGCGGCCACGAAGCACGTCGCGGATCTTCTGAGGGCAGACTACAACGCGCAGCGTCTGGTGGATGCCGGAGTCGATCTCCGGCGGGTGGTACGTGCACTCGGAGATCTGAGCGATGATCTGCGCGGCTTCCACATCAAGGCTCTCCTTGATGGCAAGTGCACTCTGGGGCAGCTCGTGGATGCCGGTGCACAGATCACCGATCTCCTCAGAATCCAGCCAGGTGCTTCTCTCGATGACCTTGTGGAAGCTGTTATGCATATTGATGATGTTGTGGTGAGGCAGACTCGCATGGCCGAACTCCTCGCTTCCGGAGGGGATACTATTCCTTCGCGTTTGCTGAGTGCTGGGGCACAGGCAGATGATCTGCTCCGGGCAGGTGCACGTCCGGCACTGGTGGTGGATGCAGTGCTCGGTATTGAAGACGATGCAATCCGCATGGCAGCCATGCGTGAAGTACTTGCCACCGAGCATGCGGATGAACTCGTTGGAGCTATCGCACGCTCAGGAAATTCGCAGTTTGTACGTGAGGTACAGACGGTTGTGGAGGGAGCTACCGATCTGAGTGACGATGTTGCGCGTTCTGTGCGTTCACTCTCTGTTGAAACAGGGGAGACTGCAGGGCGTGCTGCGGCGAGGACAGGCAGCGTGCTGCCGGAAGGTGCGCGTGTGGCTGCCGGCGCGGAGGGTCTTACGCATGCGGCTCCTGCGGTTGTGGCATCGGATGCTGCGGAATCTTCGGTGCGGCTCTACCGTCCGTCGGTTGCCGAGGAGGCGCAGAGAGCGCTCCGTGAATCTATGGGTGCGACGGATTTCGAGGCGCTCATGCGGCACAAACCGTGCCGGGTTCTCCTGGAGGGGGATTACGTGGATGAAGCCGCACGTCTCATTGCAGTGGGAATGGAGGAAGGGAGAGGTCTGGCTGGCGCGAAGAATGTCGCACGCTACCTCCTGGCAATCGGTGATGATGCTCCGGCTGCACTGCGTGCGCCGGAGATTGTTCGCATGGTCTCTTCCGGGAGCCATGGAAATGCTGCAGCCATAGGCCGGTTCCTTCTCAATGGCGCGCGTGCGGGAGGTGAAGTGACCGGTGAAGGGTGTGTGAAAGCCATTGAACAGATGACCCGCTGGCAGCAGGCAGGCACGGGTATGCGTGCGCTCTACTTCGCAGGACTGGCATTGGAAGCCGGTATGGTCGGGTGGGACTACTACAATGTCTACAAGGCTGCGGAGAGTACGGAGGGAACGACGCTGAAATTACGGAACGAACTCTCAAGAATCGGATTGCAGCCATCGGCCGGTAAACCGGATGTCTATGAGGGATTTGGAGTCGAAGTGGACATCAGCACTCTAAAATCAACAGATCTCGATAGTGCGATTGCATCGTACGCCATCGATGCTTCCGCATTAGCACTCACTATTGTCGCTCCAAGCCTTGTGCTCGGGCCGGCTGGTCTTGCGATTGCAGGTGTTGTTATTTCTGCGCATTTTGCGAAGGAGGCAATTGTGTCTGCGGTACAGCAGCGCCGTCATTTAGAGTTCCTCTCTCGTGCACCGGCCTGGCTGCTTGCGATGCTTGGTACCGAGAGCACCATTGGCCAGACAGCCTACGATACCGTGCGCGAGTACAACGGAGTGATCATGTCCGATATTGTCCCCACCACACTCACGGAAGGTGCTCTCCTCATGAATCCTCTCACAGCAGAATTGAGCCCTTTCCTCCGGGAGAATCGGGAGGGGAGGAAAGAGCAAGCCCGGGAGAACGTCATGCTCGGCCACATGTACCGGCGATTTGCCCAGTATTACGATACATACCTTCCAGAGCTGCCAAATACACAGGATGGGCCGCGATCTCTCTTTGATCCTCAGAGTGAGTTCATGAAACCGGGCGGGGATTTTGAGCGCATTGTGCGGCCGTACCTCATTCTGAGATTGCACGCAGAAACACAGGGAGAGGATGTGGCGTTCGCCACGACGCAGCATTTGGATCTTTCTGAGCGGGAAGGGGGATTTGCTTCCTGGCTGGTGGGTGCAGGGTTTCCTGCGGTGTCGAAGTATGAATTTGATGATGCGTTGGAAGAGGCGATGATGCTCGAAGTCTGGCACAGGCGCGAGAAGCTGCACTGGGCGCGTGTAGATCATATCGCGAAGAAAGTGGAGGAGGAGAAGCAGCGCCTTGCCGGTATCAAGGAGATGCCAGCAGAGAGCCGTGAGGCTCGCATCACGCTGTACGGGGAAGCACTGGAGGAGGCGTACGAAGATGAAATTCAGTACGACCCGGCCGGCCGCTACATCTTCAATGTCCATCCGAAGAATATTCCTCGGCGTTCAGATGGCTTCACGTGGGCGGAAGCTGTGGTACAGGAACGCACCAAGTGGGCAAGCAGAGTGCAGTCCGCTCTCTCTGCCGGTGAGGCTGCTCATGGGTTCAGTCTTCCGTGGGTGAAGAATGGAGAAGCAATGGATGTTGCGGAATTTGCCCGGGAACATGTGCGTCCGAAGCAGCTGGAGAGCGTGCGGTTGCGTGTCGAGAAGAATTCTCCTCCAAAGGGAGAGCCGTTCTCCTACCAGGAACTGGAAGCAATGGGGCAGCCGGCAGATCCTGATGCCGAGTGGGATGCAGCGCAGTTCCGTGAGCGTTTTGCTGCTGCTCTCGCTCCTATGGAACAGGTGAGCACGGTGTTCACGCAGCAGATGACGACGAATGAGCAGCTCAAGGAAGCGGTGCAGAAGCATGCCGATGCCATCGACTTCTACCTCGCGTTTGCCGAGCACGAGAGCTACTACCGTGACTACCTCAGCCACTGGCGGTGTGTTTCTCTTCCTCTGCCCCTCCGGGTATCACCCGAGTTCGTCACCCTGCTCAGGGACTGGAAGAGGGAAGAGTATCCCCAGCTTGTTCCCACGGAAGAGGAGTTTAAGCGCAGGCAGGAGAGTGTGCGCCATCGTTCTCTGTATGTTTTCCCGGGTGGTGAACTGCCGCGGGAACGCAGCGCGGAAGACTTCTTAGCTGGCGGAAGGAGAAGGAGGTCAGAAGAGCTCACTCTTTCTCTGCCCGGTGCCGTCGACATTCCGGGATACGATCCGGGTAGAGAGGGTGCTCTGCTCTTCTCGTACGGCGGGTACGCCTATTTCAGCAGCGAGCAGCAAAGAAAACAGTTGGATACTGCTAACCAGTTCTCTTTCCTGCATCCGAGAGAGAGTGCCATCCAGTCTCTGGGGCTTGGTTTCAAACCGCTTGGCCGATGGGAGGTATCACCTATGTTTGCTGACAGGGGATACAGATTACGCGTATCTCCTCGTCCTTATTCAAAGGATAGGCAAGAGAATGATGCGTCGTTGCGTCGTATGTACTCCCAGATGAATGGGCAGTACTTCGATGCATCAGGCAGAGCTGTCCCCCTTCTTGCGCTGAGGGGGCGTACCGATCTCGTTGCACTCACTCCGCAGGAAGTTGGGACACTTTTTGAGGGTCTCAACCGTGATCTTACGAAGGTGCCACTTGAAGTTCCAGGGATGAAGCGGCCGTTGCTTGTGCCAAAGTACCTCCCGTTGCAGCAGCACCTCCTCCAGTCACGCGTCTTCATCGTCCACGATCCACAACCCGAGCAGCCACAGCTCCCCCTGGATCTCTCCGGCACATCCATTCGTCTCCCGCTGCCCTCCGCGAACTAGTGTAGCGTTTCCAACACCGCTTTACAGCGGTTCACCTTTTCAATGATCTCGTCCGCCTTCTTGGTCCAGACGAATGGTTTGGGGTGGGCATTGTTGTGGACGATGTAGTCTTCAATGGCTTGCACGAGTTGATCGACGCTCTGGAACGCGCCTCTGCGAATGCGCTTGCGGGTGATTTCGCCGAACCATCGTTCGACGAGATTCAGCCAAGATGATGAGGTGGGAATGAAGTGGAAATGAAAGCGCGAATGCTTTGCAAGCCAGGCTTTTACCTTCGGATGCTTGTGCG
>Ga0210057_1008344_pt1 | contig 12291 bp, 11 predicted proteins | sample CryGeyCG2114_010_2_FD_183968 | JGI IMG/M metagenome (GOLD analysis project Ga0210057, IMG submission 183968) | Groundwater microbial communities from aquifer - Crystal Geyser CG10_big_fil_rev_8/21/14_0.10 (SPAdes) (version 2) | ecosystem: Environmental > Aquatic > Deep subsurface > Groundwater ...
AGATCAGGGTGATGGTGAAAATGAAGGCAAATTTTAAAATTAATTAAAATAAAAATAGAACGAAAAGGATCGCCTTTTAGGCGACCCCATTCATCAAGCCACCGCCTTTGGCGGGGGTGTTCTGACTAAATTTTGGAAATTAAAAGCCCGATGGAAATTTTCCAAGCGGGCTTTGATTTTTCTGGAATGATTAGGACTTTTATATCCGGTTATGGTATGCCACCCCATTCTTGTTTGGGCGGGGGCGGTAAGATTTCGCCTTTCTCGTTTATTGCATACGCGTATTCGTAACCTCCCTTTCTTCGTATAGCAAGAGTGAAGCCGTTTTCATAGGTGTCGTAGACGTGTAACCTGCTAATTTCCGGATCTTCAAATTCTACAATTACATTAAACTCTTCGTCTAATATTAAATGGTATGTTTTTTCGTGGCCGTCAATCTCTCTGTCTATTTGACCTTTATAAAAACCGACTTTGTGCTCGGCAAAGGGGGCTATGGGATAAATACTGGCTTTAAATCTTTTTTTAAGCCAAACATTCAGAAGAAAATTCGAACTGACAAATTTCCTAGAAACCTGGTCAATGCTGTTGTCGGTTTCTTGGGCGGGGTGATCTTCGATAAATTTCAAAAGATCACGAAATTCTTGACCAAGTCTTTCGCCCATTTCTTCAATAAATGAGTATTTCTTGGTACTTACGAATCGTTTTTCTAATAAATCCATTTTTAAACTCCTAATAAACTGAAAAGAACCTTTTATATTATAATATAATTATAGCATATTTTAAGAAAAAAGTCAATAGTAATATAAAAAGTGTTCAATATTAGCCAAAAATTAAGATATTAAAAAAGCCCATTCAAATAAATAGGTTTATAACTTCATAAAACACGTCCAAGATTTGTCAGTTATTAATTGACAAATATTAAAAAGTATGCTATATTTATACCATAGCAAAATGCTGTAATATAAATATTCTTTAACATTTTAAGAAGGGAACAACTACCATGAGTAGCACAACCGAAGGACTCTACGAGAAGCTACAAATCGCAGTGTTAGACCAATTACCAAGGCGTGAAGATTTGGACAGGGGTACTGTCGAAAATTGGCTTAAAGACCAGAAATCCTTGAAAGAAGTTTTAAGTAGCGGATTAAAAAAATACCGCAGCAGTAAAACAGAGCCAAAAGATATCACTAAAACAATGGAAAAAATCTATCGTTTTACTGAAATCAGAGACGGTGAACTGTGGATTAATCTCGCGGCCGACCCATTCATTCCCGCTGGTTGGTCTATACCCGACGGTTGCCACAAACTAGATAGCGGTTGGTGGAAATTTGATCCTGATCAGATTAAAGATTTTTTGTCTGATAAACAGCAAAAAGGAAAATCCATCGGTGGCAATGAGTTGCGGGAAATAATGAAAAACCAGCAAAGTTTCAATGCTAATCTAATTGATGGATTATTGGAACGCCCGGAATTTATTCCGAAATCTTGGTATGATGGCAAATATCGTTTTGCTTGGGACACTATCTATCGCAATGCCCATGGCTACCTGGGCGTCCGTTGTCTCGACTTGGATGACACTCAGCCGCATTGGTACTACTACTGGCTTGAGCACGACTTTAACCCGTCGTACCCGGCCATGGTCGCAAGTTGAATTTAAATTTTAAAACTTTGTCCTTATAATTTAGACTTTAGTCCTTGTAATATGTTAAAATATTGCAAGGACTTTTTTATTAATCAGATCAATCGCCAGCGGTACAGCTGGCGATTGATTATTTTAAAAGTTTATAATTTATTAACCATTTCTTTAAATAAGCGCCCGCGTTCTTTGTAGTTGGTGAACATACCAAATGAGGCACAGCCGGTTGATAGCAGAATCACCTCACCGGACTTGGCTTGTTGTTTAGCTGTTTTGATGGCGGTTTTGAAGTCGTTGAAAATTTTATAATTTTTAAAATTTACTTTAATTAATTCTTGTTTTATTCGAGGCGTGGCTTGACCCTGAAGCAAACAGACAAAGCTACAGTCGGTTTTAATCCGTCTGGCAAGGTTTTTAAAATTTGCGCCTTTGTCCGCGCCACCGGCTAAAAGCACAATCGGTTCTTGGAAAGATTTTAAAGCGATAATTGATGATTCTGGGGTGGTGGCAAAGCTGTCGTCATAATACTTGACGCCGTTTAGTTCTCTGACAAATTCAATTCTATGCTCCAGACCTTTGAAATTTTTAACCGCCTTGGCGATGATTTTTTCTTCAAGGCCAAGGATTTTAGCCACTGTTTCGGCGGCAGCAATGTTTTCCAAATTGTGTTTACCTGGCAAGCTTGTCGGTAGATTTGCTTTGCTGAAAAATATTTTTTTGCCCTGACCAATTGAAGCTAACCTAGTCCCCTTAAAAGTGTTATTTAAAATGAAATAATCATCTTTTTTTTGCCAAGCAATTAAATTAAGCTTGGCTTGCTTGTAGGCTTGGTATGATTTGTGATAGTTTGGGTTGCTGGGATCGGCTGGCGATAAGTGTTCTTTAAAAAGATTGGTTAGGACGCCGATTTTAATTCTTTGTTTAAGGTCTTCAAGCTGAAAACTGGATAATTCCAAAACCACCCAGCTACTGGCTGTAATTTGATTGATAAAATTAAAAGGTGCCACGCCAATATTGCCACCCAAGAAAACTTTTTTGCCGGCAGTTTTTAAAATAGTGTAAATTAGAGAGGCGGTGGTGCCTTTGCCCTTGGAGCCGGTGACGCCGATAATGTTTTTACTTGGGCACAAATCTAAAAATAAACTCATGGGACTACTTAGAATTATTTTTTTGTTGATTTTTAGGGCGCTACTAATGGCCGGACAAAAAATCGGCCAGCCCGGTGAGCGGAATAAGATTTCAAAGTTATTTAAACTACCAGCCCGATTGGCGTAGTTTAGCCATTTAAGGCTTTTGACTTTTTTAAGCTCCTGATAGCGTTCATCCGACCTGATTTGGCCTGACGAACAAATAGTAATTTCGGCTTTAGTTTTATTTTTTAGTAAATATTTTAAAAGCCAATAATTTTCTGTGCCCAAACCTAATAAGGCGATTTTTTTATTTTGTAATTTTTTTAGAGTCATAAAAGCATAAGACTATAATGTTGTGTTTATTATCCCCCTCATTGTCATGCTGTCGGCCGGCTGGCGGATTAGCATCTCTGGGTTGGCATGAGATCCTGAAACAAGTTTAGGATGACAGGGTAAATAAGTTCAGGATGACGGAGGGGGGAGACATGAGATCCTGAAACGAGTTCAGGATGACGGTATGATGACGGTATGATGACGGTATGATGACGGAAAAAAATAAGTTGTCATGCTGAATTTATTTCAGCATCTCGTGTTTCTGTGTCTGATTGTTGATTGCCGTAGCCCTCATTCATTAGATCTGGGTATAAATCTCGCCAGGCAGAGTTAAAATCATTAATTAGATTTATTTTCCAATCTCGGTGCCAGTTTTTTAATTGTTTTTCTCTGGTGATAGCCACGGTCGGGTTATCATAAACCTCATAATATACTAATTTATCAAGATTATATTTTTTAGTAAAGCCTGAGACGATTTTGCTTTGGTGCTGGTCGATTCTTCTTAATAAACTATTGGTTATTCCAATGTATAAAATTCCAAGCGGTTTGTTGGTTAGGATGTAAACAAAGTACGATTTGCTTGTTGGCATAAAATCTTAATGCTATAAGGTTTTTGTTATGTTGAATTTATTTCAGTATATCGAAATTGACATGAGATCCTGAAACGAGTTCAGGATGACGGGGGGGGAGACATGAGATACTGATCCCGTTTAGCGGGATCAGGATGACGGGGTAAATAAGTTCAGGATGACGGGGTAAATAAGTTCAGGATGACGAGGTAAATAAGTTCAGGATGACGAGGTAAATAAGTTCAGGATGATGGAGGGGGTGAGATTATAGTGATTTCATTTCGTCCCAGTTGTCGCCGATTTTGGCATCAACCACTAAGGGTACTTTTAATTTAACCACGCTACACATGATTTCTTGCAAGGTTGGCACCACGCTTTTAACCAAATTTTTATCCATTTCAAAAACCAATTCGTCGTGTACTTGTAAAATCAGCTTGATTTCATCGCCAAATTTTTTGTTTATTAAATTGTCTATTTTAATCATGGCTAATTTAATAATATCTGCCGACGAGCCTTGTAGGGGCGCATTAACAGCTACTCGCTCGGCAGCTTTGGCGATCATGGCCACGGAAGAATTGATTTCTGGCAACCAACGCTTGCGTCCCAGAATTGTTTCGACGTAACCCTCTTCTCTGGCTTGTTTTAGAGCTTCGTCAATATATTTTTTGATGTGGGAAAAGTTTTTAAAATATTGATCAATAAATTTTTTAGCTTCGGTGTAGCTTAGGCCGGCGGTTTGCGCCAGACCATGCGGTCCTTGACCATAGAGTAGGCCAAAATTAATCGCTTTGGCTGCCGAGCGCATTTCTTTAGTGACTTTGTCTAAGCCAACGCCGTTGATAGCCGAAGCTGTGGCTAGGTGAATGTCGGCGCCGTCCTGAAAGGCCTTGATCATGGTCGGATCACCGGAAAAGTGAGCCGCCAAGCGAAGTTCGATTTGTGAATAATCCAGTGAAGCCAATATTTTGCCTTTATCGGCTACAAAACCACGGCGAATTTGACGACCCCAATCGGTTTTAATGGGAATGTTTTGCAGGTTTGGTTCAGTTGATGACAGGCGACCAGTGGCGGCGACGCTTTGATTAAAACTGGTATGGACTCGACCGGTTGTCGGGTTGATTAAAGCCGGCAAAGCTTTGACATAAGTCGTTGATAGTTTGTTTAATTCTCGGTAGTCCAAAAGTAGTTCAATGATTTTATGCTCACCTTTTAGTTTTTCCAAGGCGGCGGCATTGGTGGTGAGACCGGTTTTGGTTTTGCCGACGCCGACTGTGGAGATTTTTAGTTTTTCAAACAAAATAGTTCTTAGCTGTTGGACCGAATTTATATTAAAATTAACACCGGCGCTGTCCCAGATTTTGGTTTGCAGTTTTTTTAGCTCGGTATCTAATTTTTTGTCCAAAATTTTAAAATAGGCCGGATCAATTAAAATGCCGTTAAGTTCAATCTTGGCTAAAACCTCAATTAAAGGCATTTCCAAATCGTTAAATAAATCGGCCAATTTTTCCTGCTTGAGTTTTTTGCTTAAAACTTTAACCAGACGATAGGCAAAATCGGCATCTTCACAGGCGTAAAGCGATAATTTTTCTGTCGGCACCTGAGTAAAATCTATTTTTTGACGTCCTTCGCCCAATAAATCGGTTTTGGATATTTTGGTGAAACTCAATTCGTTAAAAACCACCGCATCTAAATTGTGCTGACGGTTGTCTGGGTTTAAAAGATAGGCGGCAATCATTGAATCAAATTCTACGCCTCTGATTGTAATATCATGAGAGGCTAAAACTTTAATATCAAATTTTAAATTGTGACCGTATTTTTTAATCTGTTCATTTTCTAAAATAGGTTTTAAATTTTTTAGCCAAGGATGGTGTTTGCTTTTGATATCTTCATTTTTGGTAAATAAATTACCTTGAGAGGTTTTTGCAGTGGCACTTTTTGTTCGTAATTTTAAAAAGTAGGCTTGACCTTCTTGCCAGCAAAAACTCATGCCCAATAAATTGGCGTTGATTTCATCTAGAGAATCGGTTTCCGTATCCCAGGCAAAGGCTTTTTGTTTTTTTAATAATTTTAAAAATTCTTCAAAAGCTTTTTGGTTGTCAACTAGTTTGTAATCAAAGTTTTTTTGATTACGATCAAATTTGCCATCGGCCTTGGCTGTTTTATCCTTAACGGGCAAGTCTTTTAGTCTGTTTAAAAGCGATCGGAATTCTAAGTGACTAAATAAATTAATGATTTTTTCTTCATCAAAATTGCCAAAACGGCAGTCGTCAAGTTTGAATTTTATAGGCGCGTTAATTCTGATGGTGGCCAAGTCTTTGCTTAGCAGGGCTTCGTGTTTGTGGGTTTTTAGCAGATCTAAGATTCTTGGTTTGATGTCGTTTAGTTTAGCGTCTGCTTTTTCAATGGCCTGATACAATTTATCAACCGAGCCAAAAAGTTTGATTAAATCTGTGGCGGTTTTTTCACCGACGCCTTTAACCCCCGGAATATTATCAGAAGGATCACCGCGTAGAGCCTTGTAATCAATTTGTGCTTCCGGACCAAAACCATAGCGTTCTCTGACAGCCTTTTCATCATATAGCAAGCTGTCTGACAAACCACGACTCATGGTATAAACAAAGGTTGAGCTATTGATTAATTGCAGGGTGTCCATATCGCCGGTGACAATAATAGTGTCAACTTGATTGCCAGCCAAGGCTGTGATAGTGCCAATGCAATCATCAGCCTCAAAGCCAGAGGCTTCATAAATTGGAATATTAAAAGCCCTCACCACTTCTTTAACCCTGTCCAGTTGGGCGTAGAGTTCGTCAGGCGCCTTAACTCGTTTGGCTTTGTAATCGGCAAATTGTTTGTGACGAAAAGTCGGCGCTGCCAAATCAAAAGTGACAGCCACAAAGGCGGGTTTAAATTCTTTGATAGCTTTTAGCAAAAAAGACGCAAAACCATAAACCGCGTTAACGATTTCACCGTCTTTGGTGGTCATAGTAGTCGGCAAAGCATGAAAGCTACGATGCACTAAAGCATTGCCATCAAACACTAAAAATTTTGGTTTAGTCTTGGACATATTATTACCTTAATCTTAAGGCTTTAGAGGCAAAAAATCAATAAAAAATTTTTTATAAAAGCCCCTAATTTTAAAATCAGGGGCTTTGAGCTTATTACCAAGATACTGCCTAAAAGTTTAACGATTAATCAGGAGGGGATTATTCGTTTGAACTTTTAGACAAAATTTTGGGAGCAAGTATTTAAAAAGGATAGTTTGCAAGTTACCACTTGTCGTTAAATATTCACTTTTTAGATAGACAAGGAGGGAGACTACCTAAGAAAGCAATTTTTTAACAAACAAGCAGTAATCTGCAAGCTATCCTATAAGAAACCCCATCTTATCACACAACTTAATTTCAGTCAAGATTGCCTTTATTTTGAGACTTTTTACTTTTCGGCTAAATGCTATATAATGAAATTAGCATACGAATAACTTTGATTATGGATTTAATTTCTCATGGGTTGATTAACAACCTGATTTTTAAGAGTTTACCGACCAACGAAAGGTGGTGGGCGATTATTTTTGGCATGTTGCCCGATCTAATAAGCTTTAGTGGCGTCATGAAATTGGAATTTTTTAAGAAATTATTATTTTTTAAAAAAATACCGCACGCTTTTATTCCATTATTTGTTTTTAAAATTTATAATATCACTCACAGCTTGGTTATCTGGGCAATAATTTTTACTGTAATTTGGTTTTTGGGTTTTAAGATTATGGCTATCGCCTTTATTGGTTGGGCAGTGCACATTGTTATTGATATTTTTACTCACAGCGCCAAATCTTTTCCTACTAAAATTTTCTGGCCATTGTCAGATTGGAATTATTCCGGCTTCACTTGGTCTTCAGCTAAATTCTTGATTATCGAGTACTCTATTTTAGCTATTCTTTACGCTTTGTTTTACTTTTAATGATTTGTCAATAATTTTATGGATCGCCTACTAGACAGTCAAGCCAAAGAAGACGATTTAGACTTAACTTTACGCCCCAAGCAACTTGATGATTATGTGGGGCAGGATAAGGTTAAGGCTAATTTAAGCATTTTAATTGAAGCTGCCAAAAAACGAGGCGAGCCGATTGAGCATGTTTTGTTTTATGGTGCGCCCGGTTTGGGTAAGACTACTTTAGCCCATATTGTGGCCAACGAGTTGGGTTCGGGGCTAAGAGTGACTTCCGGCCCGGTCATTGAAAAGGCTGGCGATTTGGCGGCTATTTTAACCAATCTCAAAGAAGGCGATATTTTGTTTATTGATGAAATCCATCGCCTTAATAAAAGTATTGAAGAAATTCTTTATCCGGCCATGGAGGATTATGCCCTAGATATTATTATCGGTAAGGGTCCTTCGGCCAGAACTTTGCGCTTGGATTTGCCAAAGTTTACTATTGTTGGCGCTACAACGCGTATCAGTTTGCTTTCTTCGCCTTTGCGTGATCGTTTCGGCATGGTTTATCATCTTGATTTTTATGAACCAGATGAGTTAAAAAAAATTATCGCTCGCAATGCCAATATTTTGAAAATTAATCTTGATCATGAGTCGGCCGAAGAAATTTCCAAACGAGCCAGACGCACGCCACGCATTGCCAATCGTTTACTTAAGCGAGTGCGTGATTATTGTCAGGTAAAAAATGATGGAGAAGTCAGTTTGTCCGCCTGTCAAAGTGCTTTGGCTATGCTGGAAATAGATTCTTTGGGTTTGGACGCTGTTGACAGAACTATTTTAGAGGTTATTATAGATAAATTTAACGGCGGGCCGGTTGGCCTAACTACCATTGCTGCTGCTACCGGCGAAGATGTGGCCACAGTGGAAGAAGTTTATGAGCCTTATCTGATGCGTTTGGGTTTTTTGGATCGTTCACCCCGTGGTAGGATTGCCACTCCGCTAGCCTACAAACATTTGGGGAGGAAAAAAGGAATGATTTGAATTGATTTTAAAATTTATGGAGGATTTGTCTAATTATGAAAAATTAAAAGCTGATGCTAAAAATTTTTATAATCAAATTGGTCAAGTATTTTGTCCAATTTTTGGCAAAAAGATAAGTTTTAATGCTGAGGGTTTTAATCATATTATTTTTAAAAATTCACGTAATCAGAGAGATAAATCTTCGCAAATTTTAAGATTTAAACTTTTAGCCTTGGCTGTTAAGCTAATAAAAATAGCTACAACTTTTCAAGAGTTTGAAGAAACTTTAAAAGAATTTCAAGTCAAAAATTATAAGAAAAAAGTAAATAAAACTTTGTCTGTTAAATATTGGGGAGTCATTGCCATTATTGATGGACGTAAGGTTAAAGTGATAATAAGACAGGTCGGCGATAATGGTTCTCTGCATTTTTGGAGTATTGTTCCAGCTTGGACAACTAATAAATATCGTGATTCTAAATTTTTTACCACCATGAAGGGAAGTCCGGATGAAGATTAAATACAAAAAAACCACTAAAATAGTAGTTTTTTTGTTATGCTTGCCTTCAGCTTATGATTTAGCCGAATAGGGCTGACGCCCCACAAGCATATAATTATTGTGGCGTATAATGAAACAATTGTCAAATATTTTTAAATTATTATGAAGCTTTCTGCTTTTTATTACAATTTGCCACCAGAATTAATCGCCACCGAGCCTAGTCAAAAACGCGATGAGTCGCGTCTTTTAATTTTGGACAAAAAAAGCGGTCGCCTTGAACACAAGCACTTTTTTGATTTACTTAATTATTTGCAACCGGGCGATTTGTTGATTGCTAATAATTCCAAGGTAATTCCGGCGCGTTTACTTGGCCACAAGGAGAGTGGCGGTGAGGTGGAAGTTTTTTTAAGCAAGAATTTAGGTGAGTTTTGGGAGTGCTTGATTAAGGGGCGAGCTAAGGTTGGGACTAAAATAATTTTATCTGATAAATTATTCGGTGTTGTTGATGATTGTGAGGGTGTTTATTTGTCAAATGGCACTAAGTTGGTGCGTTTTAATTTATCCGGCAGTAAATTAATGGCAGAATTGGAGCGAATCGGTCAAGTGCCTTTACCGCCTTATATTATTAAAGCTAGGCAAAAGCAGCGTCATGCTGAACTTGTTTCAGCATCTCATAGTAAAGCCGAGATACTGAAACAAGTTCAGTATGACAAAGAAAATTACCAAACAGTTTACGCTGATAACAAGAAAAAAGGCAGCGTGGCAGCGCCAACTGCTGGTTTGCATTTTACGCCAGAGCTTTTGGCTAAAATAAAAGATAAGGGCGTGGGCGTGGAATATTTGACTTTGCATGTTGGCCTTGGCACTTTTTTGCCGGTCAAAACCGAAAATATTACCGAGCATAAAATTCACTCGGAATACGCCGAAGTTAGCGCTGAGTTGATTGCTAAAATTATCGCTACCAAGAAGCGAGGCGGTAAAATTATTGCAGTTGGTACTACCACGGCTAGAACTTTAGAGTATCTTGCTAAGTTGTCATTGCGAGCCCCGCAACCGGGGCGTGGCAATCTCGTGGCTACCGGATTGCCACGCTCCTTACAGTCGCTCGCGATGACAGGAGGGTTTTTTGGTTGGGTTGATATTTTTATCTATCCCCCTTTTAAGTTTAAAATCGTTGATGCGCTTATTACCAATTTTCATCTGCCTAAATCAACATTATTAATGTTGGTTAGCGCCTTGGCTGGAAAATCAAACATAGACAAGGCCTATCAAGAGTCGATTAAGGCTAAATATAGTTTTTATAGCTATGGTGATGCTATGTTGATTGTCACGTAACACGCAACATGGAGCATGTAACAAGCTTGAGCTATTGGGTTGTAAATAATTTGCTTGGTTGAGCTATTAGCTATTAGTTAAAATTTTAACGGTCATTAAAAATTGATAACCGTTTTTATTTTGTCTCGCTGTTTGTTATTTGTGTTGATTTTTTATCATTTTCGTTCTAATCTTAAAGCAAGAATAAAATTTTTGAAACAGATTGTCAGGTGATATTGTGGAAAAGAAAAAAAGTAATTCAAGAAAAAAGAAAAGCCAGCTTGATCTTGCAACGAAGAGAATGGACACAGCTCTTTTAAAAGCTGAAGCAAAGGGGAAGGACATATTTGACGACAGTGTTTATTCCTGTGTTGTTGATTTTTTTATGGAAGGTTTTCGTGAGCACAATAGAAGAAATCCTCGCGATGAATCAAAACTTGAAAAATGTACCACTGGTATTTTTGCCGAAACAGAAGCAGGAAAGAAAATAAGTAAATATGATCCAATTAGGATGATTATTGAGGATTGATGTGTAAATTTTAACGGTCATTAGGAATTAATGGCCGTTTTTAAATTGCCCTGCTGGGTGTTGTTTAGAAATCTTTATAAAAAGGCTAATATAAAGCAAAATACTAGGTTACCATTGACTTTTTTCTTAAAATGTGATATAATTAAAGATATAGTAAACTGCTATATATTTGTATTATTAACAATTTTTTGAAAGGAAGGATCGTTATGGGAAGCGATAAGGCCATGAACAGAGCTACTCTTGAATTGACACAAAAAATTCAACTGCATTTTCCAAGCCTAGACACTAATATTGTAGCTGCTTGGAACAGCTGTAAAACGGAAACTTTGACTCAGCGCTTGTATGAACTCTTCGGTAAGCCACCGCAAGTCGATACTTTACCGGACTTATTCGGAGAATCGACGTTGACCAAGCAAATTGTTTTGTCAAAAGATTTTTCTCTGGACAAAAATGTCCAGCCGAAGCAAGAGTTCAAATACGCTTATGTCAATCCCGACTATGCTAAAGATGAATATTTTGCCAAATCGACTCTGACCGGACCAACGACCTTAACTATCACTCCGACAATCAGAGCCACTACCAACCAAGAATTAGTTAATGCTTCCGGTCAATCGGACGCCTTAGCTATAGTCAATGCTTTGCATAATATGCTAGTAGAAGATCCGAGTAGTTTGGACCAATACAAGGATACTTCAATAGTTATCCCTGTATCGTCTATTAAAACGGATGCCGTTGGCAACCTTTTTTGCCTTCATTTGTGCTGGAACGGCTTTGGTTGGCGCTTGTGCTACGGTTGGCTTGACTGCGGGGGGCATGCTGGTGGCTGTGTCGCTTCGGTGTCGCAATAGTTCTTTGAACCTTAGCTTTTTAAATTTTTTTAAGTCCTTTGATACTTGGTATCAGAGGACTTTTTTGTTACTTGAAAAACCGCCAGCGTCAGCTGGCGAGTGCGCCTGCCTGCTGGTAGGCAGGTTTAAGGGCGTAGCCCTCGGTGCGTATTTTAAAAAATTAATTTAGGAATCAAAACAGCCGGTGTAATAATTGCCTTAATCTACTTTTCACTAAGATGTTTTTTTAGCTAAACATTATAATTAGTTTCCTCCCCTAAGCTAGGGGAGGAACAAGGAGGGGTCTGGAGCTAAGAGTTATTACCTTTTATTATCACCTAAGTCTTTTTGACTCTAGACCCCACTCTAGCCCTCCCCTTAGTAAGCGAGCTTGCAAAGAATGTTGGGATAAAATGATATACTTTTTTGATGTATATCAAAAACAGTAATTTAAGTCCCTACAAAATTGGGCAACTCGTCACAGAGTGGATTTACAATACTCCGGCGACCGTA
>Ga0210057_1008348_pt1 | contig 12290 bp, 14 predicted proteins | sample CryGeyCG2114_010_2_FD_183968 | JGI IMG/M metagenome (GOLD analysis project Ga0210057, IMG submission 183968) | Groundwater microbial communities from aquifer - Crystal Geyser CG10_big_fil_rev_8/21/14_0.10 (SPAdes) (version 2) | ecosystem: Environmental > Aquatic > Deep subsurface > Groundwater ...
TCCTGCTTGTGTTGCTGATACATCTGCAACAAAACATTCCACCAATTTCTTGATTTTACTTTTTCCTAATCGAGCTTTTCTTTTCAACATATTCTCTAGTTTAGCATGTGTTAGCTAGTCTAGAGCCATTTTTTTATTTATTATTTTAACTTTACATAAGCTTCTATATAAAAACATACATACTATGATTTAATGTTGACATATCATATTATAATGCTGAAATCTTCAAAAAAGATCCTTACAAAGACATATGTTATAAGTATAATACCAATACATTTTGGCAGTTCCCCACAAGGGATTTCATCAGAAATCACAACTCGATAAGAAGAGATTCGAAAAGAGATAAATGCAATAGAGGACATAATCACCAAAGCTCTCAGAAAAAGTACAAAACAAGAACGTAAGTCTACAATTAGCGTCATTAAAAAAAGAATGTGGGTATCAAAAGACGACATCCCCTTCGTAATACTCTCAACCGTCGATGCGACGACAACAGACTCCACCTTGTGAAGTCTTTTTTAATACACACATACACAAAGTACAGTATATAGAAAGTCGCCCTGTACGGACGACTTGTGTTTTATTTCCGGAGAAACCTCTCAATCAATCGCATGAACAATTTTTCTGAAATGTTCACCTTGAATTGCGAGCTCCACCGCTAAAGGAAAAGCTTTTATCTTTGTGAAGAATGTCCTAATAAGAAGTTGCCAATACAAATAATTAGAACGTGACCATATACCAATATGCCAAACACTTTTAGCAAAAGCTATAATGTCCACGCGTGATACTGTACCTCTTACAGCTGGCTTGTAGTGGTGCATAAATCTATGCACTCGCTCATAATATTTTTTAGGAGAATATATCTCGTTCAAAATACTCTTGTACCCGTTGATAAGATACTGTGTATCCATGCGAGGAACAAAGTTGAGTATACCGTCAAGGTTATTCCCTGCAGTATCACGCAAGATTCGTCCCTCTTTTTCTAAGCGATACCATAGTGCTGTTTTTGGTAATGCATTGAGCAACCCTACCATCGCAGTCACAATGCCAGTCTTTTGGATAAAATCAACCTGTGCAGTGAATATATGCTTTGGATCAGTATCAAAACCAACAATGAATCCACCCATGACTTGCATACCATGCCGTTGTATTTTTCGTACAGCTTCTGCAAGGTCAACGCCAGTATTTTGTGTCTTACGACATTCTTCAAGACTCTCCGCGATTGGTGTTTCAATACCAAGAAATACCTTAAAGAAATTAGCGTCACGCATTAACACAAGCAACTCATCGTCCGCAGCAAGATTAACACTTGCTTCAGTAAACAACTTAAATGGATACCCATGTTCTTTTTGCCATGCTATAAGTTTGGGAAGCATTTCTTTTACACGGGGTTTATTACCGATAAAATTATCATCGACAATAAAAACGGCACCTTGCCAACCAGCACACTTCAGTGAATCAAGCTCACACACCAATTGGTGCGCGTCTTTGACACGTGGTTTTCTGCCATTCATAACGATAATATCGCAAAACTCACAATTAAACGGACAGCCTCGTGAATTTTGTACTGCCATTGTTGCATAATTTTTAAATGCAATAAGCGACCAGAGTGGTATTGGTGTTTCAGTGATCGTCGGTCTTATGTCACTTTGATATACTGCGCACGCTTGACCCTTTGCAAAATCAGCAAGGAAAAGTGGAAGTGTAACCTCCGCCTCTCCAAGCACAAAATGATCAACATGAGTAAACCCCTCGTGTCCAGTAGTAAATACCGGTCCACCAGCAATAGTAATTTTGCCTGCTTCTTTTGCTTGAATCAATACTGCTTGTGCACTTTCCTTTTGCACAATCATGGCACTTACCATCACTATATCAGCCCATGCAATATCTTCATCCTTCAGCGCTTCAACATTAATGTCAATGAGCTTTTTTGACCAGTTGGTGGGCAACATGGCCCCAACAGTTAATAATCCGAGAGGTGCAAATGCAGCCTTCTTCCCAATAAATTTAAGTGAATGCCGAAAACTCCAAAAGGTGTCTGGGTATTTCGGCCACACCATAAGTACATTCATAATTAGCCTTTCGTATTGTATTTTTATTTAGGTCTGTCTGTGCAAAGTGTAACATAGATATTGTTACAAAATATGTACGAGACAAGATACATACTATAGAGATGTTATACTTATTATTATGCAATCAAAATCTCTTGTATGGATGGGAGCTTTTCTAGGATCAATCATAGGGAGCTCAATTCCCGCTCTCTGGGGTGCTGGGATGTTTTCTCTTTCTGCAATACTATTTAGTACGGCAGGAGCGCTCATTGGCATCTATATCACCTTTAAAATAACACGTTGGTAATACACCTCACATAGAGCGTAGAGCGAATAAAAAGACCGAAAAAACGAAAGTTTGTAAACCGTGCTATAATGGTATATATGAAAAATACACTTATTACTGTTCTCTTACTAGCTCTTATCGGATTTGGTGCATATCTTTTCTTTTCTGATACAGACAAAAGTGATAGAGATGACACAACTTCAGGCATTACCAACAATGATGATACTTCAAAAAATAATATTGCAAGTAGCACGATTGCTACTACTACACCACGTGCGGGTGAGACAATCATTGGCACATCAGTAGACGGGCGAGATATTACCGCATATCACTTTGGAAAAGGAAATGATGAAATCCTCCTCATTGGCGGTATACATGGTGGCTACTCATGGAATACAGCGCTTGTCGCTTTTGAGGCAATTGATTACTTCAAGAAAAATGAAAGTCTTATTCCAGACAACATTACTCTTACTATTATTCCTATCCTAAATCCGGATGGTCTTTACTCAGTTGTTGAAAAAGAAGGACGCTTTACCGCAAACGATGTTTCAACAGACACAAGTATACGTATCGCTGGACGTTTTAATGCACACGGTGTTGATCTCAATCGTAACTTTGACTGCACGTGGCAAGCAACAAGTATGTGGCAGTCACGCTCAGTGAGCGGAGGCACCTCTGCTTTCTCTGAACCAGAAGCACGTGCGATTAAAGATTATGTTGAGGCACACCTACCAAGTGCAGCACTTGTGTGGTACAGTGCCGCTGGCGGTGTCTATGCATCAAGTTGTGATACTACTAGTATCCTTCCTGAAACCCGTACTCTAATCAACATATTTGCTACAGCATCAGGATACAAAGCCTATGAAGATTTTGACTCATACAATATTACCGGTGACATGGTTAATTGGCTCGCAAAGAAAAAAATTCCAGCAATAAGCGTACTTCTTACCACACATGATTCTACCGAATGGAACAAAAATAAAGCTGGCATTGAAGCACTTATTCAAGAATACGCAAAATAGCACGCACTTTTCACTATGCGTATTTCCCCTATTAAATTAGTAGTCGTTATCGTACTTGTGTGTGCATTGATACTTGGTGTCAGATTTTTGACGCGAGATAGCGGAGAGCCAGTGATAAACATACAAAATACTAATACTACAGTACGTCATTCAATAATCGGTCTCTCTCGTGAAAAGAGAGCAATTACATCCTACGTATTTGGTACACAAACAACCACAAGTACAAACCTCATCTTTGTTGGCGGTATGCACGGCGGATACGAATGGAACAGCACACTTCTTGCATATACTGCAATTGATTACTTTACGAATTATCCAGAAGCAATACCATCTGATATAACGATCACTATCATTCCAGTTCTCAATCCAGACGGACTCGCTTCTGTGCTTGGTAGCAGTGAACGCTTTACCCTTGCCGAAGCGCTTACTGGCACAAGTACCCCCCTTGGTATTGGACGTTTTAATGCAAACGATGTTGACCTCAATCGTAACTTTGATTGTAAGTGGCAAGCAAAAAGTAGCTGGCGTGGAAATACCGTAAGTGCAGGCGATGCGCCTTTTTCAGAACCAGAAGCACAGATACTACGTGACCTCATTTTAAAGAACAAACCAGACGGAGTTATTTTTTGGCATAGCCAAGCAAACGCTGTGTACGCATCCGAATGCGAAGAAGGTATCCTTCCCGAGACACGTACTCTTATGAACATCTACGCCACATCTGCCGACTACCCTGCTATAGACACTTTTGATGCGTACAGTGTTACTGGTGACGCAGAAGGATGGCTTGCCTCAATTCACATTCCTGCAATTACCGTTGAGCTCGGCACACACGAAACAATAGAATGGGGAAAAAATCTCGCTGGCATAAAAGCACTTCTAAAACATTATTCAAATACGTAATATTAAGATGTTGGTCAAAAGAATATTCTCTTACTAAACGTAATTAACTATTTCCAAAATACACGAGCGCGTGGTGCAAGAGCACTGAGTGTATCAACATACACATCTACTGACTGATCTGGAAGCAGGTACACTGTATGTGTACCTCGTATAAAGCATCCGTTGTATATCTTATTGAATGCTCCCGAATCAACGTGTCCGTCAGTATTGAAACAACGCTTCATTGAAATCGTATCCACATACGCACAGGTGTCTTGATATGCTTCGGCATCACTCATGCGAAGTGTCTTTAGTGCCTGTTGCACCCGTGTTCGATCACCTGCATATCCAAAGTGCTCTTGAATAGAAATAGTGCAATAGTTTGGTGATACAGAAAAATAACCAAATACACTTTGCCATCCTATAGAGATGAACAGATACATGAGAGCAACAATAAGACTGACTTTAATAATTTTCATATACTGTCATACATATTATTGTGGATAGACATCAACAAGTGAATGAAGTATTGCGCTATCAAACGCATAGCATTCATCTTCTGAAAACGCTCGCCCCTCGCGCAATTGCGTATCATGACACAACTCATGTCCAATAATCGCAGCTGTCCAACCAAGAAATTCACTGTGTGTTGTTGAAAGAGTGATCTCACCTTGCTTGTGATAGTGGCATCCACCTTGCCACCCACCACACCCCATATCAATACGAATAGTTGAAATATTTTTACAAAGCGATGAATACACAGTAGGCTCTGCGTATTTAAGTGCACGAATACCCGTCTTCACATTACCCTGACTAAATTCCATAAGCGACATCAACCCAGGACGAAGAGTAATCATACACTTCGCATCTGTATCAACGTAGGTAAAGTATGAAAATAAAGATACTCCAATGACGAGCACCGTTAGTATGGTAAGTAGTATGTGTTTAAGTGTAATAGTCATATCAGTCTTAGCTCAATGCTAGCATATTTTTTTCACCTTAAGATATGTGTATTAAAATACTTCTTCCCACAGAACAAACATATCAAACCTCATACAAAAGACGAGCGAATCGAATAGTGTCGTAATCAAAGCGACCATCAAAATGCTCATGCGCAGATTTTAAATATTCTGTTCCCACTTCTCCAAATGCACTATGAATCTCTGCAATTGCTTTTTTCATCTCCACATCATTCGGTACAAGGTGCGCTACTTGTTCAATAGAGAGCACTTTACTCGCGCGTAATTTTTCAATATGTGAAAAGACTGTGCCACGTGTAAGACCTCGCTCGCGTGCAATTTCATCCAAACTCTTTCCCGCTTCAACACATTCGCGTGTCGCTTCATATGTACTCATTCGTTTTATACGTGCCTGTGGTGTTGGTACATAAGCACTCATACGCATCTCACTTTCACTCACCCACTTTCCTCCATGAGCCTGCACAAAATTTTTCTGCATACCCCGCAACTCATCCTTTTGCATATTCTCAAATGTACTTTCTGCCATATCAGACTCTGTACGAAATACGCCATCTTTTTTTGCAATATCAGGATGCACTGCAAGCGCACGTGCATTATACCCAGCAAGAAAGAGCCCTGAGAGTGTGCGTACACGTGATAGAGCAACATACCCTTGACCATATTCAAAAACACTTGATAAGTCCATATACGCACTATCAAGCGACATACCCTGACTCTTATGAATCGTCATTGCCCATGCAAGTCGTAATGGTATTTGCGTAATCGAAGCGCGTACCTTTCCATTCTCTTCTATCTGCCAATCCATTGGTATTGCAGTAATGCGCGCTCCTCTATGTGTCTCTACAATCGGATATCCTGATTCAGTATCAAAATCAATCACGTCGCCAAGTGTGCCGTTTACAAAACCCTCATTAAAATTATTTTTAGTAAACATAACCCGCGCACCAATCTTGAGTGCCAACTTCTCAGGAGAGAGACATCCGCGCTTCAGCCCTTCTACCAGCCCTGGTGCTCCAGCTCCTTCCATCTCAAAAATACGCACCGCACTATCTAATGTACCGAGCTTCTCTTCATTTATCTGATCAACATTCACATTATGTGCAAACAATTTTGTGATAACATCTTCATCACTCACCACACCACAGCGCTCATTTAAATACTCTGTATGTACTTCGGTAATATCGCCACTACGAAGTGCAGAAAGAATTGAAAGAAAATTCGTATCTTCCTGCCTATGTTGTTCAGAGAGATAGCATACAATTGGACGTGCGCCACTCCATGCAAGAGAATAAAATGCAAACTGAGATTGCTCGCCCCCGCGCGCCACAGGAGGAAGCTGAAAGAAGTCACCGACAAATACCACTTGCATTCCACCAAATGATTCTGTGCGTTGTCGTACTGCACGACACACCTTATCAAGGCTCGTAAGCAAGCGCGCATCAAGCATTGATACTTCATCAATAATAAGTACCGGCGTCTTACGCATGCGCCGTACAATGCGTTCGTTTGTCGTTAGCTTATCTATATCATACGGAGTAAGGTCTCTCTTGATCCCCATACCACTCCATGAGTGAATGGTAAACCCGCCAATATGTGTTGCAGCAATGCCGGTTGATGCCGTCATGGCAACATAAATACCACACCTACGCAAATATGCTACATACGCATTGATGGTATGTGTCTTCCCACTTCCGGGCTCACCAGTAAGAAAAACATTTACTCCTGTCTTTAGTATTGAGAGTGCCGTTTCTTGAGTCATGCTTTTAGTATACCGAATATTGTCCACAAGCCGAAAGAATATAAAAATTGAATACATCACAGCACACTAACATAAAACATCATTTCACTTTTCTATAAGATACTGAGTCAATAGAAAAACCACCTCATGCCGAAGGTGGTTGTAATATTCCCTAAAGTGAAATATCTATGACGCTTGCACAATACACCATATCTGTGTCCGTGGTGTCCAGTGTGTTATCAAATCATCGATTGCGATTCGTGCTAATACACCTTTATTCTTAGTCGTTGGAATTTGTTGAATAGAAAATGGCAAATTCACAACAGCATGCGTGTCACACACATATAAATAATCATCATCAATTCCCGCAACAAACATCACGTGGCTCCGCCGTAGGTACTCATAACCAAAATGAATCCCCACTACTTCATTATTGTTCAATGAGGTCTTTATTTCACTATCAAATGTGAAGAGAGGATTTGTGCATATCCCCAATATACTCATACGAAGAACATCTATACATGATTCAATGGGCTTCTTATTAATATACCAATACAGATTTCTCTGCTTTAAGAACTTAGGTGTTGAGTAAAATTGCAGACACGTCCACGCAAACCGTGACGACACCATCATACCGAGCCGTGGTTCAAGATCATATGGATGCTCATACATACATGAACATCCAAACTCTTTTGGTCGAAAAAACTGCAATGCATAGAACAAAAAGTCTCTTCCGCATTTATTTGGTACGATATAACCATCAGTAGACTCTTCCCTATCCACCAATGTAAACGTATCAGGGTTGATAACCAACGAGTCTGGATACACATGACTCGCTGCCGTTTGTGTTAAAGGAGCAGTACTCATTCTGAGTAAAAGAATACATATATATGATATCAATGTCAATGACTCCCCTAACGTGCCCAATATGCGTATAATAAGATATATGAAAAAACATGCGACACTCATACTACCTCTCATCATTGCGCTCCTTGCACTGAGTAATACCTATACTGCATGGAGAATACATATACAAAATATCAAGGTGGAGGCACGTCTAAATGAGAATCAAAATACCATCCTCGCATTACAAGAAGAGCTTACTCTTAACACAGAGACCCTCACCTCAAATATAAATGACACAAAGACAACACTCGTAGCATCAATAGAAAGGGAGCGAAATGCACTCCAAAATGAGCTTGGCTCTTTTGAACAAAAAGTAGGCACTATATCTGGTACTGTTAATAATTTAGAAAAACTCACAAAAACAGACCCCGAACTCCTTCAAAAATATTCAAAGGTATTCTTCCTTAATGAACACTATGAGCCACCACGACTCACCGAAGTCCCAGATATATACGAATACGATGAATCACGACATCATAAAGTACATGCAAGTGTATGGCCATTTTTACAAAATATGCTTTCTGCTGGAAAAAATGCAGGCAAAGAATTATACATCTATTCTGCATATCGCTCATTTGAAGAACAGCGTGCGCTCAAAGGTATTTACTCTATTACTTATGGCGAGGGTACTGCAAACCAATTTTCTGCTGATCAAGGATATTCTGAACATCAACTCGGCACAACCATTGATCTCATCACCACAGGTATTAGCGGCACACTTGATGGCTTTGATGCAACCGATGATTTTGTATGGCTCAAAAATAATGCATATCGCTACGGCTTCGTCCTCTCCTATCCAGAAGGAAATGCTGATTATGTTTTCGAGCCGTGGCATTGGCGATTTGTCGGAGTACCACTTGCAACCTACCTCTACAACAATAGACTTACTTTCTACGAAATGAGTCAGCGTGATATAGATGAATACTTAGTAAATATATTTGATTAATATACATGATTGTATTTAGTATTATTGCTGGAGGTATTATCATGGCTGCGTCACTCAGTGGTGTTCTTGTGAGCAGTACTATTCCCGTAGAATCACTTGAGAGATATTTAAAAATACTTATTGCATTTGCACTTGGTGTTTTCGTTGTACTTACATATAGCCTCTTTAGTGAACTCATTGAAGCCCGTGCACACACCTCACTTATTATTGGTAGTGCGCTTCTCGGCATCATACTGCTTCAGTTTGGAAGCCTCCTTATACCCGACGCACACCATCACCACAGTCCGCATCATGCACATACACATACAAAAATAGACGCGCGTAGAATGCTTCTCGGAGATGCTTTTCACAATGTGAGTGATGGTATTATTCTCGTTCCTGCATTTATGCAGGATATACGGATTGGTATTGCAATTACCGGTGCACTCTTTTTACATGAATTAGTACAAGAGATAGCGCAATTTTTTATTTTACGAGAAGCGGGCTACACCACAAAAGAAGCCTTGATTCGAAATGGTATCGTATCAAGTACTATTCTGATTGGTATTGCGCTGGCGGGCACGCTCTCGGCATACACAAACATAGCACTCTTTCTTTCTGCACTTGCAGGAGGAGGATTTGTCTATATTATTATTCGCGACTTACTTCCAAGTGTTATTCGTTCAACACGAGTAGCAGAAAAAAAGTCTCCTTTTTTTATTGCCTTTATTTTTGGCTTTGTACTTATGCTTGGCCTACAGTACATACTCCCTCATGAACATGATGAAGCACCTATACCAAACACATACGTTGCTTATTCAAACAAATAACGATAATCTCCATACCCTTCAGCTTGCATATCTTCTTTTGCAACAAAACGCAGTGCTGCAGAATTTATACAGTAGCGTAATCCAGAAGCAGGAGTACCGTCTGGAAGTACATCTGGCCCATCCTCAAATACATGACCAAGATGCGAGTCGCCGTAATACGAACGCACTTCCGTGCGAGGGAATCCTAAAATATAATCTTTCTTATGTACAATTGTCTCTTCGGTAATCGGACGCCAAAAAGAAGGCCACCCAGTACCGGAATCATACTTATGTGTTGAAGAAAAAAGTGGCTCACCAGAAATAATATCAACATATATCCCAACCTCTTTTGAATCAAAAAACTCATTATCAAACGGACGCTCCGTTGCATCCTCTTGCGTCACACGATATGCACTATCACTGAGACGTGCTTTGAGTTCTGTATCACTTGGCTTTGTGAATGTCTTCCATGGATATACCGCCACTTCTTTTTTACGTACTAATCCCTCTGGCAAAGTATACAAGACATCACCCCACACACTTTTTACAAAATCATCCCTACCCGATCCACTCCTATAATACCCATAGCGAATCGGATTCTTTTTGTAATAATCTTGATGATATTCTTCGGCTTCATAAAATGCGCTTGCAGGCTCTACCACTGTCGCAATCGGTGTATCAAAAATATGCTTTGCATCAACATCAGCAATGACCGCTTCGGCTATTTCTTTTTCTTCATCAGTACCATAATACACCGCCGAAGTATATTGGTATCCACGATCATAAAATGAACCATCAGGATCAGTTGGATCACTGTGCTTAAGCAAATGTAATACAAGCTCGGCATAACTCACACGTGAGCTATCATAATACACAGCAACCGTCTCTCTGTGTCCTGTTATACCACTTGATACTTCTTTATATGCTGGATGAACAACACTACCACCCATAAAACCAGATACGCCAGAGACAACGCCTTCAAGCTTTTCAAAATCAGACTCAACACACCAAAAACATCCTCCAGCGACGTACACGACATCATACTCCGAGCTATCGCTTATCGTATCAGCCGGCATCCATGTTGTTTCATTGATGATAGGTTGTGTCCGCAATATAAATATCCCAGCGACAAGTTCACCAAGTACAAGAATAAAAATAATTATTTTATTATATGACATATGCGTTGTGCGTTATGATAATACTACTTCTTTGAAAGACAATGAGAACATAAACATCCTGCCTCCTTTATAAAATCATCAAAATATTCTTTTCCATAATCATACGTCAATTCTTCGCCGGTCTGTATATTTTTACGAGCAGTGATGATAATCCGCCCACGCACTGTATCAGTCTCACAATTTGGTTTACATGAATGATTGATATATCGTGCAATATTTTCACGCCCTTTTCCATCAATCACTACTGAATCACTCAGTTCGAATAAATATTTACCCCCTCGGCGGTCTGCTTCAGAAGTACTAATCTGTTCACCAGTATATTCAAGGATAAAATCATTGCGTGAAATAGGCTCATCCGCAAACAGGCCAAGGCCCGCAGTGCTCCGCTTTACCTTTACCTTCTTTTTGTCTTTTTTTGATTTATTCATACAAAATACATTGTAACGGATTGAACAAGATGAGCCTAATAGCGATGTATTGACAAACAAATACAAAAGAGTATAATACAAAGGTCAAATTGCCACTGAAAGAGGAACGAGGTCGGGTTTATCATCTTCAGTAGTTGGTTTGAAGATTAATAGATCTAGTTACCTCAAAACATGCAGAAAGGTACAATTGCACGTCTTATGGACAAGGGTTATGGTTTCATTGCCCGCGAAGGTGAAGAAAAGGATCTTTTCTTCCACGCAAATGAGCTCCAAGGCGCTGCGTTCAATGACTTGCGTGAAGGTGATGCTGTTACATTTGAAGTTACAGATGGTCCAAAGGGTCCAAATGCAACAAATGTAAACCGCGCCTAATCGCATAGAACATAAAAAGAGCCGCTTCATGCGGCTCTTTTTGTTTTCCACAGTTATTTTATTGTGGTAATGCTCCTTTTATGGTAACCTAGTAAAATCTAGGGAGTGGTACGAATACCCCTTCTAAATCAGTGATGATAGTTTAAGTTATCTCTCTTAAACTCACTAGTACAGATGCCCACTCCCTAGGCTACTTCATAAGAGACGAACTATTCGTTTGTCTCTTTTTATATATACGATAAAACGTCGGAATAAGTGCAAGTACACCAAGTAGTGCAAATGAACCAAGTACACGCAATGAAACAATGTCTGATACTTGTTCTATAGTCATCAGTTGCCGACCTGCAAGCACATACACAAATGTCCCTGGCAATACACCAAACGTCGTGCCAATAACAAAATCTCGTACACGCATGTGAGTAAACCCTGAAGCGATATTCACTAAAAAGAAATGAAAGAGTGGCACCAATCGCAAAAAGAGCAATACTGAAAGCAAATTTCCTCCTGATAATTCTTCAAACTTCCGTATGATTGGTTCACATCTTTTACATACCGATCCTTGAAAAAACTTTTGCACGATAATAAATAAGGCACTAGACTAGCAAACTCATGTTAAAGTCTAGAAATGTCGCTCAAACAAAGGAAAATATCACAACGAAAACTGACGCAGCTTTTGAAGTGTTTTGCCGAGGATCTTTCGGCAACACAAACAGCAC
>Ga0210057_1008351_pt1 | contig 12289 bp, 10 predicted proteins | sample CryGeyCG2114_010_2_FD_183968 | JGI IMG/M metagenome (GOLD analysis project Ga0210057, IMG submission 183968) | Groundwater microbial communities from aquifer - Crystal Geyser CG10_big_fil_rev_8/21/14_0.10 (SPAdes) (version 2) | ecosystem: Environmental > Aquatic > Deep subsurface > Groundwater ...
TGAAGAGTTTCTTTAGTGTTTTCACCTGATTTTATTCGCAGTTGCGTCCGAAGCTGAACCAAATCGTTGTCTGCAATTGTTGTCTTTGTATTGATTTTATTGACAATTCTATCTGATCGGGAGACTATCTTACCCTCAGGATTCAGGTGTGATTCTAATCGTGACATTAATCGTCCCAGGGGATTAATCGGTGTTGGTTCTACTGCCATAGTATTTTTTAAGTTAATTCATTTTAGCATAAGTATAGTCGTAGAAATTCTCATAAGATAAGAATGACTAAGGTTTTTTTGTTATCATATAGCTATGAATTTATTGAGGAATACAATTAATTATTTTTATCAAAACATACCACGGTTATTTTATATTACTTTTTTTTTAATTAGAATACCTCCCGTATATTTACCTTTTTCAATATTAAAATTACTAACTATCCATATTTTGTATCGAATTCTGCTTGCGTTGTTATTCTTAGTCATAATATTGAAAAAAAATAATCCATTGATCAAGCCTACACCTATAGTTTTGTTATTTTTTATTTTCTTTATCGTTCAATCCTTGTCAGTTATTTCGGCAACGAATTTGGTAGTTTTTATCTCCCAATACGAGAAGTTGGTTGTCAGTGGTATTTTCTTTTTGGTAGCGATTGCTGTTAGTAAAATCGATAAAGTGAATTTTAATAAAAATATATTAAAAGTATTTATAATATCAACCTGTTTTAATTTATTATTAGAATTAATCATATATTTTGGTCAATCCAGTAGTCTTAATGTTCTAGCGAAGTTCATTCATTCCGGGGTCATTGGTATCGTAGAAATGAATCTAAAACGTAACCGGCTATATTTTGATTATTATGATGAAATAATACTTCCGATCCTTGTAGCATATTTTGTTTATAAGAATAGAAAAGATCGATGGAGTCTGGCTGGTTTGATTTTGGGACAAATTATTGTGGTGATTGCTTTTATTTCCAATATTCGTAGTCGATTGGTTATGCTTTTTTTCTCATATATTTATGCAATGCTACTCATAGCAAAAAAACATCTGCGTCTTGCTTTGGTTATTATCGGATTAAACATAATTCTTGTTGGTGCGCTTCATTTTTATATATCAAGTTACCAAGGTTATTCAATCTTTAACCGAATTTTATTGGAAGATGAGAGGGAGGATGTGTTGACAATTGATTTTCGTAAAAAAATGATAGAAAGAGCCTATGATATTGGTAATAATAGCATTTTAGGAGTTGGTTTGGGGAATTTTTATGAATATGTTCCGACCAATCTCAAAAATCAAACCTTTTCCTTGACAGCCAATCGACGTCAAGAATACTTTCCTTCATTATTATATCCTCACAATTGGCTTGCGCAAAATTACGCTGAGATGGGTTTGGTTGGTGGAATAGTGTCTTTAATCATGGTGATGTTTTTTATTGTTACAGATTTAAAACTACTTCGTAAAAGTTCCACTATAGAGCAAAGGGCTTGCATCGGAACATTTTGGAGTTTGATGATCTATGCATTTCTTAATCCTATCGCTCCATTGACATTTTATGCAAATTTTTGGATATTGAGAATTATCATAGCTAATACTAAATCTAGCTATAGTTAATAACGGAACAGGAAGATATGAAAAATAAATATACGATTGGACCGTGCTTTGTAAATTTGAAAAACAAACAAGAATTATTAGATCAACTTTTTCATAATTTATTTTCTCAATATAAAGAAACCCAAATATACTTTTATGCGAATGTTGGTAGTTTTTATTATCTCAAAGCTAAAACATTTCAAAGGGCTTTTTCTCAAGCTGATTTTAGTTATCTCAATAGTGACTTTCTCAGTTATTTTTACAACATGATCTTTAGATCGAAGTTTCAAAAATCCAATGCTGAAGATTTTATTGACGATCTGTGTTTATTTTGTCAAAATACCCGTAAAAAAATAATGCTGTTAGGATCGACCGAAAAAACTAATAGTCGGGCAATAGTAAATCTTCATAAGAAATATCCTCATCTTAGGCTAAGGGGTTATCACGGTTATTTTCACGCGAGCGATATACTAATACAAACAATTCAATCATATAAACCCGACTTAATTCTTGTGGGTTTAGGTTATGGACGGCAAGAGCAATGGTTATCTGATAATAAAAAATCTTTAAACCAAGTAAAAGCGTGTATAACAATAGGAAATTATATTGAAATTATCGGCGGGCAAATAAAACTTCCTCCTTATTATTTTAAACTTACTCATTTAGAATGGTTGTATAGGCTAATTAAAGAACCTTGTCGATTATGGAAAAGATATTTGTTTGGACTATTTTATTTTTCAAAAGAAATAATTGGATTCATTTTCAAAAAAAAGGACAAAAAACATAAAGTTACCTAAGATATTGAATCGATAATGAAAATAAACAATCACCCCATCAATTTAATAAAAAAAATCTTTAGACACGACACTTTTATATTTATTATTTGCGTTAGTGGTATTATTTTTAGATTTGCTCAAGTGTTTAACTTTGCAGTTTTCGATAATGACCAAGCAAGAGACTTACTTGTTGTCAGACACATTGTGTTTTTTAATGAGCCGCGTATTTTAGGCCATGATGCATCAGGTATTCCTGGACTATTCTATCCTCCTTATTATTATTATTTTTTATCATTTATTACTCGGTTATTTGATAATCCTCAAATTATTTATTTGATTATAGCATTGTTAAGTGGGGCTTCTGTATATTTTCTATATCTTACGATTAAGCTCTTGTTTAATAAAAATATAGCCTTATATTCAACAATAATTTATATTTTTTTACCGGGAATAAATCGTTCTGCTAATCTTTGGTCATGTTATGTAGGATTGTCTTTTTTTATTATCTCATTGTATTTCCTAGTATCTTTTCTCAAATCAAAAAAACTACACAAAGGAATTTGTTTTCTTATTTTGTCTTTTTTTAGTTCTTTTACTGCCTATGAATTTATTATGTTCTTACCATTATTTACAGTTCTAATGTTATTCGCGGTTCGTAATAACTACAGGAAATTTTTTCTTCTAACATTCGCCTGGATATTTTTAGTTTCTGTAAGTTTGATCCCAGTAATTAATCATCATATACAACATTTCTCGAGTAGTATAGACAATTCTATTAATTATGAATACTTTGTTAAAAGTAGTTTAAATATTAAGAAGCTAATATTTAAATCTGTTTCAGACGAATCAGAAACTTCAAGATTCTTATTATTTTCTGAAATAATAACATTGAGCTTTCTTATTAAATTATTGCTCGTCAAAGATATAAAAAATAATAAAAATCTGATAGGGCTATTTCTAGTATATTGTTACGGAATCATAATCGCTTCATTTAAGAAAAACACTCTTGATTATCAGTTATTAGCATTATGGCCAATTACTTTTACGTTGATATTAGCACAGGTAGACTATATATTTAACCGACACAAGATTTATATTACATTAATAACAATATATATTGTGCTATTTGGTTTTCCATGTTGGAATCATGTCATAAAAATTTTCAATTTTTCATCACGGAGCGAGACAAATAAATTGATTCAAAGTAATTCGATAGCAAAAACAATACTATCAGGCATTCAAGATGATATAAATCCGTTCAGAATCTATATTCTGAAAAAAGACGACAAAGACCCATATTATGGATTAGAAATATATTATTTTTTAGAAAGAGATCAATCTAAAAAATATGTAACAGTAACAAAAAAGGATGAGTATCTATCTTTAGTTACACCTGGAAAAAAAATAGATAAGGTTTTCTTAGTTTGCAGAAATTATTCGAATACGAAACTTATTAAAACCCAATGTCTTAATAAATTTATTAGAAATTTTAAAATACCTATAAAAATTGATAAAGAAAAAATTATATTTAATCAAAGAGATGCGGTTGTTTACCAAATTAATTTAAAAAATCACAGATTTTATGAGTTTTAAAAAAATACATTCAATTGCCTTTTTATCTTGTTTAATCGGAGGCGCATTTTTACGGCTATATTTTATTTTTACACGTGACATATTCACCGATGAGGTTTTTTATTTTAATATCGCTCGAAGTTCTTCCTGGTTAGACATTATTAAGATGAATCATTGGATTAAAGACCATCCACAACTATATATATTATTTCTTAAACTACTGTCTTTATTCGGTCAAAACATTATCGGGCTTAGGGTATCGAACGTTTTAATATATATTTTTTGCTCCTATTTCCTTTATCAGTTTTTTTCCAAATTTAAACTGTATTGGGTGGCGTTATTAAGTACTTTTTTATTCTCATTTTGGACATACTTCGTGTATATAAATTGTCAGTTGTCGCCTTATAACTTTGCATTATTTTTTACATGTCTATCTTTTTTTACGTTCGTGAAATTTAAAAACGACATAAAATCAACAGGCAATAAAGCTATATTTTGTTTTTCAATGTTACTTAGTGCTATTTTTTATTCTGATTATACGTCAGTTTATTTTTATCTTACTTACATTCCTATTATTATTTATTTATGGAAAAATAACATTGTAAAGATCGGTCCAATTCTATTGATATTATGTTTAAACTTCATTTTTATCTTCCCTGGCTTGATACAAATAAAAAACAACCTATCTTATTTTGTCGGTTTAAATAGAGCTAGTCCAAAGATAATGAGCCTCAGTTTATTTGAAACCTTCCAAATGGTCGCCAATATTTCTTTTTTTCGCTCGGAGGGGAAAATTGTTTCAGCAGGATGTTTTATTGGGTTAATTATGTGTTTGTTGTTTGTAATTTTTAGATCAAGATCTAAGAAGAAGCTTCGTATTCTATCTGGATACGGCCTATATGGTTTATTAATTAGTTTTTTAATACAGTATTGCTTGACTAAATCATTCATATCAGTCGTAGTTGAACGTACTTATTGGTTTCATTATTTAATAATGATCATCGGGATTGCTTTAATCGCTGAATATCTGAAAAAAATCAATAATAAAATACTTGCGGTATATTTATTGTTAATTATTTTTCTTATGATAACAAGATTTAAAGATAACCCTAATTACAGAGTATCAGGACGAGTTCCGGATCAAAATATTCAATACAAAACATTGTTTACTCGTTTAAAATCATCGACGAGAAAGTTCAAACAACTCGTCTTTATTGATAAAAATAATCGCTATATTCCCTTATCAGATTATTATTTTAAAGATTTATGTCAGAGAAGATGTATTCGTAAAACAACATTGAATGAGACAGATATAAACAATATAACAAGCAGTAATAATTCTGTTTACATATTGTTTAACGAAGATGAATCGGAAAAAAACATCGCTAAAAAATTAGCTAAATCCAACCTTAGTCAGTATTTTTCAATACAATGCGAACGGTTAGAATGTCGATTTATTCAATTGAACTAATTAATTTTATGAAAATTTCAATCGTAATCCCTACGTATAATGAAAAAAAGAATATCGAACGACTATTACAACGGATAAATCAAACGCTAACACAAAGTCAACTTCAAGCGACAATTGTAATTGTTGATGACAACAGCCCTGACGGTACGGCTAGTTATGCGAAGAAACTGAATAAAAAATATCCCAATATGCTGGTATATAATCGAACCATGGATCGGGGACTGGCAACCGCAATTCTTTATGGGATTAAACATTCAAAGAGTGACGTTATTATCGGTATGGATGCTGACTTAAATCATCCGCCAGAATTAATACCAAAATTGATTGTTAATCTTAAAAAGGCGGATATTGTTATTGCCTCACGTTTTATAAAAGGTGGCGGAATGGAAGATCGAGTCCGTTATTGGGGGACCCTTATCTTTAACTTATTTCTGAAACATATTCTTGATTTTCCTGTAATGGATAACCTAAGTGGTTATTATGCGATAAAAAGGTCGACATTATTGAGTTTGCCATCATCGCAAATATACCAGGGATATGGAGAATATCATCTTCGTTTGGTTTATCGCGCGCAACAACAAGGTTCAAAATTAAAAGAAATCCCGGTGTTTTACCAGAAAAGACAGTATGGTGAGAGCAAATCGTCATTATTCAGATTATTCTTTAAATATTTGTTTAATGCTTTAAAGTTAAGATTATTTAATTGGGATTAGGAATTCTCTCATATTGAATTACATCGATATAGTTACTTTGGTATATTATATTCTGCAGTTTAAAAATATCCCCATAGTCAGTATCAAATCTATCTTTACAACCTACTTGCCAATTTTGATCCAATCTATATTGACGGCAAATTAAAAAAACATTTTTTTTTGACTTTAAATAGTCTATTTCTGGAGTTTTAAGCTGAAATTCCTGTTCTGGTAAAATTGTTACCAATTTGTTATTGGTTATTTTTTCGACGAAATACCAGAATTCAGGCGCAGGAAAAAACGAAAATTCTTTTATATTGGAATTTTCCAACAGATATATCTGATCTGTTTTAAATGCTTGATTATTAATTAAGGGAGAAATCTTTTTTGAAATAGCAACAGAAGCTGACTCTACCTCGCTCAGAGAATTGTATGTTTTAGTCAAAAATAATACTGTATTAGTCCACAGTCCGAGTGATATTAATATTAATATAACCCATTTTAAATATCCCAATGTTCGAAATCCAATAGAAAGCATTGCTCCGAGAAAGAGATAAATGAAAATATAAAGCGGAAGTAAGTGAATACTATAAACTCTATGGCCAATTATTGCCGCAATTAGTACGGTTGTTACGATAGAGGTGGCGAAGATAAATAATTTATCGTAATATTGTTTGGCCCTAAAAAGTCCAATTAAGCTGAGAAATAATAAGACTATTGCAATTTTATCCCGAGGAAAAATTGCATAGTTGGTTGTATTAAGCAAATTTCCAATATTTGTTAAATAATCCGATAAACTTAACCCCATTCCTTCGAGATCATTGAAAAGGATATTAAAAAACCTTTCACGGTAATAAAATAACTGCGGTATTAAAAAGATGACACTTATAATAAAATAAACTAATAAATGAGAAAACATTTTATGGAATAGACATTTTTTTTCATGGAAGAATTCTACTAATAACCAAATAATAAAAGCTGGGAGGGTAAAAATAACACTAGAGTTAATATTGACAGAAAATATTAGTAAAAAGACATGTCCGAAAAATAATAATCGTTTTCTTGTTTTGATATATTCGCAAAAATAAAACAAGGAAAAAATAAAAAAGAATAAACTCACATATGGAGAATAGAGGTTTGTAGCGTCTAGCATCGCAAAAGAAGATGTATAAATAACCAAACTGAAAATACCCGATTCATAGTTAAATAATCTGTACCCGATTTTGTAGATAAAATATCCGCCTATTGTTTGTAATAAAGCCACAGATAAAAAGATAAAACGTGCATTATCAAAAAGTGAAGTAACAAACGCGAGCAGATAATAATAATATGGTCCATAAAATAATCCATTAATACCACTCATATTGTGTCCTAAAAGCAGATGTTCTCCGAATTTGATAATATGACGGCTAACCAAAAGATCGCGTCCCTCGTCTTCTTCTAAAACAGAGAAGTGAACTAGTTTCCACAATCTTAACCCAAACAATATCATAATCAATATTATGAGAATAATTTTACGGGTTTTTATATCTTTTACTTTATTTATTAACATTTGATATAATCTTAAATGATTCCATTTCAGATTAGTGGTATTTTATTTCATTTCATCAAAGCCCAGGATAAAACAAACTTATTTATTAATTATTTTAAATATCTATGGGTAGCAATCAATCTGGTTGGAAATTAGATCGAATCGTTTTGGCCCTTTTTTTTCTGTTTTTCCTTTAGCTATAATTATCAATATGTTAATTGTGAGTTGAAAGATATTATTTGTCAAGACTAATCATGAAATTTAAAATACCACTATCTCAACCGAATTTGAATCGAGACGACTTTCTTCAAATAAAAAAATGTTTTGATTCCAGTTGGATTTCATCAAAAAGCCCGTGGGTGGATAAATTTGAAAAAGAATTTGCTTGTCAGGTTAGTCAAACAAAATATGCAATTGCCGTTAATAGCGGGACATCTGCACTTTTTTTAGCATTGAAAAGCCTGGGGATTGGTCAAGGAGATGAGGTAATACTTCCTACTTTGACGATGATTGCAACCGTTAACGCTGTCGTTTGGGCTGGGGCAAAACCAATTCTGGTTGACAGTAATAATCATAAGGATTGGAACATGAACTTAACACAGTTAAAACAGAAAATAAACAAGAACACGAAAGCGATAATTCCCGTTCATTTATATGGTTATCCCGTTGATATGCATCGATTAATGGCAATTGCTAAGGAACACAAACTTTTTGTGGTTGAAGATACTGCTGAAGCGATGGGTTCAGTTTATCACCATAAAGCAGTTGGAAGCTGGGGAGATCTGTCTTGTTATTCGCTCTATTCCAACAAAATTATCACAACGGGTAATGGCGGTATAATTGCGACTAATAGTAAGCGCCTTTATTTATTATTAAAACAAATTAGTTTTTTTGACTTTCACCAAGAAAGTCATTTTCTTCATCATCAAATGGGATACAATCTTGTATTGTCTGGTCTACAGTCAGCTCTTGGATGTTCACAAGTAGGGCGTTTTAAAAGCCTTCTTGAGCATAGACAGACAGTATATTCTTGGTATAGACAAAATCTATATGGACATGTTGACTTTATATGTCCGCTAGCTAAAACAATACCAAATTATTGGTTTCCAGCAATCATCTTTCGTAGCGCACAAGATAAATATAAAGTTATTAAAGCCCTTAATAATGTTGCGATCGAAACCCGGGAATTTTTCCTTCCCATTCATCTGCAACCGCTATATAAAAGTGTTTTTAAGAATGAAAAATATCCAATCGCTGATTATTTTTACAATCATGGCCTTTTATTACCATCATACTTTGAATTAAAACAAAATCAGATTAAACATATTTGTGAAATAATAAAGACCACCCTAAAACTTAAAGATGATTGACTACTCGATTTTTCCAATCACAAAATCACTGAAAGCGAAGTTTTCGGTTGTGAGATATATGATTTTTCCGACATTAATAACTTGTTCTTCGCCATAAATCAACTGTCGGTCAACTTCTTTTAATTTGATCCTTATTTTTACCACAAGATATTTTCTCACGTCTGTGATTGAGGCATTAGAGTTACCGAATAAATCAGAAGAAATTATGGTTGTATCACTTGATGTTTTATCCATAATTTCTAATACCTGTTTTTGTCCATTGGAATAGACATCTCCAACTTTTATTGCATCATATTCCCATGGATATGCCAGTTTTTTTGTTAAATATATAATTTTTTCTACACTCTGATCTATAAAGGGTTGATTACTAATTGCAATAATGGTTCCGGTAACAGGTGAAGATGGGAACTCGAAATCAATTGGTGAGCTAACACCAATAGCCGAACGCTTGAAAGAATATTTATTAGTTTTTTGACTGCCGGAAACTGCTATCTTAACAATAAGATAGGTATCATATTGATTCTCTTGTCGACTAGGATAATAAGTAACATCAACAATTTCGGCAAGGGGTTTTCCGGTCAGGTCACGCTCGATCTCTCCTTTTTTTATTCCTTTCACATACCAGATACTTGGTTTATTAGTTGCCGCCCACCACAGACCTTGGCCAACCTTGACTTTTGTATAAATATAAATTGGTTGTTTCCTAATAATCTTTATTAGAGCAACAAAACAAACCAAGATAATTACCGCAAAAAAAATAATAAAAAGCCAGCTATTTTTAATCTTTATTAATAATGCATTTTTCTTCATACAGGCATTATACTATAATCCAATTTATATCCATGTATTTATTAATAAACAGATTGTTAGCTTTGTTTCTGTTAATTTTACTTCTGCCGTTTTTTTTTGTTTTGTTTTTAGTTGTTAAAATAGAATCTCATGGTTCATTTTTTTACCGACAAACCCGTATCGGTAAAAATAAAAAGAAATTTATTATGTACAAAATTCGCACAATGATAACGAACGCAAATCGGATTAAAAATAGATACAGAAGTTTTAATGAAGCCGATGGACCAGTCTTTAAGATTTATGATGACCCACGTTATACAAGAATCGGTCGATTTCTTTCTCACACCGGTCTTGATGAGTTACCGCAGCTTATTAATATCATTAAAGGAGAAATGGCGTTTGTTGGCCCGAGACCATTACCTGTAGACGAAGCCTTACGGGTTCCTAAAAAATATCAAGCGCGATTTTCTGTTTCGCCGGGTATTTCTTCACTATGGGTAGTAAAGGGCTGTCATCAATTAACATTCAAACAGTGGATGGATACTGACGTCAATTATATACAGAATAAATCAATACGGTTAGATTTTGAAATCTCTTGTCAAACAATTAATCTAATGTTGGGGTATTTAATAAATATAATATTAATTAAAAAAAAATGTTAGTTGTTTTTACATATTTTTATTTAGCGATGATCTTTCTTGTAGAAGGCTTTGGCGTGAATAGAGGAAGAGAGCTAGTTCTTCTATTAATTGTGACAATGCCATTGTTTCTCGTATTAGGATCGTTGATTTCTAAAAAGAATTTGTTTGTATCGAGAGTAACGGGACTATTTTTAATAGTATTCATAGTTTTATCTCTAATTCCTACCTTATTTTCAATTGATCGACAAATATCATTTGAACAATGGTTGTATTTGCTCTCTTTAGTATTAATCTATGTTTGGTCGGTAAATAATAAACAAATTCTAAGGCGTTGGTTGGATTTGTTTATTATAGTTATGGGGGTAGTATTATGTTGCGTCTCAAGATTCTTTCAATTATTTCCGACAATTAGCCTCTTTTCTGTAAATGATTTTAACTTAATTATCTTAAATAGTTTTGTTCATAATCACCTTGGTGACTTTTTAGGGTTAGCAATAATCGTAACAACGTTTAAACTATTTGAAAAAAAAAGGCTGTATTTAATCGTACTACTATTAATATTTATTTATCATTTTTTATTTGCATTTTCCCGCACAGCGTATTTGTCGTTATTCATTACACTTATAATATCTTTGATAAAGATAAAAAACAAACATCCTATAAAAATAATTTTAATCTGCATGATAATTATCATCGCTGGCGCAGCGTTGTTATTGGTTAACAAGGAATTTCATAATCTATTACATTGGAATAGCTTATATAAAACACTTGAGACAGTTTTTCATTATCAGGATAAAAGCTTATTTTCCAATCGTGACATTTATTTTAGGTGGGCTTGGCAGTCGATTATAGAAAGACCTTTTGCAGGGGTAGGTTTGGGTAACTTTTATCAAGTCTCTTTAAGATATAGTCTTATTCCTTTCCACGGAAGCATGTCTTCGATGAACATTTTTCTCGATTATTTCGCTGAGGGAGGATTAATCTTTGGATTTTTTATTATCGTTTTTGCAATTTATTTATATAAACGAATTACTTTTAATTCATCAATAATTTATCTTTTTCTTACTTTTCAAACCTATTGGATGCACAAATTTTATGTAATTTTTCTTTTATTTATTTTAATGATTGGATTGTCTAACAAGGATAATATTAAAGCTACTAAAATAAATGTGAATAAAGTACTATTAGTTAGTGCTGTAATCCTATTTATTATTTCGAATAGAATCATTATTTCGCAAGCCTTATTGAATGTAAATAATCCAACTCGATCTCATATGGCATTAATGCTTTATCCTTTAAATAAGCTTGCCATATTTCAACGTGCCTATCAACAGACTTCGCTATTTGGATTTAATTATTATGTCAAACGATATTTGCGGGTTAGTCAAGCGTCAATAGTTGACAATTATTTATTAGGAAAAACATATCTAGAATATGGAAATAAACATAAAGCCCTTAATATGTTTATAAAGGTGTATTATTGGTCGCCATTTTATTTTGAAGATGACTTTGGTAATCGTGCAATTGGGGGGAAAATGCTTTTTAAACGAATTTTTTTATTAAAGAAAAAACTAATTGGGGTAAAAAATGCAATGTTTTTTGCCGACCAATATTTAACGAAAGTATCGTCAATTAATAAAATAAATAACTATCCCGACCTTATTTTTAATGATGCTAAATATTTTTGTAAAGAATTATATGGCAATAAATGCCCTTATGATTTAGAATATCCACATTAATGGAAACAAAATATTTAAATATCGCCGGGTTTGTTATCAGAATAAATTTTAAACTGACTGAGTGGGAATTTGCCTTAAATAAATGTAAAGAAGGCATAAATGAGTATTATGGCGGATTTATGAT
>Ga0210057_1008353_pt1 | contig 12287 bp, 12 predicted proteins | sample CryGeyCG2114_010_2_FD_183968 | JGI IMG/M metagenome (GOLD analysis project Ga0210057, IMG submission 183968) | Groundwater microbial communities from aquifer - Crystal Geyser CG10_big_fil_rev_8/21/14_0.10 (SPAdes) (version 2) | ecosystem: Environmental > Aquatic > Deep subsurface > Groundwater ...
TCGCTTCATTGACTTAAACATTCTTTTCACCTCCTCAAGTCCTCTGATTCTACTAAAGATTGGGTAAGCTTTGGCGTAATGATCCATAGTTACGAAATGTCTAATATGTTTCGTAACTTATACATATTTAAGTACTTGCTAGTACTGTTGATTTATGCTCTTTTATGAGAGACATGCCTCTCATAAAACCGTACAAATATTACTTTAAATCCTTTTGTACTGCTTTGTATGAAACATCTTTTGTTGCATCATCTGCTTTCTTTACTTCTTCGTTTTTCGCAACAGGTTCCTGCTTCATTTCATTTTTTTTATCTTGTGTATCCATATAATTCACCTCCTTTCAAGATTCGTTTCATTACAGCTCTTTAATTTGCTGATGCGGAAAGCACCGACCAAAAAGCATATAAGACACTACCCTTATACAATTTATCAATCCAATTAATTGAAATGCGCCTTTCAATGATTAAGTTTTTCCAGAGAAAGCTAGTGTTTAAAGGCGAATCAATAAATAATTTATCAGATATAAATGAATCTTTTGGATTAAGTTGGATAGTATTCATATTTGTACTAAGAAAAAGTATAATCTTATATTTTATTGCATTCAGTAATACCGGTACCTCTTATTTAGTAATTCGAGTTACTCAAATTTTGTAATAAAAATGGTGGGGTTATTTTAAAAAAAGCGTATAATACAAGAGTATGAGAATAAGATCAAAAACTATATTCTCAAATTCCTCTCTGCACGCAACTGAAGAAATTGAGACTGATAAAACTAGTTACTGGCTGAAGAAATTGTTCAATCAAGAAAGAGATAGGGAAAAAGGTATTCTTAAAAATCAAAATAAAACACAAACCAGTATCCCCAAAAAAATATCTCCCCATGCTAAAGCGGAACAAACTTCAAAAGGACTGGAAGAGGCTGTTAAAGACCATGCAGAGAAAGCAGAAAAAAACCGGCAAGCAATAGAAGACATGGTTAGCAACTCAAATAGAATCTTACTAAAAATATCCTCGGTATTTCCATGGGATTTATTTCCATGCAGTATTATCGTGGAGGAAACTCGACTCACCATTATTCACCGTCAGTTATTTTCTTCTCAGGCATACAGTGTTGACATTAAAAACATATCAAATATTTTTGTAGACACTGGAATTTTATTTGCACAAATAACAATCGTATCGAATACATTTGCAGAGAATCAGATTGTTATTAACAGATTGCGGAAGAATGAAGCTATTCTTATGCGAAGAATTATTGAAGGATTACGAATGTTTATAGAAAAAGATATTGACACAACGGGTTACGAAATAGAAGAATTGGTAAGTAAATTGAAAGAACTAAGCACAACGGAATAGGTCTATAAATTTTTATCTTAAACAAAATAAATGATTACAATTAAATATCTCAGACAGTTTCGGATTGGTGGCTACGCCGCTTTCGATCTGGTAGTAGCGTTTTTAGGAATTTATTTACTTTCTCCATTGTTGTCAAAATTATTTCTCAGGCTCAGGGTTGACATACCCAAAAGAAGCTGGCTATTTCTCACTTTACCCATCGGAATTTTGGTTCATCTGCTTACCGGAAATATGACTCTTATGACCAAAGACTTTTTGGACATTCAAAGTCATTATGTTTTGAAAATATTAATTTTGGGCTTATTAATTCTTGGGATAAAAGGTATAAAAATAACTAAGAAAATCAATCAAGAAAAGTAAGCTGGAATACCAATGTTTGAAAGCTAGATTAAAAGAAGATTCTACTTGTGACGCTTGCTGGCTTTTAAAGCCAGCATTTCATTTTTTATCGCACGCCTTTTCTTGGTTTTGTAGGAATGGGTTCTTTTCATTTTCCCAACTCCCGTATCTCGCTTTGCCATAGATGCTATTATACACTATTTACGGACTAAGTCAGAAGTTATTTAAGCTGGTCTGATATTGAATCAATAATTTTCTTAACATAATCGCTGATTTTTATTGAGTTTGTTTCTGTAGTATCCAACCATTTATAGTCCGAATGTTCAGTGCTCAGTTTAATTTTTTCTGGGTTTACCGCTTTACAAAGAAAAGTTATTTCAATTCTCTGTAACTCGTCAATGAAATAGGTATTGGCAGCTATTGGTTTAATTATTTCTATATCTATATTGCATTCTTCTTTTATTTCTCGTGTCAACGACTCTTGAGGAGTTTCTCCATACTCAATTCCACCACCAGGTAATTCCCAATATCCCGGCATAAAGCTATCAGTCAATGACCTCTCTGTGAAAAGGATTTCCTTTTTTTCATTAAAAATAACTGCATTTGTCGCACCTTGTTGAAGTTTTATCACGAGGCAATTATACCAGATTATGAATGGAGGAAGTTAGAACTTATCTTTATACTGTCTCCTGAGATGCTGTTGCATAACTACTAATATTAGTAACCTCACAACCTAGCTCAGTCAATCTCTCTTTTATTCTTGTCTCTTTTTCTGGATCTACTGTTTTTGGATTAATGCCCACATAAAAGTCCACCATTTTATCTGGGTCCTGGTACCTTTGTAATTCATCCGGTTTGACTTCCGCCCTTCTTGAGAGAACCGCTGTCATATCAGCAGCCTCAATATCAAAAGGTACTAAAAGTTTTATTAAGGTTCCCGGGCCATCATCAACAGCACGAAACCGAAAACTAAACATTCTGATGTTTGCATTAGTTGCACCGATCATTCCCGCTTTTTCAAAAAGGGACTTAACAAAACCCTGAGGATTATCGTGATAATCAATATTGCCTTGTAAAAATTCTTTCAGCCCTTGTGGCGTAGCAAGCGCAGCCTCAAAGTCGCTCACACCATCTTTAATTGCGCTCATCAATTCCAACTTAGCTGGCTGGTTTAAAAGTACTTCAGAAGGAATATCAACTCCTTGACCAGCAGTTCTACCAACTGGTAAGGTCTGCAGCTCAGAGTTTAGTGTTGCAAAATTATCAAATCGTTCAAGCGGAAATCCCATTCGCTTCAAAGCAGCAAGGAATATATGAGCAGAAGCCATGGTCGTCCATTGAGCTTTTTCAATCTTATGATGATCCCGAATATCAACAACACTTATAAAGGAATTTGTAGAAAGAAATATGTCAATACCAAGCCTTTTTGCATCTTCCGAATTTTCGCCAACAAACGGGCTACAGGGGATTAAAGATTAAGCTCCCCCGCGAGGATTCGAACCTCGAACCTTGAAGTTAACAGCTTCCTGCTCTACCATTGAGCTACGGGGGAGCTTAATCTTTAATTGTGAAGCTATTTTAACACGAGAAAAAAATAAAATCTAGACTAATCTTTTATCCTGTATAATAATAGTATAATTAGATATAAGTAGTGAAAAAGATTTTGGGAAAAATTAATCTGCAAAAGCTAGTATTCATCCTTAAATCCGGAGGGATAAAGTCTGTCTTTATTTTTATTATCCTTCTTCTATTTTTCTCTTATCTTTACTCTGTAAAAGTAGCTGATCTAAACAGCAGGATAAATGATTTGAGCAGTAGAAACTCCGGCCTTGATAAAAAAATAAAAAGTGTCAATATCCAATTAGTTGAGTTAAAAAACCAGGATCAGTACAAGATAAATGAGGGTCTTAAAAATGATATCAAAAATATCGAAACAACTTACAAGCAGTCTCTTTCTTCTTACCAACGGATTCTTGATCTTCGCGTGCAAAAAGTTAAAACTGCGGATTTGGAAAATCAATTTGCCAAAATATTAAATTACTTATCAACTCTAAATTATTCCTCGGCCAGTGCAAATCTTAAACTTCTTTCTGAAAACATCAAGAAAGTCGAAGACAGTTTAATTCAGACTGAAACTGCTCAAATTACCAATGTTGCAGTCAATAATAGCGCGCCTTCAGGTGGATTTTCCCAACAAAAAGTCTCAACAGAAAAAGGGGACTTTTTGGTTTCAATTGTTGCCGCAGATCTTAACTCCACAAGGGTAATTGTTGATACAGCATCTGACGGTGATTGCCATGATAACTGTCCTGCACTGCCATTAGCGACTTATGTTGCAAGAAACGGAGGTTTTGCCGGAATAAACGGCTCATATTTCTGTCCGCCTGATTATCCAACTTGTGCTGGAAAAGTAAATTCATTTGATACGCTTCTTATGAATAAAAATAAAGTTTATTTTAATTCTGACAATAATGTTTATAGCAGTGTGCCATTAGTTTTTTTCTCCGGCAATACCATGGGCGTACGCGGACGCTCATCTGACTGGGGCAGAGATACCGGGGTTGATAGTGTAATTGCCATGCAGACATTACTTATCTCTGGTGGTAATCCGACAGGTGCAATTGGTGGAAAAGGAGTAAAAACTTTTATTGGAGCAAAAGGAAATATGGCATATATCGGTATCGTCTATAGTGCAACTTTTCAGGAAGCAGGTTATGTTCTTAAGACACTGGGAATTGAAAATGCTTTAAATTTAGATCAAGGAGGATCAACAGCTCTTTGGTATGGAGGTTATAAAGCAGGCCCGGGAAGAAATCTCCCAAATGCAATAGTTTTCGTGAGAAAATAATTATCCCAAATAATCCCTTAATTTATTTCCGCGGGAGGGATGGCGGAGTTTGCGAAGAGCCTTGGCTTCTATTTGTCTTATTCGCTCACGTGTTACTGCAAACATCTTTCCTACTTCTTCCAAAGTCTTTGGCTTTCCGTCTTTTAAACCGAATCTTTCTTCAAGCACTCTTTTCTCCCGATCAGAAAGAGTTCCTAAGACCTGTTCTACCTGCTCTTTGAGAAGCTCCCGTGATGCACTATCAAAAAGAGTCGGAGCTGAAGTATCATGAATAAAATCTCCTAGTCTTGAATCTTCCTCATCTCCGACCGGAGATTCAAGGCTGGCTGGCTCCTGGGAAATTTTAATAATCTCCATTGCTTTTTCGGGCTCAATTCCTAAGACTTTTGCTACTTCCTCGGGTGTTGGCTCACGCCCTAATTCCTGCATAAGTTTTCGGGATGCTCGTAAAAATCTATTAATATTCTCAACCATGTGGACAGGAATTCTGATAGTCCTTGCCTGATCTGCAATAGCTCTTGTAATTGACTGTCTTATCCACCAAGTGGCATAAGTTGAAAATTTATAGCCTCTTCTCCAATCATATTTCTCTACTGCTCTAATCAAACCCTGATTTCCTTCCTGAATCAAATCCAGAAGTGTTAAGCCCCGTCCAACATATTTTTTGGCAATTGAGACAACCAGGCGAAGGTTTGAATTTATGAGGATTTTCTTTGCCTCTTTATCGCTTTTTTCAACTCTTTTGGCCAGAGAAATTTCCTGTTCGAAATTAAGAAGAGGAATTCTTCCGATTTCTTTAAGATACATTCTCACAGGGTCTGAAATTGTGCCCTCTGTCAAAACTGTAAGTGCCGCAAGTTCTTTTTCAAGATCTTCGATTGGTTTTTCGTTTTCCTGATCCGTGGCAACTGACTCAAAGACATCAATATCAAATTTAAGGAGCTTATCATAAAGCTTATCTAAGTCCTCTATGTGTTCTTCAGGACGCGGAAAAATTGCCAGTATTTCATCCTGAGTGATGTATCCCCGTTTTCTCGCAGAATCAACAATATCTTTTAATATGTCCGGAGTTTTTTGCTTCATATCAAGTTCTATTTTACCACAATCTCAGGATTTTGACAGGAGGCTAATTAAATCCGATAGTTCTTGTTCTAATTTTTCAATTTCTTTTTCGTCATTTTGGGCATTTTTGGATTTTAAATTTGAATTTGCATTTCTGATTTTACTTTTTATAAAAAGCAAACGAAGTTCGCTGGAAACCTTTTTCAGCTCTTCCTCAAGCTTCTCATCGTTCTCAAATTTCGGCATTGGAAGTAAAAAACACGTATCAAAAACCGGTATTATTTCTTTTGGAATAAATTCTGAAAATAATCTGCTTTCAAATTTATTATATTTTTTTAAAAAAATCGGTAAATTTTCAAATATTTTCTGATATGAAGGTGCACTGAAAATATAGTCCGATAGTATTTTACCGGAGGTTTCATAATTTTCTTTTACATCCTCGCTTTGAAGAATAAGAGCGAGAAGATATTCTTCCAAAATCTCCTTTCTCTCTCTTTTTGTTTTTTGTTGTGTGAAGGTTTTTTCCGATGATTCCTCTTTTTTCAGTATTTTTTCCGTCTCAAGAACTATATTTTCAAATGAGGTATCCAAAGAATTGCTTAAGACCTTAAGATAATGTTCTTTGACAATCTGATTTTCAATTCCACCGATTAAAGGAAGGAGATTCTCTGCAATTTTTTTCTTTCCCTCAGCCGAAGCCTTGTCAAAAGTCTTAAGAAAATGTTCAATTAAAAAATCATAAACACCAATATCATTTTTGACCGACTTTTTGAAAAAAACAGAATCTTTTTTTATAGCTTCATCCGGATCCTTATATTGACCAAGCAGAACAACAGTTGTTGTCAGTCCCTTCTTCTCCAGCGAAGGTAAGCTTCTTACGATTGCCTCAAAACCTGCCTCATCCTGATCAAGACAAAGTGTGACTTTGGGAGAATATCTTGAGATAAGAATCGCCTGGCTTTCCGTAAGAGCTGTTCCCTTTAAGGCAATTACATTTTTAATGCCGATTGAGAAGCAAGAAATAACATCAAATTCTCCCTCAACCACGATTACCTGTCCGGTTTTTTTAATTTCATCTTTTGCCAGATTAAGACCAAAAAACACACTTCCCTTGTGATAAACAAAAGTATCTTTTGTATTTACATATTTTGACCCCGATTGAATCGGGGTTGAATCAATACCCTTACGATCATCGATTATCCTTCCTGAAAATCCCATGATATTATCCCTTTGGTCAAAAAGAGGAAACATAATTCTGTTTCTGAAAAAATCCACTACTCTCCCCTCTCTGATAAATGATATTCCGGCTTCCACAAGATCTTGTTTTGAATATTTCTTTTTATTCATAAGATAGTTGGACAAAGCTCTCCCCTCTCTTGAGGAAAATCCGAGACTAAATGTCTCAATCAGTCTTTCGTCAATTTTTCTTGTTTCTAAAAGATATGAAAGGGCAACTTTTCCCGCCGGATGCTTAGTAAGGACATAATGGTAAAAATCCGAAGCAATATGATTTAGAGTGTATATTTTTTCTTTTTTAGAGCTTTCTGTTTTTGAAAAAACACTTGTAGCAAGTTCCACCCCTGCTTTTTTGGCCAGGATCCGCAGCGCCTCAGCAAACTCAAGACTTTCATATTCCATTAAAAAGGTGAAACAATCTCCACCTTTTCCACAGCCAAAACAATGCCAAATCTGCCGCTCGGGCGAAACAACAAATGAAGGTGTTTTTTCGTTATGAAATGGACAGGGGGTTTTAAAATTTCTTCCGGCTTTTTTAAGAGGAACATACTCGCTGATAAGTGCAACTATGTCTATCTTTTCCCGAACTTGCGCGACCTCATCCATATAGTTTGATTATTTTACCACTTCCTTATTGCTTTTCATATCAGCCTACTTTAAAATACTTTTGTTATGGCCGCAACTTTAGTTATAGGCTCTCAATGGGGAGATGAAGGTAAAGGAAAAATAATCGACTACCTGTCTTTACAATCAGATTACATTGTCAGATTTCATGGAGGAAACAATGCAGGCCACACAGTCATTAATGAGCTGGGAAAATTTCCCATGCATCTTGTCCCCTCAGGAATTTTCAACAAAAAAGGCAAGGCTATTATTGCCAATGGAGTCATACTAGATTTGGATATTTTAATCTCGGAAATTGAATCACTGGAAAAATCCGGTATAAAAATAAAAGGGAGACTTCTTATTTCCCCCCGCTGTCATCTTATTATGCCGTATCATAAAATTCTTGACAGGGTTTATGAGAAAGCAAAGGGCAAGAAAAAAACCGGCACAACCGGTCGGGGCATCGGCCCAACATATGCTGATAAAGTAAGTTATAACGGTATAAGAATTACAGATCTTTTCAATAATACTGCTTTTTCGGAGAAGATTAAAACCCAGCTTTCTCTTAAAAATAAAATTTTAACTGCATTGGGGGAAAAGAAACTCTCAAAAAATGAAATCATCAATCATTTTTTAAAAATCAGAGAAAAAATTAGACCCTATGTGGCCGAAACCTATCCCCTGCTTCAAGAAGCAATAAAAAATAAAAAAGCGATTCTTTTGGAAGGGGCGCACGGAGTTTTTTTGGATAATGATTGGGGAACATATCCTTTTGTTACCGCCTCTACTGTTCTCTCAGGCGGTATAACTCAGGGGACAGGAATACCGATAAAAAATATCAGTAAAATAATTGGGGTAGTAAAAGCCTACACTACCCGGGTTGGAGCAGGACCTTTTCCAACCGAACTTTTTAATAGCGAAGGAAAAAAATTAAGAGAAAAGGGTAACGAGTTTGGGACAACAACCGGAAGGCCCAGACGCTGCGGATGGCTTGATACAGAACTTATCAGATTCGCCAGTCAGATCAATAGCTATACAGGACTTGCCATTACTAAGCTTGACGTCTTGGACGGATTTCCCGAAATTAAAATCTGCATTTCTTATACAAATAACGGGAAAAAAGTTAATTATTTTGACGGTGATGCGATATTTTTAAACAAAGTAAAACCGGTTTACAAAACTTTTAAAGGGTGGAAAAAACCAACAAAGGGAATTAAAAAATATGCTGATTTACCCATTGAAGCAAAAAATTATTTAAAAGAAATTGAAAAATTAGTTGGTACTAAAGTTAAATATATTTCAACCGGAGGAGAAAGAACCGCGATTATAAAATTATGACAGAAAAACAAAAACAGCCACTAGCTCTTACGGAGCTTACGGCAATTACTATTTTGGATGGGCGAAACAGAAGAGATGTCGCAGAACTTGCTTCTCATGTTTCAGAATTCGGTATTATCAAAACTCGGGTTGAGGTTGAAGCAAGATATCTCGTTGCTCTTTCAGACATCGGAGTAATAAGACCACTTGAGGCTTTGGAAAGAAAGAAATTAATATCTTTTGGAGACAGAATTTCACTCTCCGATGCGCAAAAAATCAAAAAAATCGAAGAAGAAAACGATCATGATGTAAAAGCAATGGAAATTGCATTCAGAGATATGCTCTCAGAAACATCTATAGAAGACTTAACGGAAAAAATCCATTTCGGATTAACTTCTGAGGACATAAACAACATAACCTATCGTCTTATCCTAAAGCGAGTTACGAAAAAAGTAGCTCTTCCTGCGCTTGACGGACTTATTGACGATCTCTTAGAACGCGCCAAAGATGAGAGAAAAACACCCATGCTTGCACGAACACACGGACAATCAGCAGTTCCAACAACTTTAGGACATGAAATTGCCGTATTTGCCAGAAGACTTAATAAGCAAGTGCGTCAGCTTGAAAAATATCCTCTTGAGGCAAAATTGACAGGCGCTGTCGGCAATCTTAATGCTCTAAAAGACAGTTATCCTGATATTGAATGGGAGTTGTTTGCAGAAGATTTTATCGGCTCATTTGGCTTTAATCCTAATCTTATTACTACCCAAACAGCTCCTTATGAAGATATGATTGAATACTTCCAGCATTATTCCCGTATAAACAATATACTTTTGGATTTTGATCAGGACGCATGGCGCTATATTAGCGACCATTGGTTTGCGCAAGAATTAAAAGAAGATGAGGTAGGTTCCTCAACCATGCCGCAAAAAATAAATCCGATAAAATTTGAAAATAGCGAAGGGAACCTAGGAAAAGCAAATACACTATTTGAATTTTTTGCTAGAAAATTACCTGTCTCAAGGCTTTCGCGTGATTTATCAGACAGTACTGTTATAAGAGACATGGGAGCTCCTCTTGGATGGTCACTTCTAGCATATAAAAATACGAGGAGAGGACTTACGCGTGTTTTTCCAAACGCTAAACTCATGACGCAGGCCCTAAATGAAGACTGGTCAATACTTTCGGAGGCCGCACAGACTAGAATGAGAAAATTCGGCGTAGATGATCCCTATTCAATTATGAAAAAACTAACCCGAGGCAAACAAGTCGGACGCAAAGAATGGCTTAAGATAATTGATCAGCTTCCATTATCGATTGAGCAAAAGAAAGATTTAAAACGCTTAACGCCTGAAAATTATATTGGCCTTGCAGTAGAATTAACCGAAAAAGCAATAGAAGAAATAGAATCTTCAAGAAAAAAATCGTAATAAAGCCTCAATTTATTTGAAATTGGTAATTTGAAATTGGAAATTATCGTTATTCCCACTCCATTGTTGCGGGAGGTTTTGTCGTTATATCATAAACTACCCGGGAGACTCCGGGAACTTCATTGACTATTCTTGATGAAATTTTTTGCAGGATATCGTAGGGAATTCTAGCCCAAGAGGAAGTCATAACATCTTTTGATTCAACTATCCGAAGTGCCACAACCTCTCCAAAGACTCTCCCATCCCCTTTAACTGCAGTTGAAAAAGCATTGGTTAGAACAGGAAAAGAAAGAAAAACATTTAACAATATACCTGCTTTTTTAAGCTCATCAAGGACAATGTTATCTGCTTTTCTTTCTTTGTCAAGCCGCGTCCTAGTCACTTCTCCTCTTATCCTAATGGCAAATCCTGGGCCCGGAAAAGGTTGCTTATCAATGAATTCCGAAGGCAAATTAAGTTTCTTTCCAATTTTTTTTACCTCGTCTTTATAATAATTTCTCATGGGTTCAAGAAGCTTAAGTTTCATGTTCTTCGGAAGCCCGCCGACATTATGATGGCTTTTTATTTTAACCGCATGCATAGTACCCTTACTTTCTATCACATCTGAGTAAATTGTTCCCTGAAGAAGAAACTCAACCTTCTTACCTTGCTTAATTAATCTTTTCATTTCTTTTTCAAAAACTTTTATATATAATTTCCCGATTAATATTCTTTTCTCCTCAGGATCCAAAACTCCCTTTAATTTATTAAGTGTTTCTTTCTTTGCATTTATTATCCTGAGTTTTATATCGATGTGTTCAAAAATTTTCTTAAGATGCTTCTTTGTCCCATCTCTCATAAGGCCGTTATCAACGTAAATCGGAATAAATTTTTTCCCTATTGCTTTGGCAGTCAGTACAGAAACTACAGTTGAATCAACTCCCCCTGAAACAGCACCAATAACATAACTCTCTCCTGATATTTTTTTAATATTTTCCTCAATCTTCTTAACATCTATTAAATGCTCTGATGTTTTGATTTTACAAATGTCAATAAAATTTTTAAGCACCGTTTCTCCAAACTGCGTATGCTCAACTTCAGGATGAAACTGTACCCCAAATATTTTTCTTTCCAAATTGCCTACAAATGCGAAGGGGACATGTTCGGTTGAACCGATAATTTTAAATCCTTTAGGAAGTTTCGTTACTTCATCTCCATGACTCATCCAAACAACAAACGTTTTTGGTAAATCGTTTGAAATTTGAAATTTGAAATTTGAAATTTGAAATTCGGATGGTCCATATTCTTTCTTACCTACGACTACTTTTCCGCCTAAAAGTTTTGCTGTTAACTGAAACCCATAACAAATTCCAAGAATAGGAACATCAAGTGAGAAAATCTTCGGATCAATTGTAGGTACGTTTTTTGAGTATACGGACGAAGGACCGCCTGAGAAAATTATACCTTTTGTTTGCTTCTTGTCTATTTTACCTATTATATTTTCGGGTGATAAAATTTTATATGAAACTCCCAATTCCTTGATACGCCGCGAAATAAGATGCGTCGTCTGTGAACCAAAGTCAATAATTGCAATCATCAATAATTTTTACCGCTATTTGTAATCAAGATACTATGGGGATGACTTTCCTGAAGAGACGATTGTGTGATCTGTATAAATTGTGTTTTTGCCCAAAGCTCTTTTATATTTTTTGCGCCGACATAATACATTCCGGATTTTATTCCTCCAATTGCCTGATCAATCAATTCTTTAACACTTCCCTTTATAGGAACTAGACCTTCCACCCCCTCTGCAATAAGGACTCTTTCTTTATAACTTTTGCCATGAAACTCATCTTCTGATTTGACTTTTGCTCCTCTTTTCATAGCTGAGATAGAGCCCATGGCATGGTATTCTTTAAAACGGAATGTCTCATGTTTTTTATTAAACACGCTTTGAAATCGACCGGGAACTTGTTCTTTTCTGAGCAAAAATGTCTTACCAGGAGACTCTTGTGTCTGAGCAAAAAATCCTCCCATCATAACAACTGATGCGCCAGCGGCAAGTGCCTTTACCATATCCCCAGAATATCTTATACCTCCATCTGCAATTATTG
>Ga0210057_1008354_pt1 | contig 12284 bp, 11 predicted proteins | sample CryGeyCG2114_010_2_FD_183968 | JGI IMG/M metagenome (GOLD analysis project Ga0210057, IMG submission 183968) | Groundwater microbial communities from aquifer - Crystal Geyser CG10_big_fil_rev_8/21/14_0.10 (SPAdes) (version 2) | ecosystem: Environmental > Aquatic > Deep subsurface > Groundwater ...
TCTTATCTCTTATCTATTACTTTTTTCTCTTTCTCTTTCTTTTGTCGTAGGTCGTTAGAGGACTACCAAGGACTACAGGACTACCAAGGACTACCCTTGGCATAATTTGTTACAATTATGACGATCGTCATAATTGTAACAAATTATGTTTCTAAAACGGCCATAGAAGTTCAACTTCCATAGTATATGAGATTCTTCGTTATGCTTAGAATGACAGACAGGAGAATAGTGACGAACAAAAACCGCTGGTGAGGCGGTTTTTAAGTAAAAGATTAAATTAAGTTTTATACTTCTATGATGACTGGGAGGATCATTGGACGACGCTTGGTTTTGTTAAAGATGAACTGTCCGATTTGATCTCTTATCATATTTTTAAGATATTCTGACTCAATGGATTGAAGACGGGGAACCTTGGCGACAATATTTTTTATTTTAGCTCTAACTTCTTCAACGAGAGGTTTATTTTCTTTGAGATAGATAAAGCCACGAGAAATAATATCGGGATTTTTGAGAAATTTTCCAGTTCGTCTATCCAAGGTGGCGATAATAACAATCATACCTTCTTGAGATAAGAAAACTCTATCTCTGACAACGACCTCTTCAACATCGCCAACTCCAAGTCCGTCAACCATAACATAGTAAGCAGGGACGGTTTGATTAGAAAGAGTAATTTGGTCGGGGTAGATGTTAATTATTTGTCCGTTGTCAATTAGAAAAGAATTTTTAGCTGGAATACCAACCTCTTCGGCTAAACGCGTATTAGCTGATCTCATAAAATACATTCCATGAATTGGAACAAAAAACTTTGGTTTGATTAATTGCATAACTAGTTTAAGATCTTCGGCTGGGCCATGACCGGAGGCATGAATATCTATGTGTTGAGTTTGATAAACTCTGGCGCCTTGACGAGTAAGAGTGTCTTTGAGGGACTGAATTGGTTTTTCATTTCCTGGGATCGTTGAGGCAGAAAATATAACTGTGTCCCCTTGTTTAATGGCGATATATTTATTTTCTCCATTAATTATTTTCATTAAACTGGCATTTGGTTCACCTTGGGCGCCAGTTGAAAGAATAAATATTTTGTCGTCTTTGTATTTATGCATTTCCTCTCGCGAAATAAAAGTATCTTTTTTAACTTTGAGATACCCAAGTTTTTGAGCAACTTGAACATTGGTTTTAAGAGCTAGTCCACTCAAAATAACTTTTTTATTATGTTTTTCTGCGATAGCAAGGATATCAACAATACGAGTGAGGAGAGAAGCAAAAATCCCGACGATAATACGACCCTTGGCTTTAGAAAATAGTTCGTCAATATTTTTAGTGACGAGGGATTCAGAGATTGATTTACCTGCTTTTTCAGCGTTGGTACTTTCTAAAAAGAGAGTATGGATGTTTTCTTTTTGAACAGCTCGATAGATATCGCTGTCTTGAGAATTGCCATCTGTATCTCTTTCTATTTTTAAATCAGAGCAATAAGCCATATTGCCAATGGGAGTTTTTAAGATAATAGAAATTGCATCTGGAATTGTATGACTAGCACCGAAGAATTTGGCAGTAAAGTATTTTGATAATTTTATTTCATCGCCTGGTTTAACTATTTGAATGTTTAGTTTTCCAGCGTTAAAAAAGTCTTCTTGTCTTTTGTTAATGATTTCTTTTGTAAAAGCAGCGGTGTAAATTGGAATATTAATTCCTAGTTTATCCATAAGATAAGGGATGGCGCCAATATGGTCAAAATGTCCATGGGTAATGATGATGGCTTTTATTTTGTCTTTCTTTTTTATTATGCCTTCTATATTTGGGATAATAAAATCTATTCCTGGAGTGTCTTCTTCTGGAAATTGGAGTCCCATGTCAAAAATGACGATTTCGTCTTTGTATTCAAAGACGGACATATTTCTGCCTATCTCTTCAAGCCCTCCAAGAGGAATGTACTGTAAAACATCTTTTTCGTCGCTTTTGGGATGAATAATTTTTGGACCGTTTGTAATTTTGGTATTTCTATATTCATGATGTTGAATATTTGAATACCTGCGTTTTTCATTTATTTTGTTTCCCATATATTTTTTAAGAATGATTTTTTTAATTATTTTTAGTTTATTTGTGGGCGAGAGAGGATTTGCCCTCGACTAAAGTTTCGCCGTCGCTCAACTTTGTCTGGGCACCCCCTCGCGATGTCGTTTGCTAACGACATAACGCTCCGGTGTTCAAATCCTTCCCAAAATAAATGAATTTATTTGTGGGCGAGAGAGGATTTGCCCTCGACTAAAGTTTCGCCGTCGCTCAACTTTGTCTGGGCACCCCCTCGCGATGTCGTTTGCTAACGACATAACGCTCCGGTGTTCAAATCCTTCCCAAAATAAATGAATTTATTTGTGGGCGAGAGAGGATTTGCCCTCGACTAAAGTTTCGCCGTCGCTCAACTTTGTCTGGGCACCCCCTCGCGATGTCGTTTGCTAACGACATAACGCTCCGGTGTTCAAATCCTTCCCAAAATAAATGAATTTATTTGTGGGCGAGAGAGGATTTGAACCTCCACCACTTTTGAAAGTGACAGCGACCTGAACGCTGCGTGTCTGCCAGTTTCACCACTCGCCCGATGTAGAGATATATTTAATTAGCGGAATAAAAATTTAAATTTCTTAGGATTTTTTATAAATTGTGAGTAAATAGTTTCTTTTTGGTTTAAATTAAAAGGTAATTTTTTGTCAGATGTTTTTTCAATAATAAGACAAGAGGATTTTTTTATAAGTGGGTTTTTTATAAAATCTATTTTTTTGCCTTTAAAAATAGGATAAAAAACTGGACCGTGATTTTTCTTAAAATATGAATAATCACTAACATTTTTTTTGTTGGTGAAAATATTAGCGATTAAAAGTGGATTTTTTTGAGAAGGGTTGATGGATATGTGTCCAAAATTTGATGGGACAATAATTTTATCGCCTTTTTTGGCAAAAATAGCATAAGCAGGTGAGCCCGTTATTTTTTGAAAAAAGAAGATAGCTTGCCCATTTATAACTTCGTATATTTCTAGCCAGGTATTTTTTGTTTTGGGAATATTCTTATGAAAATGTCCGATGGTTCTTGATGGTTCTTTTTTGTTTTGAGAAGCTGGAATAAGAGTTAAATCAAAACGAACTTTATTCTTTGAAAAAAGTGGTTCCTGAGTGTCAAGACAAACATTTCTATAAATGTAGTACAAAACTTTGTTTTTGTCCAGAGGGTCGTTAGGGAAAAAATCTTTGTATGAAAAATAATCTTTATTTTCGTTTTGAAAATGAGTAATGGTTTTGGGGAAAACTAGACCATTTTTATTTATTTTTATTTTTGGATAATTATCTTTAATTTGCATAAAGAGAATCTACTTAAGTTGTCTTTTGGTTTTTAGATACCAACTAGATATTTGATTGAATCTATCGCTTGAATTAGAAATGGTTTGTATTTTTATACCGGGAATATTATTCCTGTGAATGTAAAAATAATTGGGAGAGACAAGAAAGATGGTGGAATAGCTAGAAACAATATTCTCTTGGATAAGATTGAGGGTTTTTTGTCTTTGTTGGTCGTCGATAGATATTTTTCTTAGGGACATTATTTGATTGTCGGCGATTGCGTTATCAAAAAATGAGAGATTAAGTCCTGGATAAAACTTTTCAGATGAATGCCAGAAAGAAAATAGCTCTGGTTCTAAGGAAACTATATTTCCAAACAAAAGGATTTCATAATCTCTTGTTTTTACAATTTCATCATTAATTTTTTGCGGGTCAATAGAAATAATTGTGGTTGGGATGTGAATTGCTTCCCATTGTTTTTTAATAATTTTAGCCGTTTGGTTAAGAGTTGGAACATCTGGAGTTTTAATTGTAAGGACTATTTTTTTACCATCCTTGATCCAATAAGATTGATCATTTGATAAATCAAAACCATTTTCATAAAGAGTTTTTATGGATTGCTCTGGATTAAAAGAGTAATAGTCATTAACTTCTGGATTAAAAGAGGAGAGAGATGAAGGAATTGGTCCGTTAGCGATAGAGGCATGATTTATGAAGGCGTCTTTAATAATTTCTTCTTTGTCAATGGCCAAGGAAAGGGCTTTTTTTAATGGGATTGAGCTTAATGCGCTATTAGCATTAGAATTGAAAAATAAAGCATAATATTTTGAAGTGGAGATATCTTTGATACTACTTCCGAGACTGATGGAGCTAATAGTTGATTGATTGCCTGTACCAAAACCATCAATGGCCCCACGATTGTAAGCGGAGATAATTTTTTCTTCGTTCTCATAAAATTTAATATTGATAGTTTTGATGTAGGGAAGGTCTTTGATAGAAGAATAATATTCATTTTCTTTCAATGAGATTGAAGAGACAAAGCCATCATTCCTTTTTTCTATATTTGAAAATTTATATGGCCCACTGCCGATAGGTTCTAATTTATAAATAGACATTCTAATATTGGCCGGAGCTATGTCGGCAAATGTTTTTTTGGGGATAGGGTATAGATTTTTGAGAAGATTAGGAAAGAGGGAGTATGAGCTAGATATTTTAAATTCAATCTCTCTTTCGCTGATACGAGAAGTGGTGATGTTTTGCCAATCTAAAAAGAGAGGAGAGAGACTATCTGGATTTTGAATAGTGTGAATAGTAAAAATAATATCATCGCTTGTAATAGGAGAGCCGTCGTGCCATTTGACGCCATCTTTAAGACGAACGGTCCAAGTTCTAAATTGATTATCGTTTTTAATACTTTGGGAAAGATCGGTGAGGTTAGAGTAAATGAGGTCTGATAGATCTTGGTCTGGAGTGCCTGATTTAGCTAAAATTGGAATTATATATTGTGGTTGTCCGACAATACCTTCGGTATATGTTCCTCCGTTGGCTGGAATCTTGATGGTTTTGTTTGAAATAAAAAGACTGAATATAAATATTCCAGAGGCAAAAAAACAGACCGTAGCGGAAATAAAGAGAAGGTGCTCTTTTTTTGTAAATGATTTATAGAATTTTGATAGCATAAAGATAAGTAATGAGTAAAATGTAAAAAGTGAAGGGGATTGTACAAAGTATAATATATACTATATGATTATATGAAGAATGAGTAGAGAGATTGTTATTTGACTTACTTCTTTTGCCCATAACAAGCAAACCATAAAGTATGTTATGTAAAAAATATTCGGAACTTTTTGTCTTTAGAGATTCATATTTGATGATAGGTAGGTATTTGAGGTGTAGATCTGGGTATTTTATTAGATCCTAAAATAATTGACACAGTTTTGTTTTTTAGAGAAGAAGATTGGTCAAAGAAACGCCACCAAAAATTACCAAAGCAATAATAGTAGCGTAAAAGATGGTTTTTTCTAATCCACGGCGTTGTTGAGAAAATCCTCCGCCTTCTGATCCTCCGAAAGATTCACCCATCCCAGATCCTCTTTCTTGAAGAAGAACTAGAACAATAATAATTACAGAGATAACTAATTGTGATATAGAAATTATGTTTTTCATATTTTTTTTGAGGAAATTACTCGCTTTTAGCTATTTTTTTCCCTGAGGAATTAACAAAGAAGCTTATAATACCGATAATGAGAGTAGCATAGACAAGTGGATAAAGTCCAGAGATTGTTAGTTCTGGTGAGATGTAGTCTATAATATAAAGGATAAGAGCATTGACGACTACGATTCCTAATCCTAAAGTAATGAAGATAATGGGACTAAAAACAATTTTTAAGATTGGGCGAATAAATATATGGATAGCTGTTAAAATAATGCCAATTTTTAGATAGGATTCTATGGTTGGATTGATATAAAAGCCATTTTTTATGAAGTATGAGGAGAGATACAGTCCGGCTATATTACCAAGTAAAATTATTATTATTTTCCCTAATAGACGCATATATTTATATATTAATTATATTGTTCATTATAACACATAATAAAAAATGTTTATCCACAAAGCGCCTTTTCATTAAGGGTTAAATTGTTTATAATGAGGATATAAGTAAAAAGGTCGCAGAGAGTTAAAATAATATAATAATTTATTTAATTTTATATGATGAGTCAAACTTATGGTGGGATAGTTGTTGATTCTTTAAGAAATACTTGGGGGACGATCATTAACTTTTTACCAGCTTTTATTGGAGCTTTGTTGATCTTGATAGTCGGTCTTTTGGTAGCGTCTTTGCTCAGAGCTTTGTTTGAAAAGATTGTTAAAGTGATTAAGGTAGATTCTTTGCTAAGAAAGCTTGGATTTGAAACCATTATAGAGAGAGCTGGAATGAAACTAGATAGCGGAAAATTTGTTGGTGGTTTAGTATATTGGTTTTTCGTTGTTGTAGTTGTTTTGGCTATTTCTGATATTTTGGGTCTATGGGGTCTTTCAACATTCTTGAATGAAGTATTGATGTATTTCCCAAGTATAGTAGTTGCGGTTTTGATTATGTTGGCAGCGTTAGTTGTCGCTAACTTCTTGAGAAATATTGTAAAAGCATCTGTAACAGCTGCGAAGTTGCATTCCTCAAAATTTTTAGGGACGGTAACTTGGTGGTCTGTAGTTGTTTTTGGAATTTTAGCCGCTCTTATTCAATTAGGAGTAGCTGGAGCTCTTATTCAGACGATTATTACTGGTTTTATTGCTATGATAGCTTTAGCCGGTGGGATTGCTTTTGGATTAGGAGGAAAGGATTACGCTTCTCATTTACTAGAAAAACTAAGAGAAAATACAGAAAAATAAATATTTATTTTTCTGCAATAATAAAACATCCGATAAATTATTGGATGTTTTATTATTTTTTAATATATGATATACTTATTAAAAGTTGAAATTAAGTTAATTTTTAAATATGAAAAAATATTATTTTGTATTAATGGTTTTAATGTCTTTTTCTCCTCTTTTTGTTAATGCGCAAATAAATTCCAGTGGTCAAATTCAAGGAATTTTGAATAATATAAAAAATGATGGACTTGGTTTAGTTGAGGCACAAAAGTTTGAACCTTTAAAATTATCTATAAGCGAAGGGAAAACTTTGGTTGAAGTAGAAGAATTGCAAGAGAATATATTTGATGTTTTGGTAAGAGGGGCAGAGGTTAAGAGTATTGACGAAAAAGGAAATATGAATATTGATATTTTGGGATTAAGCGCTTCTATTGTTTTATCTCCAAATTCTAGAGTTGTTAGTGAGGGATGGAATAAAATTAGTGTTGAGAGTGTAAAAGTCGGAGATAAAATAAATGTTTGGGGGATTTATAATGAATCTATAAATAGTGATATTTTAATTAAAACATTAAGAAAATTAAATTATGAATAAAATAATTAGAGAGTTTATATCCGATGATAGTAGGCAATATAAATTTAAGATTGGGGAAAAGTATGCCTCTGCTTTATCTGGTTTTATTTTTGGGGCATTATTTACAGTGTTGGCTATTTTAGGAACAGCTTTGGTGGTTTATTTATTTGAAATGTCAAACTCTTTCTATTAATAAAAATGGGTTTATATATTTGACAAATTGGTTAATAGGTGTATAATTTAATTGTTAGATGTTGATTTTTGAATCCGCCCGAAAGAGAGCGGATTTGTCTTTATATATAGTTAACAGAAGATTAACATCAGATGATTTATAAAAAATAAAATTAAAGTCGGGGGAAAGTAAATCCTACTTCCTGTAAAGTTTTGTAGGATGAAAAAAGTATGTTAGATATAAAAACATTAAATAAAGCGATAGAACAATTGGCATCTGAAAAAGATTTGGATGCGAAGCAAATTTTTGAAGCGGTAGAAGCATCGTTAGCTTCGGCTTATAAAAAAGAATACAACAAGAAAGCGGAGGTGGTTAGATGTGCTTTGGATTCTAAAAGTGGCGATACAAAATTTGTTCAGGTAAAAACTGTTGTTGACGAAAGCTCGATAAGATTTCCTGAGGAAAATGAGGAAGGAGAAGTGGCCGAAGTGGAAAAAAATAATAAAGAAAAGCAAATTTTAGAAGAAGGAGAATTTCTATTGCCGATGTATAATGAGGATAGGCATATTTTGTTAGAAGAAGCGAAAAAAATAAAACCAGAGACTTTTGTTGGAGATGAAATTATTTTTGATCTTGAAGATCCAGGTTCTGATTTTGGAAGAATAGCAGCTCAGACAGCTAAACAAGTCATCTTGCAAAAAATAAGAGAGATAGAAAAAGAGTCGGTCAAAAAAGAGTTTGAAAGTAAAATTGGAACTTTGGTGACGGGATTAGTCCAGAGAATTGAAAGAGGGAATGTTTATGTTGATTTAGGGAAAACTTCAGGAGTGATGTTCTTTTCAGAGGCAATTCCTGGGGAGCATTATAGAATAGGAGAGAGATTAAAATTTTATTTATTAAGTGTTGGAGAGCCAGGGAAAGGAGGGAATCTCCTTTTATCAAGAGCACATTCTGATTTTGTTTCAAAATTATTTCAATTAGAGGTGCCAGAAATTAATGATGGAATAGTAGAAATTAAAGGTATAGTTAGAGAGCCGGGGAGTAGGACCAAAATAGCGGTATTTTCAAATACCGATGGAGTTGATCCAGTAGGGGCTTGTGTCGGACAAAGAGGGGCGAGAGTTATGGTGGTTAATAATGAATTAGGAAGCGAAAGAATTGATATTATAGAATGGTCAGAAGATCCAGAAAAATATATTATATCGGCTTTGTCTCCAGCTCAAGTTATTTCAATTGAAGAGGGGGCTGGAAGAACAGTGGTGGTTTTAGTTCCTGACGATCAACTTAGTTTGGCGATTGGTAGAGGTGGCCAGAATGTTAGATTAGCGGCAAAATTAACTGGTTGGAAAATTGATGTTAGAAGTGAAACTAATCCTGAAGCCAAAGAAGCTAAACAAGACGATGAAGAATAATTTGTAAAAATAGCTTTGATTATTATTAAAAATAACCTTGCTATGCCCAGAATAATAAGAGGGCAAAACAAAGGGTAAAATAAAAATATATGAACTTAGTTCCAACAGTTATAGAAAAAACACAATATGGGGAAAGGGCGTTTGATATTTACTCTCGTCTTTTAAAAGAAAGAATTATTTTTCTAGCAGGACCAATAGATGATATGGCAGCTAATTCTGTTATTGCTCAACTTCTTTTATTGGATCACGAGGATTCAAAAAAAGATATTTTGATGTATATAAATAGTCCGGGCGGATCAGTGACGGCGGGATTGGCTATCTACGATACGATTCAACATATTAAACCAGATGTATCAACTATTTGCGTTGGTATGGCAGCTTCTATGGCGGCTGTTTTACTTGGATCTGGAAAGAAAGGAAAGAGATTTTCCTTGCCAAATTCTCAGATATTACTTCATCAAGTAATGGGCGGAGCAGAAGGACAAGCAAGTGAGATTGAAATAACCGCTAAACAAATTCTCAAAATTAAAGCGAGATTAAATCAAATTTTATCAAAACATACCGGTCAATCTTTAACAAAAATAGAAAAAGATACTGATAGAGATTTTTATATGACTCCACAAGAAGCGGTAGAGTATGGGGTAGTTGATGATATTATTAAAAATAAAAAAAATATTTAAGGAGATTATTGAGAATATATGAATTATAGTTATTACTTTATTTTTGTGCCAATTTTTTTGGCGCTTGTATATGGAATATTTCTTTTTTTATGGTTGAGGAAAAAAGAAGTTAGAGATGTTAAAATAATTGAAATATCTAGAGCGATTAATGAAGGGTCAATGGCTTATTTAAAGAGGCAGTACAAAACCATAATAATCGTGGCTTTGGTTTTATTTGTTTTGATGGTGGCTATCCCGCAACAATATGGTTTTGGTTGGAAGACAGCCATGGGATTTTTAGTCGGAGGATTTTTTTCAGCTTTGGCTGGTTTTTTGGGAATGAAAATTTCTGTTAGTTCAAATGCTAAAACAGCAACAGTGGCGAGCAAGGGTTTATCTTCTGCTCTGTCTCTGGCTTTTAGAGCTGGTTCGGTAACGGGGCTTTTAGTTTCGTCTCTTGGGTTGTTGTCAGTAGGAATTTTATTTTTTATTTTTGAAGGAAATTTTAATGTTTTAATTGGACTTTCTTTTGGGGCATCGTTAATTTCAATTTTTGCTCGTTTGGGAGGGGGCATTTATACAAAAGTAGCAGATGTGGGAACAGATTTAGTTGGGAAAGTTGAAGCAGATATTCCAGAAGATGATCCTAGAAATCCAGGGGTAATAGCTGATAATGTTGGAGATAATGTTGGAGATTGTGCTGGTATGGCGGCTGATCTTTTTGAAACATATGCAGTGACATTGACGGCGGCGATTTTATTGGGTATGACGGTTGTCAAAACTAATGTGGCAACTATTTTGCCTTTGGTTTTGTGTGGGGTGTCTATTGTTGCGTCTATATTGGGATCTTTTTTTGTTAGAATTGGGAAGAAAGAAAATATTATGGGGGCTTTATACAAAGGACTCGTAGCTTCTTTGATTTTTTCTTTAATAGGATTTTATTTTGTGACTAAATCTTTTTTGGGAGATGGATTTATTAATATATTTTGGTCAGCAGTTATTGGACTTGTAGTGACGGCTTTAATGGTTTTGATTACTGATTATTATACATCTAAAAAATTTAGACCAGTTAGGGCAATAGCTCAAGCCTCTGATTCTGGACATGGAACAAATATAATTATGGGGCTTTCTATTGGTTTTGAAGCAACAATTTTACCGATTGTAATTATATGTTCGGCGATTGCTGGAAGTTATTCTTTGGGGGGATTATATGGAGTGGCAATTGCTTCTATCTCGATGTTGTCGGTGGCTGGAATTATAGTGTCAATTGATGCCTTTGGACCAATTGTTGATAATGCAGGAGGTATTGCTCAGATGTCTGGACAGCCAGAGGGCGTTAGAAAAATAACCGATGCTTTAGATTCTGTTGGCAATACAACAAAAGCGGTGACAAAGGGTTATGCAATTGCATCGGCTGGGTTGGCGTCTATGGCTTTGTTTTCTATTTATGTGACTGAAGTAAAAAATTATATTTCTGATATTTCATTTGATTTAAGTGATTATAAAATTATTATTGGTCTTTTGCTTGGTGCGGGGATTCCTTATCTATTTGGAGCATTAACATTAAAATCGGTTGGAAGAGCAGCGGGGAAAGTTGTAGATGAAATTAGAAGACAATTTAAAGAAATTCCTGGTATTTTAGAAGGGACAGCAAAACCAGAATATGCAAAAGCGGTAGACATTGTGACAAAGGCAGCGATCAAAGAGATGATTGTGCCTGCATTAGCTCCTATTTTTATCGTTTTAATTGTTGGATTTGGAATTGGGGCAAAGGCGTTGGGAGGATTGTTGATTGGGACAATTATTTCTGGATTATTTATGGGTTTGTCTATGACATCGGGAGGAGCAGCTTGGGATAATGCAAAAAAATATATTGAAGATGGGAATTTTAGCGAGAAGGGATCTGACGCTCACAAAGCAGCTGTGACAGGAGATATGGTTGGTGATCCTTATAAAGATACGACGGGACCGGCGATCAATCCTTTAATCAAGGTGATTAACATAATTGCTTTGTTGATTGTGAGATTCTTAAGATAATTATAAATTTAAAGTTGAAAGTTTAAAATTATTAGAGCAAACAAAAAGCACTTCTTTTAAGAAGTGCTTTTTGTTTGTGATTATTGTCTTATTCTTTTAAAGGGGTTGAGAAGGTTTTTATTTGTAGAAATAAATGATTTTTTTAGCTATAATAAGAGTAATTAAAATAATTTAATTTATGAGTAATATAGCGATATTTCAAGCAAAAGATTGGGAGGTTGGATATTTAAGAGATATTTTAGAGAAAGAGGGTCATAGAGTTGATTTTTATGAAGGTGAATTAAATAAAGAAAAATTACCACCGAAAAAAGATTACGAGATTATCTCTGTTTTTGTTGGGTCTTTGGTTAGCAAAGAAGTAATAGACTATTTTTCTGATTTAAAATTAATAACAACAAGATCAACCGGTTTTGATCATATTGATTTGAAATATGCCAAAGAAAAGAAGATTGGTTTGGGGTATGTGCCATATTATGGAGAAAATACAGTGGCGGAGTTTGCATTTGGATTGATATTGATGCTATCTAGAAAACTTTATTGGAATGTTGATAGGATAAAAAGAGAGGATAAGTTTTCTTTTGAGGGACTAACGGGGGTAGATTTAAAAGGAAAAACATTGGGGGTAATTGGAGCTGGTCATATTGGTCAACACTTAATAAAAATGGCCAAAGGGTTTGATATGAAGATTGTTGCTTTTGATAGAAATCCAAAAGAGGATTTGGCTAGAG